>Ga0209816_1000235_pt1 | contig 46539 bp, 42 predicted proteins | sample CoawatmetaG01DNA_FD_187509 | JGI IMG/M metagenome (GOLD analysis project Ga0209816, IMG submission 187509) | Marine microbial communities from the West Antarctic Peninsula - Coastal water metaG017-DNA (SPAdes) (version 2) | ecosystem: Environmental > Aquatic > Marine > Coastal ...
GATTGTATTTTTAAAAATATGAAAGGTATTGGAAGTGATTTAGGGGCAAGAGAAATTATAGATTTGTGTAAAGCAAAGCATATAAATACAAAACCTTCTATTTGTTTTGAAATAGATGCACAAACTATCAATAGTATGATTTTTTTAAAAGGTATGAATGAACCATATTCAGGCAACAACTTATGCAAATATATAAATGGACAAGTTAAATCAAAGGGAACCATAAAAAACGGTAAGTTAAATGGTAAGGTGACTACTTGGTATAAGGAGGGAAGTATCAATGATGGTAACGTAGGTCATATAAAGTCAGAGGAACTTTATATGGAAGGAAATGTAGTTGATAAAACTAGGTACACATATCATGAGAATGGTGAGATAAAATCAGAGGAATATTACATAAACGGCAAGTTAGAAGGTATTGGAACTTATTGGCATGATAATGGTCAGAAAGGGTCAGAAGGCGGTTACAAAGAAGGCAAGCAAGATGGTAAGTGGACTAAATGGTATGAGAATGGTATGAAATGGACAGATAAAAATTACAAAGATGGAAAGAAAGATGGTAAGTCGACTGGATGGTATGCGAATGGTCAGATATGGTCAGAGGAATATTACAAGGACGGTAAGAAAGATGGCAAGGAAGAAACTTGATATTGGAATACTTGAAATCCAAAAAGGTGGTCGTGGAAACACTGCTAAAAAAAACCATCGGATTTAGGGTGGTCAGAAACAGGAACGAGCGAAACTATTCCGCGACAGTGGAGTAGTTTTGCTTCTACATGTTTACCAATCCTTATACCCTGCCTAGAGTTCAATATTGAGATGGAGTCTAACAGTCTCATGTATAACCCAAATAACGCGATAAGAGACAAGGTCTTCCCTCTCAAGATAGGTAAGTTCTCAGTCAAATACTATACTTTTGAAGAACTTCAGAAGTAGAATTGACTTCTAGTTCAAAAATGACTCTATTAAGAAAAAACTCTATGAAAGCAGTGATAGTTTCTAGAAAATAATAGAGTTTTTCAAATTTTATATTAATAAAGGCTGTTTAAAATCTAAACTAAAACCAAAAAAATCCTTTTTTTCTTGATCCTAAGTGGTCACTACTGTCAACACTGCCCCAACCTCTATGAGTGGGTTTAAAACAATTTGCAATTATTAATAACGGGTAATACAACATGCTTAATCCATTTTTAAAAGGATAAATACTTTTATTTAATTTTCCAATATGCTGAATAAATTTTTGCTTATCTTCTCTGCTTAAGTATTTGTCAATAAAAACTGCATTTAATATTGTATCTGCATAATCTAAATAACCATATGCCAGTGAAGTTGTAATGAGCATATGAAGTTTGGCTTCCGCTTTAACACTATCCATACCAGTCAACCAAGTATCAAGAGTTGAAATAGGCCTCAGAAATAAAGCATCTCCAAATATCAAACGCCCCTTAGTGGCATTTTTATAGCGACTTTGTGAATACTTCCAATAAGTTTTTCTAATATCCCATAATTCTAGACCCAATTCTTGGCGCACAAAAATTTCCAGTTCACTAAACAAAGGCTGTCCTTGATAAATTGATGCAAACTCCACTTCAGACTCCAAGCCTACTAAATTATTTTTCAAATAATTTACTCCTCCCTTTAGTACATCAAGCTCAGCACCCTGGATATCAATTTTCATAAAATCCACATCAACTAATTTACCGCGAGAATTTAAGTCATCAATAGTTGTTGTACTTATTGTAATTTTGGTATTTGCCTCATAACGTCGGCTATCATCGAACTGCCTCAGCAATGACATATTTGGTTCAAACACAGATGATGTTCCTGGGGAATTATTAATATTTAGAACTAAGTCTGTCTCTTTACTCCAAAAAGCATAAGGCAAAATATCTCCTTGATGATGCTTCTTTAATAATTCTACCTCTAGCAAATCAGGCTCTACTAAAATTACATTAAGATTGTCACTCTGCGCGACACTCCAAGGGTAACCAATACCACCTCTTGCTCCTACATCTAATAAAGATAATTTTTTGTTTAATGATGTTTTTGGTAATTTAGATAGATTCTTATCGGGCAATAGGAAGTTTAAGATTTTCTTAATTAAATATAACATTGTATTAACTATGGTTGTTGAGTTGTAAAAAGAATATTATATCCCACAATTTTTTTTAATCACCAACATAGTATTTAAATTTAAACCCTGAAACTCCAAATTTTAAATATTGCATAGTCTTTAGAAATTAGCATCTTAAAATGAAAGTTAAAATCGGCATCAAATTGAGAATAAAATCATTAATTATATTTAGTATAATTAATATTAAGAATTAGGATAAATTTTATAAAAACTATGATTCAACTTACATTTTTAAATTGGTATAAATTTTGAATTTCTTCTTTGGAATCAAGAACTCTTCGATAAGCTCGACTCTAAACATTCCATGTTTTCAAAATTCAAATATCACAAAAAATAAATATTCAGTTTTTGAGTTTAAAATTAATAATAATAAATGGGAAATAACTGACTTAGCAGACATCAAACTGGTTAAGGATTTTTTTAAAATTGATAGTAGCTTTATCAAGAATGAAAATATTTTTTGTATAGCACTAAAAGAAGAAATTTTAGAATTCAAAAAAAATAATCATTTAAAATTAATAAATCTTAATAATTACACTGATACTTCTCCAGAATTTAGAGCAAATCTTCAAGTATCCATTCTAGACGGAGGTTTCTCATCTTATCAATCAGATTATCCATTTCAAATGGTGGCAAAAAAAGGAAGCATCCTAAGCCCTCTTAGTATTTTATGTAATAGAAATGCTGATCAAAATATTATTTTTTTAAAGAATATTTATGAACTACCTATCCATGAGAAGTTTAGTATTTTCTTTGTAAATCTTAAAACAAAGAAAGTATTAAAAAAAATGGAAGGAATAACTAATTTTCTAAATGAAATTATTGTTGAAAAGGAATTTATTCATCCTGAAGTTTTTTTATACACTGATAAATTTATTGGAATCCCAATTTTTTGCTCTATAAAAAATAACCATATTTCATTAGAGCATTCTAGCCCTCCTCACGATGAAATGATGAGTAGCGATAAATTTAAAGTAATCGGTAACCTAAAGAAGGAATTGAATGAAATTATTAGTTAAGAAGATTGCCAATTCTGTCTTAGGGGTCAAGCTACGAAATATTATTGGCTTCAAACCTGTTCCTATATTTATAAATAAGAAATGTAGAGGTACTTCAATAAGTGATGCATACTTATGGCGAACAGACAATGGGTATAAAACTACTTATAGATATACTGATATTCTAGGTTTATTTTATAAGATAAAAGACTCTTATATAGAGTTAGCTTTCTATACAAAAGATAATCACTTTATAAAAAAAATAACTATTAATGAATTATTTTTTTCAAATGAACTATTAATTGATAAGGATTTTTTAGGTGGAATTGAAGGGTATGGTGTTTTTTATGCATTTCATCGAAGTGATAAAAACCCAAGAAATGATTTGATTATTTCAAATCGAGGTTATGTAGGATTTTCATTTAAAGATAAATTAAGTTCATTTGTTCATAGTAACCTATATGTAAGGTATCAAAGCCTAGATGGTAGTCATGGAGGGACTGATTTGGTTCAAAGTTCTTTATTCAAAAATACATACAAGATACAAAATTCATTTACAAACTTTACAAAATCTGAACTATTTTTTGTAAACCCAACATCTAAAAAAATTAACTTTTCAATTGACGATAACAAATACAAATTAGAAAATAATTGTTCTCTACTTATTGATATAAGTGAAAAAGAAACTATCTCAATTATTTCAAGATGTATGTTTTTACGACCTATTATATTTAATTATAAAGATGATTTTTACGATGTCTACCATGCATAATATGAATATTAGATTATCGTCAGTAAAAATTGATAATTACCGAAGAGAGTGAAACAAATGATTAAAAAATGTCTTTTTCCAGCAGCTGGTTATGGAACTCGTTTTTTACCAGCTACGAAAGCTATACCTAAAGAAATGCTACCAATACTTACAAAACCATTGTTACAATATGGAGTTGAAGAGGCTATTGCTTCAGGTATAAAGAATATGGCAATTGTAACTGGTAGAGGAAAAAGAGCTATCGAAGATCATTTTGATAATTCTTACGAACTAGAGTCACAGCTACTTGGTTCTCCAAAAGAATACCTCCTGAATGAAATCAAAGAAATTATTGAGAAAACCACTTTTACTTACGTTCGTCAACAAAAAATGCTTGGATTAGGTCATGCAATATTAGCCGGAAGACCTTTAATTGGAGACGAAGCCTTTGCTGTTATCCTTGCAGATGATCTTTGTGTAGGTGAAAAAGAAGGTGTTCTCTCTCAAATGATAGAGGTTTATAAAAAATATAAGTGTTCAATTATAGCGATTGAAGAAGTGGATATTAACCAAGCACATAAATATGGGGTTATAAATGGTGATATGATTGAAGAGCAAATATATCAAGTTACTGATATGGTTGAAAAGCCTAACAAACCAACTAGTAACTTAGCAATTATAGGTCGCTATATTCTTACTCCAGATATTTTTGATATTATCAAAACAGTAAAGCCAGATAAAAATGGTGAAATACAGATAACTGATGCACTTCTACAACAGGCAAAAAAGGGGGGTGTTATTGCTTATAAATTTAATGGTACCCGCTTCGATTGCGGTGAAGTAAAAGGATATATTCAAGCAATAAATCATTTTGCAAACAAAATGGATATTAATCATGTTTAATTAAAGAATAGATCTTTATTACTTTTTATACCAAAAAAAACTTAATCCTAATCTTTATATAAAAAATCTACAATTTCAGATTGTGGTGTGAACTGAGGCACCATGTCAATAAGTATGTCTCTAATTTTTTTATGATTCGATTCATTTGCAGCCTCTTGAAGACTCTTTAATAATGAATTTAGCTCACTCCAATCTATTGAATCTTCGACTGCTCTCATAATCAAACTATGCTCAGTTTTAGATACGTTCCCACTGACTAGAAGTTCCTCATATAGCTTTTCACCAGGCCTCAATCCAGTATATTTTATTTCAATATCACCATTAGGATTATTTTCATCTAATATTTCTAGCCCACTTAGCCTTACCATTTTCACGGCTAAATCATAAATCAGTATAGGGTCGCCCATATCTAGGACAAATATATCACCACCATCACCCATAGAGCCTGCTTGAATAACTAATTCAACTGCTTCAGAAATCGTCATAAAATAGCGCACAATCTTTTTATGTGTAACTGTTAAAGGGCCTCCTGCTTTAATTTGTTTTTTAAACAGGGGTATAACTGATCCACTTGAATCTAAAACATTGCCGAATCTTACCATCATAAATTGGGTTTTCGTCTGATTTTTTGATAAAGCCTGAAGGATAATTTCTGAGCATCTTTTGGTAGCTCCCATAGTATTTGTTGGTCGAACAGCCTTATCAGTTGAAATATGAACAAAAGTTTTTACACCACTATTTATTGCCGCACTAGCAACACTTAAAGTTCCAAAGACATTATTAATAACACCTTCTGAAGTATTATACTCAACCATAGGGACATGCTTATAAGCTGCAGCATGATAAATAGTTTGAACATTGTATTTCTTGCAAATTTTTTCAATTCTATCTTGATTTACAACTGAACCTAAAATTGGAATTACCTCTGTTTTTCCATCTAATTCAATATCAATCTTATAAAGTGCAACTTCACTTTGGTCAAACAATATAAGTTTTTTAACGCCTAATAAAGAAATTTGTCTGCAAAGCTCAGATCCAATTGAACCTCCAGCACCAGTAACCATAACAATTTTATTTCTGATATTAATCTCCAGAAGAGATCTATTTGGAGCCACTGAATCTCTTCCAAGCAAATCCTCAACTCTAAGTTTGCGAAGATCGTCAATACCTATATTTCCATTAGCCAAATCTATAAAGCTTGGAAGTGTTTTAACAGTAAAAGGAAAAGGCTCTAAATTATTAATAATTTTATTACGCATATTTTTCGGCAAAGAAGGTATTGCTAAAAAGAGCTCCTGAACATTGTATTTTTTAACTAGAGACTCAATTTTAGTAAATGTGTGAACTCTAACACCATTAATAATTTGCTTATTTAAATTTATTGAATCATCAATAAAAGCTACAGGAGTATATTCACCTGAATGACTTAAAGTATCCATCAATTGTCTTCCACTGGTCCCTGCCCCATAAATAATTACATTCTTTGATTGGTTTTTTTTTGTAGCTTTAGAGTTACGTAAAATCCTTCTAGCTAGAAATCTTATGCCTGCAATACCAATAAAAGATAGCATCCAGTTGATTAGTATCACAGACCTTGGAATACCTTCTAATCCAGACATAAATCCTATTAAACCCCAAATAATTGCATATAGTGAGACTGCTTTAAAAACCTGCCAAAGAGCCTCCATACTAAAATATCTAGAAACTCCATGAAAAAGTCCAAAGAGAAAAAATATAGGCACTGCAAGATATGGCGCACCAAAAATTATTAAAAATAATTCTGAATCAGGCCAATACCAGTGACCTAATCTGACAGCGAAGGATGAGAATATAATTAATGTCAAAATTATAGAATCTACAGCTACCATGAGTATCTGCTTATAAATTCTAGGTAGTTCTATTAAAGTATTTATCACTTTTAATTAGCCGCTTTTTTTAAAATAAGATTAATTACATTACAAGTATTTTTTAGATCACTCTTTGATAAATTTGGATGAACCAAAAACACTAATGAAGTTAACCCAAGTTCTTTAGCATTATATCGACGCTCTCTTGGCCTAAAACAGTCATCAAAGGCTTTTTCAAGATAAATTTCAGAACAAGAGCCTGAGAAACAGGGAATACCTAATTCATTAATTTCTTCAATAATACGATTTCTATCCCAGTTTTCAGCTAAGCCCTGAAACTTAACATACACATTCAATTTATACCAAGCATGGTCAAAAATATTTTCCACTTTAGGAATTTTAATTAAATTCTCATATTTCTTTAAAGTATCAATAAGTGTGTTGGCATTTTTGGATCTTTGGTCTTTCCATTTTCTAATCTTTTTTAATTGAATTCTCCCAATAGATGCCTGCATCTCTGTCATGCGATAATTACTCCCAAAAGAATCATGGAGCCATCTATATCCTGGTGGGTGTTTTGTTTCATATACTGATTGAATACTTTTTCCATGATCTTTCATTGACCAAATCTGCCGCCAAAGATTTTCATCATTGGTAGTAATCATTCCACCCTCTCCCCCAGTGGTCATAATCTTATCTTGGCAGAAACTCCAACAACCAATATGTCCAATAGACCCAACTGGCCTTCCTTTATATTTTGCTCCATGTGCTTGGGCACAGTCCTCTATTACATATAAATTACTCTTGAGCGATAAATGGATTATTTCATCCATCTCACAAGGAAACCCAGCCAAGTGAACACATATAATAGCCTTAGTTTTTTTGTTAATAAGTCCTTTAATTGAACTAGGGTTTATATTACCGCTATTTAAATCAACATCTGCAAATACAGGTGTTGCACCAACACTTACAACACAAGAAACTGAGGCTATAAAACTTCGAGGTGTTACTATGACTTCATCGCCTGGTCCAATAGATAATGCCTTTAAAGCTAATTCTAACGCAATAGTTCCATTAGCTAGAGCTACTGAATATTTAGTATCACACCAAGAAGCAAATTCGCGCTCGAATTTTTTTCCTTCTTGTCCAGTCCAGTAGTTAACCTTGTTACTTAAAAGAACATTGCTAACAGCGTCTACCTCTTCTTGGCTGAAGCATGGCCACGAATTCATATTACCCACCTCTTCCAACCATAGTCAAATAAATATAATACATATCCTTCCAAAAAGACCACTGATTTACATAATCACGATTTATTTTAACCTTGTCAGGCCAAATTACTTCATTATTATATTTTTCAAAATTTTTATACTTAGATAAAATTAAATCTTCATTTTTATATTTAATAGATGCAGGGCCAGTGATACCTGGCCTAATTGATAGAATTATTTTATCATCGCCTTTTAACTTATCTGCATAGCCAACAATATCTGGCCTAGGGCCAACAAAACTCATTTGCCCAAATAGCACATTCAAAAGTTGAGGTAATTCATCAATCTTAGTTTTTCTAAAAAAGGATCCAATATTAGTAATACGCTCATCATTTTTACAAGTAATACTAGTGTTAATGGTTTTGATTTGATCCATGGTTTTAATTTTGATAAGAGTAAATATTTTTCCATTTTTTCCAACTCTTCTTTGAAAATAAAAACCATTCGACTTAGTATCAATGGATGAAACTATCCAAGCTAATAAAATTATTGGCGAAAAAATAATTAAACCAAAGAAAGAGAGAGAAAAATCAAAGATATTTTTACTAGTTCGATTAAATTTATTCATCTGCGTAAATACTTATACGCATATTTCTTAAATAGCGATGGTGATAAATTAATTCCCGCACCAAAGATTGCATAAAGATAAGACATAAAACCGTAATCTAAATTCTTATTTACTAGCATTCGATTCTTGAAATCAGCAGTTGTTTTTTTCCAGCCACCCCTTCTATTAAAAAAACTACTAGAAACTCTTACTTTCACACCTATAATATCGATATTTGCAAAATTACAACCATTCATAAATCCACTCATCCACATTAAAGTGTCTCCATTATTTAGGTGTCCATCTACCTTATATAATCCAGCTTTAACAAAATAGCTACGTCTAAAAAAAGCACTTACATGAGCAAGTGGAACTCTTTTATTAAAAAAATTATACATATCTTCATGATTTAAGGGATATGAAACAATTTTCTTATAATTAAAACCATCACCAAACTCCTGAATATTAGTCCCGCAAACATCAATAGAAGAATTACTTTCCATAAAGATTAACTGTTTTTCAATTCTTTGGGGATTTGAAATATCATCTGCATCCATTCTGACAATATACTCATAATCTAAATTCATAACAATCTTAATTAACTCATTTAAAGAATAATCAAAGCCTTGATTTAATGATCTTTCACCAAGAAATTTAATTTTTTTATCTTTCAATTGGCTAATTAAGAAATCATGAATTTTTGGATTAACATTGCCATCTTCTTGAACAAAAATATCAAAACATGTGTTAGTTTGGCAGTATAAACTTGTAATGGAATCTTTAAAATCACTAAATGAATCATTTAAATAAACAGTTAAAATTATTGCTGTTTTATTCATTTATTTAATGACTTAGTAGTTCAATGATTTAATTAAATAATCCTTGAGGCTATTAAAGTCATCAAATTGACACATCCTCATTAGTTTTGAATTATCTGCGATTGAAATTTCTATTTCTTCTTTATTTATATTGCTAAATTTTAAATTAAAGCCCTTTTTATTTAAAAAAACTAGTATTGAATTTATAGATACACCATGACCAGATGCAATATTTATAAGGGGAAGATTGTCACAAGTTAGAATAGCTTTATAAGCCCTTACAACATCTTCAATATAAATAAAATCTCTAGTAGCATTTCCATTATTAATTAACTTAATTTCAGTATTATTATTAATAGCACTAATTAGCTTAGAAATAATTGAAAATTTATCATTTCCACCGTACATATTAAAAACTCTTGTAATAGTAAAGTCTACATTTTCATTTTTACAAAATCTTGAAACTAAATGCTCATTTGCTAGTTTTAATGACGCATATAAATTAGTTGGCAGACAGGTATCAGACTCATTACATAGCTTATTTTGCCCATAAACTGAACTACTACTTGTATAAATTATTTTATTAAATTTGGTTTTATTTTTTTTTACAAAATCCAAAGTACGTGCCGTAGATAAAATTGAATTATTTAAATAATCAATAGGGGAAGATACGTCATTAAGCATAAACGAAGGCTGGAATTGATTTAATATTAAATTTGCCTTCTCAACTCCATACCAGTTTATTTGATTTAATTCATTTTCTATCGAATTTGAAGAGATTAATAGACAATTATCTATAGTATTTGCTAAATGAACTGAAAGATTACTCCTTCTACCAATAATAATGTTGAGCATAATATAGTTAATAAATAAATTCTTTCAATTTTATGTAATTCTTAACACCCAAGGTTTGTTTTATTCCATTTCTTAATAAATAACCTAATTTTTGCAAAGTTAAATCAAATTGGTCAGGAAATATAATTTTTGCTATATTAGAAGAATTCAAATTAGAATGTATTGAGTTACGAGAGAGAATGGGTGAATTTAATTTACATAGTCCCGGCTTGGAGTTGCAAATATTTTTATAGCCAGCTTCAGCAGCAAGTTTATGTGATTTTTGAGAACAGCCGCCATATGGGTAAGCAAAAGAATCAACATCTTTACCAATCATTTTCTCAATTTTCATTTTTGAATTTTCTAATTCAAAAAATACTTCTTTTTCATTTAGATTATTTAAATATTTATGTGAAAGCGAGTGAGAAGCAATCTCCATACCAGCATCACTAAGGTGTTTAATATTCTCCCAAGTCATATAGCCCTCAGTGCCAACAAAATTTGGAACAATAAAAAAAGTAGCGGTCATCTTCATCTTTCTAAGAATGGGGTAAACTAATTCAAAATCACTACAAAATCCATCATCAAAAGTAAGCACAGCATCACCTGTATTGTTATTTTTCCAATTATTTATAGATGTAACTTTTAAATTTTTTTGTTTAAAAAAATCTAGCATTTCAGTAAAAAAATCCAAACTAACATCTGACCAATCAACTGGGCTACCTTCTACAATTTTGTGAAATACTAAAATATTCATAAAAAATAAACTTTAAATTTTAAAAAAATTAATAAAAGAAGATTTTGACTTTAACCAAGTAAATATCTTGAATAAAAATTTAGTTTTAGGGGTCATCCAAATATAGCTCAAATAACTTGCCTCAACTCCACCAAAACTTTTTTTAAACTTGTCAATTGAAGAAATACCTAAACCTCCAAAATCATATTTTTTAATATTTTTACTCGTAGCAAACTTAATGACCTCCCAATGCATTAAATTATTTGCTCCAAATTTATTACCTGTCATATTAGAAGTTCCACTTATAAAGTGAATTTCCTCTAAATTATAAAGGAAGATTCCCATTGCAACAATATTCTTATCCTTGACAATAGATAAGAATAGTAGATTATTTAAAGTTATTAATCTTTGGGTTAGTAACGTATAAAAGTTCTTTGAATGGGGAGGCCTTTGACCTGACTTATTAAAAGTTTCTTCCAATAAAGAATAAAACAAATTCAAATTTTTCTTATCAGAGTCAAGAAATTTAACTTGAAGTCCAAATTTTTCAGCTTTACGTACTAAATTTCTGGATCTACCTTGCATACCCATCCACAATATATCTTTATCTTGTTTAGTATTAAGAAGAATAGTTTTGGAATCCTTAAAAACAAAACCTAGCTTTAAAAGATTGTCATAGAGATTTTTATTATCTGAATCATAAGATAATTCAATCCAGTTTGCTCCATACTCGACTAACGATTCAACAATTGTCTCTAAATATATTGATTTTTGATAATCATTTATATTTTTAGTAAGCCAAATAAAGCCAATGTATGGAGTAAAAGTTCCACGAAGTGGGCTCCCAACCCTCAATATTGGACCTAATTTATGAAAAAATAAAGGTAGTAGTGCTTTATTTTCATTATCATCAATTATTAATGCAACCTTACATTCTTTTTTAAAGCCCTTTTCTATAATTTGCCACCAAAATAACTCCTGAAATAAATTTAATGACTCATCTTTGAGAAGTTTTTTTGAATCATCAATTGAAATAAATTTAACCTCAACCATTATCTAATCCTTACTATGAAGCAAATACCATTTTTCAATTTTTTTTATCATATAATGACAATTATTTTCTGAAATATCTTGGTGAATTGGCAATAAAACTAAACATTTATCCAGGTTAATAGTATTAGGATAAGCTTCAGGATTATCATAAATTTCTTTTGGCATTTCAATATCTGGCCATCGCCATGCACCAACCCCAACTGATCTTAAATAATCTACTAATCCTCCATAATCATCATAAACAACACAAGCCTGAGGAATAACTTTATCGCCAACAGATTCTAACAAAACTCTTAGGCCAATCTTCTTAAGTGAGACACTAAGTTGGTTAAAATTTGTAATTATTTTCTGTTGAGATTTTTTAATATACTCTTCATTTCCTAGATATTTTTTTAACTGTTGTGAAGGTTGACCAGCTCTAATATTAAGATTAATAACTTCATTATTTTTTTGATTTTGTATTTTATTTTTTAAAGTATCTAAGAAGCGTGCATAAATATTAATCCCAGTCTTAATTAATACTTTTTCAAAAATCCGAAATATTAAAAACTTTGTATTACTTATTCTAGAAACACAGAGATCATTATTTCTTTTAATTTTAGCTTTAGAAATTTTATTAACTCTTAGGGCGCCACCATCCAATATTGGCAAGCTCTTTCGCATACTAAAAATTTCGATATCACTTTTTATACTTGCCTTATCTCTTAAAAATTGTGACATAAAACTATGTGATACATCTTCAATAACCTTAATCTCATGATTTCTACATACTGCTATTAATTCACTAATATCTTTTGTCATTCCAAAATACTGTACAGATATTAATGCCGAAATTGAATCATTAGTTTTTATAACTTTTCTAACATTGTCAATGGATAAATTTAGATTACCATCTACATCTACAAAGATAAGATTGAATCCAAATAATTTTAGTGGCTCTATTGCAGAGCTGCACATGAAGGCTGGCACAATAATACTATCATCATCCTGAAGGCCCAGGGAAATAAGGCCTGATAAAAGAGCCTCTCTTCCAGAACTATAGAAGTCTATATTGGTTAAATCAAAATAACTACTAGTAGAATAATTTGTACCAAAATATGGAAAAGGTTTTGAGGGGACAATCATAATTACCTCAACAATCGTCTAGTTCTTCGTTTTTGTAAATATTTAAGAAGAATATTAGAAAATGGAACAAAACAAAGGCACAAAAGTGCATAATCGTGATAATTTTTAAAATTAGTTTTACAAATTAACTTCAATGAATTGATACGCTTGTTTTCTGATAAGGCATCTATTGCCATAAGTAAAAAATTTTTACTATGCAATATTGAAATCTCATCTTTATATTTCTCTATAAAACTTGAATCTAAATCTATTTGTTTATCAATCCACCTTTCTCTTTCTTCTGAGAAAGATACTGAAGATTGCCATGAATCACTTGCATCATGAACACGCCATTTAGCCAGTACCTCTTTACAAATAGCGAGTTTTGATATGCTTGCAGTTCTTAAAACTAAATCAAAATCAGCGATAAAACTAAAATCAGAATCAAAATCATAATCTAGTTTATCGACAACTGACTTCCTAAGCATTAATGTTTCAAGTGAAACAAAATAATCAGTTAATAACTCACGAAAAACATCCCCTTCAGGTGGAAAATTTTGGTCATAAAGTATTCGCTCATCAGATTCATTAAAAAATAGTGTATCACTTATTACAATCCCAACATCTGGATCAGAGAATAATTGTACTTGCTTTTCAAGCTTAATAGGAAGCCATACATCATCTGTATCTAGAATTGCTATGAAGTCTCCATCAAGATGTTTAAAAGCATTGGCACGAGCCCCGCCAAGATCAGTGTGCTCAGGGGCATAAAAGTATTTAAATCGATTATCCTGGTAGCTTTCAAAAATAGCTTTACTATTGTCTGTAGACTGGTTATCCCAAAATATCAATTCCCAATTTTTATATGTTTGATTTAGGACACTTTTAATTGCTTCATGGAGAAAAGCTTCGCCATTATAACAATTCATCAAAATGCTTATTATTGGCTTATTAGTATTTACCATTTATTTAATAAGCTATTATTTGAATATGGGATCATAGTAATAGAATAACGAAGTAAGAAGACCATATTTAAAATTCAAAAAATCTCCTTTAGCAACTAGATTAAGATTGGGGAAATTATCAGAAACAATTGTGAATATTCTAGCAGTAAATATTATTACTACAAAAGATAAAGTGTACATAATATGAAAATTTTTAAGGGATCTTATTGAAATAATCACCAATAAAATTAGTGGAGCAATAGTACCTCTGTAATAAAGCATTGCCATGTCATTTGATATATAAGGCAAAGTTGTACATACTATAAATGCAAATAAGGCAAAGGCTTCATAATTTTTAATATGTTTATAATTCATTATAAAATAAAAAACAATTAAAAAATATATTGGACTAAGATAATTTGAAATATTGAAATGTAAGTTTAAATTTAAATCAGAATACCTTCGATATCCTTGAAGAAATGTGTCACCATAGTAAGACAAATATGGTATGACTTTATTAACAAATAAAAGAGCTGTAATCGTTACAGTTAAGATAAAAATAAATTTAAAAAAAGATAAGCTATCATTTACTTTAAATTCTTTTTTATTCATAAAAAACGAAAAAACCTCATACAATATAACTAACAAAATAATAGTTGTATGAATAAAACATGCGGAATACATAATTATTCTGAATAAGTATTTTGGTTTATCCGAATTGCTAAGAAATAAGGCTATGATAAATAATAATGAAGCTATTATAGTTCTCCACAAATCATAAATATTGTTAAATAGCGTCATTTCGAAAAATACTATAGAAAATAAAAATAATGAAAAATTATTTCGACCATTATCACTAGCTAGATAGGCAACAATTGCTGATAGTGATAACATCAATGTATAAGTGATCAGTACAAAAAATTCCATACTAAAGTTACTTATGTTGCCTAGGAATTTGTTATAGTAAAACCATAAAAACTCATGTCCATTTATATTTTTAATATACAAAATAAAAATATCAGAATAAGTACTCAATTCACTATTACGATACATATGAAGATAGCTATATATATCTCCATCATCTGCAAAATAAACTTGGTTTGTAAAAATTAATGCAAAAGATACAACAAATAAAATCCCAAGCAATGCACTATTTACTCTTCCAATAAATAAACTAATTATCACTGTAAAAACTATCGCATAAATAGGATTAATCAGTATAAAAATGGAAGTGACTAGTAAATTTATAATTAAAGATATTGCTAGAGATTTAGTATTTTGCACTTTTCTACTTATCTATTTTGATTAGAGCTGACACGGATTATAAAAATCTGTTCAACTAGTTTGATCGAAATTAATGATAACCATTCCATGTTCGGTTTTTATTGCCATCTCTTCTATCCTTTAATAATATTAAAATACCTAAACTCAAGTATTAATGAATGATTGTATGGTTCTTAAAATTCCATCCTCAATAGATACTTTTGGAAGCCAGTTAAGTAGTTTTCTTGACTTTGATACATCTGCATAAAGAAACATGTTTTCTCCTTTTCTGTAAGGGATTTCACCAAAGTTTGGAATGCCTAAATTAATATTTTTTTGCACCATCTCTATGACTTCACGAATGGCTAACGGATTACCTGATGCTATATTGATTATTTCACCATTAACACTGTCATTAGTTAATGTTTTTAATATTCCATCACTTACATCATCCACATAACAGAAATCTCGAAACTGCTCACCCCCAGATGCTGGGAAATTACCACCTAACAAACAACCCTTGATTATTTGTGGAAGAAATCGATTATCATTTTGATCTGGACCATAGACCAAAAAAAGACGTAATATAACTGCCGGAAAATTTTCCGTACGAGACAACATCTGCAACATTTGTGTTGAAGCAACTTTACCAAGGGAATAAGATGAAATTGGTTCTTCACGCATTTCTTCATTTTGAGGGGCAGGTAAATTACCATATTCATCACTACTACCTATTTGCACAAAACGTTTTATTCTACTCCAATCGATTAATTTAATAATATTCCTTACTCCTTCAAAGTGGACATCAATCATCTCATTACCACTTTCCATAAAACTACTATGATCAATATAACCAGACAAGTTGACAACATAATCAAAAGAATAATCAGATAATCTGTCTTTTAATTGCTTGAAGTTAGTAATATCTGCCTGTATATAAGTAATACTCTTTATTTTTACTTTAGGCACATTTAGCGAAATAATGAATACCGTGTAGTTACTTTTATAAGCATTTAGAGCTAGGTTTGAGCCTATAAAACCACCACCCCCAACAATTAATAAATTCCCTTTTGCCATTTTTAGCTTTTCCAAGGAGCATTACCAGCCTGACACATCTCCTCTAATGAATCTCTATCTCTCTTGGTATCTACACACTGCCAAAACCCATCATGGGCATACGACATGAGCTCTCCCAATTGTGCAGCTTTTTCTAGGGGCTCCTTTTCAAGAATAGTACTATCACCCTCAATTAAGTCAAAAAAACTAGGCTCCATAACAAAATAACCACCATTAATCCAACCTTGAGTTATTTGTGGTTTTTCTTTGAACGAGGTAACAATATTATTATTAATGTCTAATTCACCAAAACGCGCACCCGGATGTACCGCCGATACAGTAACCATTTTTCCATGACTTTTATGATATTTCACAAGTGCATCAAGATCAATATTTGCAACTCCGTCTCCATAAGTAAGTAAGAAAGGCTCGTTACCAATAAAATCTCGCATTCGTTTGATTCTTCCCCCAGTCATTGAGTTAAGGCCTGTATCTACTAACGTTACTTTCCAATCTACTGGATCTTGTTGATGCTCAAGAATATTGCCATTAGATAGATCAACAGTAAAATCAGAATTAAGCGTCCTATAATTTAAGAAATATTCTTTAATAACTTCAGACTTATAGCCTAGAGCAATATAAAAATCTTTATGATTAAACTTTGCATAAGTATCCATAATATGCCATAAGATAGGTTTACCTCCAATAGTAACCATCGGTTTTGGAATGGAATCTGTATACTCACTCAATCGTGTTCCAAAGCCTCCCGCTAAAATAATTACTTTCATCAAACAACCCTCCAATCATAATTTATTTTGTCAATTGCTAGACGATCAACCTCTTCAGGATTATGCTCAATATTAGCAATATTAAGTAACATTGATTCTTTTCTTAAAAGACCTTTAAATCCCATCCATACCATTGGTGGAACGGTTAACCTGCAATAATTTTCCTTTGAAAGGATAATTTCTTGAAATTGAATATTTGATGCATCTCTATCATCAAACATTACGAATTTTATTTTCCCAAGCGGAACTATTAAATTAAGTGTCATGTTTTTATGGCGCTTCCATGCCTTTATAGCACCTTCATCAACGCAAGAAAAATAAGCCTCTCCAAAACCAGTATATCCAGTACTTGTCTCTTTAATTGCATGCATAACTTTGCCATTAGGAGTATCAATTACATCTAAATTTGTAATAACAACATCTTTAATCATTATTAGCCCAATAAATATTATTTAGTTTGGCAGCTTTTGTATACGATTCTATCTGTTTAATTGTAAAGTCATGCATTGATTGAGCTGGATTTTGATAATATTCTTTATACCAATCAACCGTCATTTTAACCGTCTCTTCAAATTGCAAAGTTGAATTCCACTCCAAATCAAATAAAGCTTTATCACAATTAAGCTTCAACAAACCCGCTTCATGGACATGTCCTTCATGTTTAGAAACATCATTCCATTTGATTTTATCCCAGTATTTCGACATCTCATTAATCAATTGACTTACTGGATAATTTTGATTAATTGATGGGCCAAAGTTATAAGCCTCTCCATGATTTTTACTATGCAAGTATAAATTTTCCGCTAAACATAAGTATCCACTTAATGGCTCTAGAACATGTTGCCAGGGTCTTGTAGCATGAGGACTCCGTATATCTACCATCTCACCATTTGCCCATGCCTTCATGCAATCTGGAACTATTCGATCTACTGCCCAATCACCACCACCAATAACATTACCAGCACGGGTAATCCCAACTCTAATATTTGAACTTGGACTATTAAAAAATGAATCTACATAACTACGAATTATTAACTCAGCCATACCTTTGGAAGCACTATAAGGATCCTTACCACCAAGGCGATCAGTTTCACGATACCCCCAAACCCATTCAACATTATCATAGGCTTTATCACTAGTAATCATAATTGCAACTACTTTTTTTTCAATGCTTCTTAATGCATCAAGTACATTCGCTGTTCCTATGGCATTGGTAGTGAATGTCTCTATTGGACTTTCATAAGAAGGTCGTACCAAAGCCTGAGCAGCCAAATGGAATACAAAGTCAGGCTGAATGTCTTTTATTAAAGTTGCAATTTTTTTAGTATCACGGATATCTAGCCTATAATCTTTAATAAAGTCAGATACTGAAGATGCCACATAATTTGATGGATTACTAACTAAATCATCTGATAAACCGACAACCTCCGCACCGATATGAGTCAACCAAGCACAAAGCCAACTGCCTTTAAATCCAGTATGGCCAGTTACTAGTACTTTTTTATTGTAAAAAACTGATTCAAACATTAATGATGACTATTCTATATTTAATAGCTTTCTCCATTTAGGTAACTCATTATCAAGAAAAAAGAAATCTTGGTCTGCCAACATACTTGAGTTATTAGCATTTTCAGACAAACATCCTACCAATTCTTTAGGAGTTTGAATAAACTTAACACCATTGAACCCCCTTAGCGCACTCATATTAAATGTATTACAATCTTGCATGATGAGTACTTTTTTCTGAGATAAGTATACATCAACTGCAGCTGCAGTTTGATTGCTACAAAATACAACATTATATTTAGATATTATTTCGTTTAAAGGGGATAAGGTGACTTGAAAATTTAAATTAGGATAGTCAGATTCTTTAATAAGTGACAAAGGGTGGGGCTTTACTAGGATATTTACCTCTCTATCAATTAATTCCATGCAATTAATTAATAACTCCATTTGAGTCCTAGTTGATTGAAGATCATGCCCACCTAGAACTAATAAGTTGATACCTTCATCAACAACAGTCTTTGGCTTTTTTTTTAAATTACTTAAATATAAATAACGTAAAGCCTCAACCTTCTTTACCCTATCAGAAGGAAGCCCACTTTCAACATACATGTTAATTGCTGCTTGACCATTTAAAGCGAAATTATCTGGCAATGGGCTAATATAATCATTAAAATTCAGATGTTCATTAGAGTGCAATGAATATCTTAAATCCCAATAGCTTACTGAGGCGTGTGGCACTCCTATAATTTGACCATGTCCATACTTACGCCACGCATAAATTAAACACTTCTCCCAAGGTTGGTTTTCTAGTAAATACAGCCCTTGACTTTGTTTTGGCATTTCTTCAAACATCTTTTCGAAAATATTTAAATAAAGACAATTAGCTATAGCTGATTTTCCAAATAAGGAACTTCTCCAGCTATCAGAAAGAACGCTCCAAAAGTTAATACCCATGTTAGAAGTACTAAAGTTGCTTCGAGCGTTTGTCAGCTTTGTGCCAACCTGAATAAGCCTTAAGTAATCTTTTACAGTTTTCTTAATAATACTTAAAGATAAATAATTATCTATTAATTGATGACTTTCTTGGTTACTTCTATCTTCGTTTAATTTATCGATGAGAACATTTGCACTATCATAAGTCGAAAATTCATTACTTTTGACAAATAAATGAATCCAATTTATTGATTTATTATTTTTTAAAAGTAAATCATGCAATTGTGTCCAATAAGAAGTATAAAAAATATTCTTATCAGCTTTCTTTCTGTCAATATTAAAGAAATAAGAAATAATACAAATACCACCCTCTCTTGCTTCAATTTTTTTGTTTAAAATTATTTTTTTTCTTGGCCAACGACGAATACTATATAGAGTCAACCAAATAACTGCACCTATAATGAGTGGTCGATAATTCAAAATATTATTAAGCAAAGATTTGAACTTACTTGTTCTATGATTTGAGATTAAATTGCAATTAATTTTAGATTTCAAACACCATTCTTTGATTGCTTTATATGCATTTACATCAGTTATACTAATATCGATGATATCAATATCACCAATATCATCAAGAACTAAATTTAATGCTAACAACTGGAATACTTGATACATCCCTGGAGATTTCCATTTACTTTTCTCAACTATTAACGACATCCACCATAAGCTAAAATCTTTCCTTAGCAATAAATGATTAGTTATACTTTTTCCTGAAATTTTAGTACTTCCCAACTTATCAACCCAATCTAAATATTGTTTTTTTAGTTGATCTGCATTCTTCTCTATTTCTTTAGGTATTGAGACAGTTTTCAAATCTTCGCTACAAGAATTCCAATTTATTACCAAATCATAATTTGATTGGTTTTTAAATAAATTATCACATAACAATATTTTTTTACTCATACATCAAACCCAGTAAACTTTTTAACAACGTATTAAATAAAGTAAATTTATGGCTTTATTGCTACACATTGCATATGACTACTCACTTTCATTTCAACTAAAAATTCTTGAATTAAAGCTCTCATATCCTGATCTAAATTGGCAATACTTTGAAATATGCTATTATCTATTTCGTCAGCACATAGATTAAGTATATCAATGTCAAGCATACCTGGAGTTTCAATTTCATCAATCATAAAGCCATTTGTAGCTAAAAAATGAACAATATTTTGAGTGCTAAATGCATTAAGATGCATTGGAGGGAATAATGCATGAGCTAAATATCTAGTATTGTTATAGCCTAATGCTTGATTATCTAGACCTAAGATATTAGGAGTAGTAAATATCATTATTCCTTCAGATTGAAGCATTTTATATATTGAATTTACAAATGATATTGGATCGATTAGATGTTCAATTAACTCAAAATGAATAATTAAATCATATTTATTAGTTTTTGTATCTGAGATATCTTCAGCAAAACCATGCATTAAATTTAAGTCATGATTAACAGGGTTTTTAATAGCATCAGAATCAATATCTACTCCATCTATCTCAAAAGAACATCCTTTATACTTTTGGTCTAAAACCAGTTGTAATTTTGACAAGAAGGCACCATTATTACAGCCAACTTCCAGAATAGAAATTTTAGTCTTCTTAAGATTAACAACTTTGTCTATTTGAGCGCAAACAAGTTGCACTCTGTCATCATTAATAAAGTCATTACTGTTGTATCTCTTTTTTATAACTTGTGATAACTGTCTATTACATTTACAGTTTTCATAGTAATCTGATATAGCCTCAATAGGTGGAACAGGATTCACAAAACTTGAGTTACATTTTCTACATTTACAAATATCATACATGTTGTGAAATTCATCCACTTTTTTATACTGAGAGCTGTCACAATATGGGCACGCTCTAGTTACAAAATCCTTACTATATTTCTTATAAATATATTTAGCATCACTCAGTCTTTGTTTAAATATTTTCTCAGCATCATTAACTGATCTATTTTCTAAAAAACTATGATATTTAGATTTCATTTCAAAACCTTATTATTATTTTAAGTATAAATCGGAAAAATCTTTCAAGATCTCAACATTGTTAGATTGACAAAATTCTACTCCATCTTCCCAGTCTGAAACGCTGCTTATAAAGACAAAATCCATATTGAAGTTTTTTGCAGCAATATAATCACTTTTTGCATCCCCAAAATACAGGGATTTTTTTGGTTTTATAGTTAGAAGATGCTCTTCCTTTGAAGTTGGACTACCATAAATTTTTTTAAAATAATGATCAAGATGTAATTTTTTTAAAACTTCTCTTACTTCATTTTGTTCACCACCTGAAACTACAAAACAATCAATATTCAAATCTTTTAACAATATTAATATACTTCTCACTCCCTTAACTTCATCAGCATCTAAAAGACTTTCATAACTCAATACTGCATAACTACTCAGAGCATTGTTTAAGCTATTTGTATAATTTTTTTGTTTTTTAATTTTTTTGAAAAAATACTCAAATTTTTTAAAACGAGAAACACCACCATTTTTTTTATGATAAATAATAAATTGGTCTACAAGCTGCTTATCTTCATCAACAAGACTTTTTGCAAATGCATTTGATTTAATATTATTAGAATCAAGTATAACTCCATCACAATCAAAAATAATTTGCTTATATTGACTAAAATCACGCATTTAATATTTTCTCAACTTTTTCTATATCTTCAGGAACATCAACTGCAAGCGAACCCTCAGAAACATCAACCATTTGCACCTCATAACCTAACTCTAAAAAACGTAAAATTTCAATATCCTCTACTTTTTCTAGTGGAGTTTTTTTATCACTACTCGAAAAATCTATTAGTGATTGTTTTGGATAAGCATAGATGCAGACTTGTTTTTTAGCTTTAGAAAATAATAAATCTTTAGTTACTGGAATACCAACTCTACTACAGTACAATAATCTATTATCCAGCCTAGTAACGACTTTTGGTATTGTTGGATTATTAAAATCTGACTTATTGATTGGGCACATTGCATTAATGACTTTAGTTGGGTTTTTTTGACTAGCCTTGATGACTATATTGATATCTTCTGGGTCTATGACGGGTTCATCTCCTTGAACATTGATATATATGTCAGCTTTTATTTTTTTTGAAGCCTCATATACTCTATCAGTTCCAGTTTTACAAGAACTTGGCGTCATAATGACATTCATATTTAACTCTTGACAGTGGCTATATATCCTTAAATCATCAGTAGCTACAAAAATATTTTCTTTACTCAAAGACTGACAGCACCTATTAAATGTCCTATTAATCATACTTTTTCCACAAATATCAATTAGTGGCTTTCCTGGCAGTCGGCTTGAATTGTATCTTGCCGGAATGATAATTACTATTTTTAAGTTAGGCTCACTACTCACAGATAAGAGATGTATTTATAGGTAGGTTTGTTGGTGTAATTGCAACAAGATTAATGTCGTAGTTATTTTCCTGGAATTTAACAAACACTTTATTCAATTCTTTGTGTTTTGAGCTTTGATCTTCATAGCCATCAACTCCAGTTAATGATATTTTTTGTGCACCGCTTCTACTTAAAAGTGATAGTGCGTAGATTAAAACATGTGGCTTATCTAAAATACAGCCATTATCTTGGGCAGAAAGACTCCCTTTTTCAATTTTCAGTCCATAATCTAATATTTCAACATTTGATAAGAGTCCACTAATCTGATGAGGAATTCTGCTCATCGGTAATATTATAGGCTTCGACAAATCAGCATATAAATCTAACTCAATCGCAATCCTTGTTTCATGACAAGCAATATAACTGTCAACTAGGCTCTCAGGAATATCTTGATTAATATTTAAACATAAGACAATAGGCTTATTAGTTTCTATATATTGCTTAATCTCATTAATATACTTACTAACACTTGGGCCAGAACCAATTACTAGAACTTCTCTATCTTTTGACCAGTCTTTTGCAGACCATAAACCGAACTGACTTCCTATCGAATCAGATAATGCATTCATCATATTTTCTAAGCTATATGAGGAAGAGACTTTATCCTTTAAAAAGTTGATAGCAGATAAAATTTGATCTATGTTGTAACGCCCATCGCCCAACATTTCTTGTATATATGTTGGGTGTATACCATGAACAGCAGATAAATAATAATAGATGCTTGAACCCCATTTATATTGATCTTGTAGCAGAGTAAACTCTTTTAATGCTAAATGAAATATTTTATCAGGGTTATAGTTCCCTAGTTTTTTATCAGTGATTTCAACTAGCAAATTCTCCATTTTAGTATTACCAGCACCTCGACCCATTCCTAATATAGTTGCATCCACAAAACATACACCAGATTCAATCGCGCTAAGCGAGTTTGCAAGCGCGTGACCCTTGTTATCGTGGGCATGAATTCCAATTTCACCATCCCAGACAGGCTTAATTGTTTCAAGAATATTATTAATTGAGTGAGAATTCAAATTACCAAAAGAATCAGCAAAATAAAAAACTTCAATACATTTCCATGTATTTAAGTGATGAACTGCGTCTCTTAATATAGATGATTTAAGAGAGTCAATTTGCATTAAGTTTAGAAAAACTCGATACCCTAATTTACTTAATATATTAGCAATTAATTGGCACTCATTAATATGATTAATATTTGTTGCAATACGAACAATATCCACCATGGAGTCTGACTTTTTTCCAAAAACTGAATTTAAAGCAGCATCAATACCTAAATTGGACTCCACAAAATCCTTTGCATTAATCATTACAGCAACATCAATATTCTCAAGCAGTGTTAGCTTGTTTAAATAATTATCAGTACTGAAAGCTAGGTCACCTAAATCACGATTTGTGGGTAACAAACGAAAACCAATTTCAACTATATCAACCTTAGATTCTATTATTGCTGAAATATATTGCTCAACCAAAGAATCATTAAATTTCCAGTTATTGTAATAACCTCCATCCCTAAAGGTGCAGTCAAGAACTTTGATCATATCAACCCCTCAACTTTCACATTTATTGCTGTAATTATTAATACTCTCATGATTCAGATCGATAGAAATTTTTGTTCATAATAATACAGGCCAAAGAAAACTTTATAGAATTATTTATAAATAACCCAATATTTTGAATTACAAATGTAATCTTATAAAATAAATGGTTACTTTCATCACTTACTGTTATTACTTCAATATTCATTGAAGTACTCGTTTCAATGCCTCAATCACTGTATCTTGTTGCTTTGTGGACATCTTATGAAATAAAGGGATGCTCATTGCGCCACGATAATAAGTTTCTGAATTAAGAAAATCTCCTTCTTTAAAACCAAATTGGAGGTAATAAGGCTGAGTGTGAATAGGAATATAATGAACATTTACACCAACTCCACTCTCTATAAGTGAATTGAAAACTTGCTCTCGACTTTTACTAACTTTATTTAAATCTATTTGAATAGGGTAAAGATGAATCGAAGAGTAACTATCTTTATCTTGATAAGGCTTTATTATTGGTAGGGTACTTAATAAAGAATCATATCTTTCTTGAAGGATATGACGCTTAGCAACAAACTCATCAAGCCTTTGCATTTGACTAATGCCTAATGCAGCCTGCAATTCGTTCATACGGTAATTAAACCCCAAATCAACTTGTTGATAATACCAACCTCCATCAGAGCTTCTTGACATTAAATTCTTATCACGAGTGATACCATGGCTACGAAAAAGTTTCATTTTTTCGGCAATTTCTTTTGAATTAGTAGTTGCCAAACCACCCTCTGCTGTTGTAATAATTTTAACTGGATGAAAGCTAAAAATAGTTATATCAGAATATTGACAACCTCCAACTGGCTTTTCTAAGTATTTGCTACCAATAGCATGCGAAGCATCTTCAATAATTTTGAAACCATATTCTTGACTAAGATAATGAATTTTCTTCATATTACAAGATTGTCCAGCAAAATGGACTGGTATAAGAACCTTTGGCAGCTTTCCTTCTTGTTTGGCCACAATTAGTTTTTTCTCTAATTCATCGGCAGATAAGTTGTATGTTTGTGGATCAATATCTACAAAATCAATTTTTGCTTCGCAATATAAACCACAATTTGCAGAAGCTACAAAGGAATTTGGACTAGTCCAAAGCCAGTCACCCCTTCCAAGACCTAAAGATAAACAAGCAATATGTAGCGCTGACGTTGCACTATTCACAGCAATGCCAAACTCTGCACCACAATATCCAGCAACTATTTTTTCGAATAAAGGAACTTGTGGGCCTTGAGTTAAAGTATCAGACTTTAAAACATCTATAACTGAGGTTATATCAGCTTGATTAATATCCTGCTTACCGTAAGGAATCACAACTTAGGAGAAATCCACTTCATTAACCATTTGTAAAAATTCTTCTTGTGAAAGCCATTCAGTATTAGTACCTGAATTATACTCATGACTCTGTGTTACACACTTTCCTATTTCTCCAAGCAGGTTTTTCATGAAGTCAACCTCATGATTGAATTGAATGGTAGGACGAATTACATAATGATCATCAAACTCTAATGTTAAGTGACTATCATCTGAGGGGCACATTACTTCATGAAGTTTTTCACCAGGTCGAATACCAACAATATTATGATTCATATCAGGAGCAATTGCATTTGCAAGTTCTGTTACAAGCATAGAAGGAATTTTAGGAATAAAGATCTCACCACCCTGCATTCTCTCAAAACCTTTCAATACAAACTCAACTCCTGCGCGAAGAGTAATCATAAATCGCGTCATGTCAACATGGGTTATTGGTAACTCCAAAGCACCTTGGGCAATTAATTTTTGAAAAAATGGTACTACTGAGCCTCTTGAACCAATTACATTCCCATAACGAACTACAGAAAATCGCACTTTTTTACTTCCAACCATATTGTTAGCAGATACAAATAATTTATCTGAAGCTAATTTTGTTGCGCCATATAAGTTAATTGGATTTGCAGCTTTATCTGTTGAAAGCGCAATAACTCTCTTTACATTATTTTTTACTGAGGCCTTAATAACATTTTCGGCACCATAAATATTTGTCTTTATGCACTCCATAGGATTATATTCTGCAGCAGGGACTTGCTTCATTGCTGCCGCATGAATAACATAATCAACATCTTCCATCGCCTCTTCAACACGCGCTAAATCTCTTACATCACCAATAAAATATCGCATACAAGAGTCATTGAATATTTGTTGCATTTCGAATTGCTTTAACTCATCTCTTGAAAAAATAATTATTTTTTTAGGCTTATATTTTTCAAGAATAACTTGAACGTACTTTTTCCCAAAAGACCCTGTTCCTCCAGTTATTAAAATGGTAGAGTTAGTAAACATAATTTTTTAAACCTTTGATTAAAATTTCAGCACTTTTAGAGCAGATGATTAAGTAATATTAATATTTTATCTTCAAAATTATTATACTCAAAAATTGTTACCTATTTAATCTCAAGAAAATGGTGTTTATTAATAAAAAACACTTTCACTTAATTAATAAAAGCTAAACAATTTTTTTAATTACTTTCCTTAAGATCTCTATTTGATTTTTTAGGGCATTTTCTGAAGTTTTTACCATAATAGGAAGTGCCACACATTTTTCAAGAATTTCACTTGAAGTCATTATAGAATTATTAAGTTCATTAATATCCATGTCAAAATAAGAGAGCATATGATCCCAATATTTGACAAAGTGCCATTCAATAGCATCAGGTACATTTTTAGTCCCTAACCCTTCAATTTTTATCATATCAACAAAATTATTTGCAATATCTTTATTTTCAAACTGAATTATTAACGTATCGCATAAAGGTTTGCATTTTTTTGGAATCTTACGAAGTTTTATACCTTTTATGTCTATTAATGCTGACTCAATAATTAAATAGTTTTTTTGATTTTTTTCAACAATATAATCTAGTCTCCCTAATTGCACTTTAGCAATCACTGCTTGAATTTCAGTCATTCGATAGTTAAATCCATGAACGCGATGTGTGTCTTTACCTCGTGGCAACTTTTTATTGTACATATGCCCATGGTCGTGGTATTCTCGTGCCAACAAATATATTTCTCTACTATTTGTAGTTATCATGCCACCTTCGCCAGCAATTATAGTCTTGCCTGCATCAAAACTCCACGCTGCTACATCACATTGAGCACCAAGCTTTTCGTCTCCCCAATAAGCACCAAGTGATTCACACGCATCATCTAAAACTGGTATGTTGTATTTCTTTGCTATTGCAAGAATTTTATCTTGCTCAGTTGCAACGCCTAACATATGAACTGGAATAATAGCAGAAGTCTTGTTATTGATTGATGACTCAAGCTCATTAGGATCCATATTGAGTGTTTCATCAATATTGACAAATATAGGCTTTGCACCCATATCAATAATTGCCTCTGCAACTGCAATGAAAGTAAATGCTTGAGTAATAACTTCATCCCCAGGCTTAACACCAAGAGCTAATAAAGCAATTTTTAATGCAGCTGTTCCTGAAGAAACAGCTTGGGCATACTTAACTCCTATACATTTTGCAAATTGCTCCTCAAATTCTCTAACGTGATATCTGTTATTTCGCATATTATCAAAACCATGTGCAAACAAAATACCTCCATCATCAAATAACTCATTCACTGCTTTCCGCTCATCTTCTCCAACTAATTCAAAACCTGGCATTTATTTTTTTCCTTTATTATTTTTAACGAACTTTTTAGAAAATATATCTGCAATTAATATTACAGAAGAATGGATATTACTAGCTGCATAACTATCAAATATACTAGCATCACAAATATATAACCCTTTAGTCTGCTTTAATTCAAAATTTGCATTAATTGCATCTTGAGTTCCACCAATCAAATGGTGTCCACTGAATATATTCTTTGTAATGTAATGCTCAGAGTTATGTTCAATATTATTCTCATCTTCTATTTTTAAGATATGTTCGTTAATTGGGCTCGATCTAAGCAGTTTCAAAGAAAATTTTAAAGCCAGCTTTAAAAGTTCGATATCTTTTTTAGATGACAAAAACATTGGATTGACAACATTACTAGAGCCATCACTTGTAATCTTTCCTTTAGATTTTGGATTAATAGTGGTAATTGATAATGAAAAACCTGGATTACTGCTACTAAAAAAATTACCATCACTACCATGTCTCCCAGTTTCACTAAACTGCACCACTTGAATTCTTGTGTCAACCTCTCCATCTCCATTAAGATCTAAATGAACAGAAGAAGAAGCCCCAGTTCCCTTCATTAATGAAGCTCTCCCAATGAAATGCTTTAAAACTAAAGTTATTTTTTGATAAAAACTGTTAGAGATCTCATTTAAAGATCCGATATTTTTATTAGTTAAAATATTAATTCTAAGATTTGTATGGTCTTGAATTTTTTCACCAAAAGTCAAGCCATTAAGAATATTATTGCCTTTCTTTTTCATCCTATCACTCTCTTTAAGTAATAGGCTACAAGTTCCTATAACACCTCCAGATAGGATTACATAGTCTGCATCAATATTTCTTAAATTTGTCTTTACCCCAACTATTTTTGAACCATTAAATAATAATTCATCAACACTCTCATTAATAGAGCACGTGAAATTATTTTTATTAATAATCGATAATACAGAGGTACGAAAAAATCTTCTAACAGTATTATAAATTGGGCCACAGGACTCAATATCAGAATAATTTGAATCTCCTTTAGGGATGCCAAATAAATTTAAAGTCTTAATAAAAGCCCTATCAATAATATTTTGATAAGATGAAGACAAAGTAATTTTAGATTTATTCTTTAAATTAACTGAGTATATACTTTTATAACTGTCAATCAAATTCTCATAATTTGTATCAAACTTGTTTAGAATAGTGAGCCAAGCAGTTTTACTTCCAACCATATGCACGCAGCCATTTATAACGGATGCACCACCAAGTACATTTGATTCAAAAAATGGAATATGCCTACCATCGGGCATTAATAAGTCTCTTTTAGACATATATTTTAGCTTCTTTCTTCTAAATAGAAGTCCAATCATAAGAGGTATTCTGTACCAATTTGGGTATTCTTGATATTCACTTTTTTCAATAACAACTACTTCAAAGTGATCTTTTAAATTATTAGCTATCGTTAATCCAGCAGTTCCACCACCAATCACTACGACTTTTTTTTTATAAGTCATCTGATAATTTATAATTATGAATTGCTCTAGCAAGCTCTAAATCAAATGGAGTATCAATATCAATTGCATTATATTGCTCTGTTTTATATACTTCAGGATCATCTCCTATTAAATCTTGAGTCTTTAAAAAATGACTTACTTCAGAAATATATATACCTCCATCAATAAATAGAACTTCTGGATAGGACTGTCTATGGAAATTATTCTTTCCAATCTCTAACCTTTTAAAATGACCATTTTGGCTTTTTAAAATACAATCACCAGGGTGTTGCATTGGATCAGTCGCAGAAATTAGAGTCTTCCTTTTTGAATAATTAAACTTTTCAACTGCTAAACGAATATCATTTGAATCCCTAAATGGAGATGAAGGTTGAAGCAATATTATGTTTTTTGGAAGTGACTTATATTCAGCTTCATACCAGTGCAAGGCATGTTTAATAACATCAGCAGTGCCAATAGTATCAGTAGATAATTCATCAGGCCTTTTGAAAGGTACTATCAAGCCAAGCTGTCTAGTAATATCTAATACTTTTTGATCATTAGAAGTTACTATTACATTTTCTGCACTAAAGTTTGCCAGAGCTGCTTCAATAGTGAATTGAATCATTGGCTTGTTACCAATCAATTGTATATTCTTTTCAAAGACACCTTTTGAGCCTGCACGTGCAGGAATAATAGCTAGAAATTTATTGTCAAAATTCATATTTAAAAATTACCATAATCTTCTTGGGCCTTTTCAAACTGGTTAATATGACCAATATCCAACCAATATTCATGCACTGGAAACATATTAACCTGCCCAGAATTATCAATCTTATTTTGAATCAGATTAGGCATATCAATATAACTTTTGCCATCGATATCTTGAAACATAGAGGGGTTTAAAACATATATACCAGCATTAACAAAAAAGCTATGTTTTGGTTTTTCCTCAATAGATGTTATAAGATGATTTTTAGATTGAACCACTCCATACGGTACTTGAAAATCATACTCACGCACACACATCGTTGCATCTGCCCCATGCCCTAAATGAAAATTTAATAACTCAATAAAATCTACCTTAGTTAACAGATCTCCATTCATCATTAATATTGGCAAATCAGGTATATTTTTTGGCAGTAAACCAAGACTTCCAGCAGTTCCTAGAGGGCTTTCTTCAAAAACATATTTTATATTTACATTCCACTTGCTTCCATCTCCAAAATAATCACGTACCATTTCTGCTTTAAAATGGGTGGAAATATAAAAATTGTAGAATCCCGCCTCAATAAATTGCTCCAAGATGCTCTCAAGAATTGGTTTAGCACCAACTTTAAGTAACGGCTTTGGAGTATCGTTTGTTAAAGGTCGCAACCTCTTACCAAATCCACCAGCCATAAGAAAAACAGGATTTTCATGCCTATTATTTTTCAATATATGATGAAGAGTCTCCAAGCCAACCACTCTCTTTTCTTTATCTATGAGCGGAATTTGCATTAAGTCAAGATCTTTCATTTGCGCTAGAATCTTATCTTTATCATCTTCCACAGACGCGACAGTCGGCTCTCTAAACATAATCTCACTTAGTGTTGTACTCATTGAAAGATGCTTAAGAAGCCCACGACGAATGTCACCATCAGTTACAGTACCAATTAGTTTATTATCTTTATTCACTATCATTACAATGCGCAACGCCTCAACATCTAGGATCTTAACTGCATCTTGCATTGTGTTTGTTTCTTTAAGAATTATTTTTTTCCAATTATGCATCTAAAGTTCCATATATTGCTTTAAAAAAAACCCTACGGTTTGATATTAAAAATTTTCATATCATAAAAGTATTTAACTTTTATTTGTTCATTAAACTTCACTAAAAAATTTTAAGATATTAAGTCCAAAATTGCCACTTTTTTCTGGGTGGAACTGTAAGCCATAAATATTATTTTTTTTGATAAAGGCGTTTATTTCATTGCCATGATAATTAGTTGTCATCATAACATATTCGTCTGGGACTTTCATTTCATAGGAATGCACGAAATATGCCTTACCACCATCATTTATTTTAGATGCAATTTCACAATTTTCACCGTGAGTTTTTGTTTTATAAATTGCTGACCAACCGACATGTGGAACTTTGCATTTATCAGTATAATCAATTAATGAAACTATCCCAGGAATAAAAGACAGCCCTTCATTAATCCCATCTTCATAACTTTCATCTAAAAGTAACTGAGCACCAAGGCAAATACCAAGAATTGGCTTGCCACTTTTGACAAATGAATTAAGACTTTCAATTAATTGAAGTTCTTTTAACTTATTCATTGCAAAGGAAAATGCCCCAACCCCAGGAAGTATAATTCGATCTGCATTACTTATTTCTAATGCTGACCTAATAATATTGGCCTTTACACCAATTTTTTTTAAACTTTGTATTAAGCCAAAAGTGTTGCCAACTCCATAATCAATAATTGATACATTTTTATTACTACTTTTATCAAATTTAGAAAGTATTATTGGTAATTCATTACGCGTATCTATGCCAATTCCTAAAAGTTCATCTTTAATTTCTTTAATTTTTACTTTATCATAATGTAGCGCACTACCTAAAACTATTCCATCAACATCATGATTTAATAAAAACTCTAAATCTTCTAATGGGGAATAGCCTCCACCAAATATAAATGGCACTTTTAAAAATGGAGCAATCTTTTGAGTGATATCAGAATTTAATCCCTTTAATGTTCCATCATTATCAATTGAGGTAATTAATATCTCACCTACATTTAAACTTTGGAGCTCTAGAGCCCACTCAAAAACATCTTTCTTAGTTGGTTCTCTAGCGTTATCAGTCCATACAACCCATTTTCCATCTTCAATTTTTTTTGCATTGATTGATGCAACGATACATTGAGAGCCATATTTTTTAACAGCTAACTCAATAAAATTCGGATTATTTACAGCATATGTATTTATTGCAACTTTATCAGCACCAGCTTTGAGAAGATTATCTATATCTTCTAAAGATCTAACGCCGCCACCTGCAATTATTGGTATATCAATATTTTCAGCAGTCCTCTTGATGACATCAAATAAATTACTTCTTCCATATAAAGATGCAACTGTATCAAGATATAATAATTCATCTGCTCCTTGTTCAACATACTTTAAAGCCAGCTCCCATGGCGAACCGATAACTCGCAATCCTTCAAAATTTACTCCTTTAATAACATTATCTGACTTTACATCAAGTCTTGCAATAATTCGCAGCTGCTTACTCATATAATATCTATTGATTATTTAGGTTAATTAATTGCTTAACAACAGAATTAACTGGAACAGATTTTATGAAATAATCTTTCACTACGTCAATATTGTTATTATGAAAATTATTATCAGCCAAGAAGTCAAAATTATTAAGGTAATTGTGAAGCTCTGAGATAAATTTATCTATATTTGTTTCAAAAACTAATAAATTGTTTAATATTTTTTTTGTTTGGGGAAACATATCACTATTATCAAAAAGAAGAATGTTTGCATTTGTTTGAAAGCCTTCTATTAATGAAGTACTCACCCAAGGGTAAATCAATATATCAGCATCTGAAATAGAATCAAAATAGCTAAGTTCAGAAGATATATATTCAACTTTAGTTTCATCTAATTTTTTTAAAAACCTCTCAATGATATTTTTTTGAGGAGAAAAAGCATAATCCTTAATCACTATATCAAAATTATCGTCATGTTCTGATAATGCTGAAATAATTTTTTGCGTTTCATCCCACCAATTTAGAAAATCATTTGGTCTCTTATAGCCTAAATAATATGTATTCTGAGGATTAACACCAGGCAAAGAGAACACTATCTTCTTTTTATTTTTTTTAGTAGTTTTTATTGAAGAATATAATAATTCAATCGTAGGTGAGCCTAAAACTAGTACATTAAAATCTACTTTTGGATGAATTTTCTTAAGTATTGAGTTTTTATCAGAAATTGAATCTTTTGCAGCATCTCCATAACTAATATGATTTTTAGTAAACCTAAAATCTGTTATATCAAAACCAGGAAGTGAGCAATACCCTCCGTACCCTCCATGCATCCAGCAGTATACATCTATATTAATCTCGTTTGAAACACTATTAATTATCATTGAATTAATATTAAATGCCGATAATGTCTGCACGAAAGTGCATTTTGGTTTATTTTGAGTTAATAACTTTAATGCAATCCTTCTCCTTCGCAGAAGTTTGCCTGTATTAAGTGCAACCAGACCTGAATATCTAACTAAATAATTACGAAAGTTAAAATTATCATAATAAAACTGATCATCTATTATTTGTTGACCCAATTTCTCAGCTTTTTGGACGCCAATATCAAAATGAAAATTTGAATTGAGTTTTACTACTGCCACTCCATGACTTTCAATATTTGGTGATAAATTATCTATCTCTCTACAACCGATAGAAAGAAAATATTTTTTTTGTGAAGAAAATATTTTATAAAAAAGGAGTGAAAAAATAAAACTTGAATCTCTTAAAAAAGATCTGAATTTAAGTAGCTTTGGCTCTAAAAAAGGCAGATGAATTATAAATTTATACAAAGAATCATATTGACCAAAAGAAAAGTATGAAATATTTTTATGATATAAATAATTATTATCATAAAATTTATCAATTATGACTTCACTATTATCCGCAATATCTTTAGCAACTAGAGAAAGCATACTTACATTTTTATCAATAACTAGTTGCTCTGTAAATTCTAAATTTACACTTTTACGAATTACAACTTTATTAACTGAGTAATAAGATAATGACTTTTCTATTAATCTTTTATTAAAAATAATCTGATCAATTAGTATTTTAAGTGGGTAGTTAAACCACTCAAATAATTCTTCTGAACCGACTTTATAGTTTCTCTTGAAGCAATGTTTTATTTTTTTTTCAATTTCATTTACTACCTTAGTTAATGACTCATAATCATCATAAAACTCATAAGAATGAAAAATTTTTTTGATATCTACACTATGAATTTTATTTTCATTACATAGCTCAATAATGTCCTGATCAGTTGCTAGAACTAAGTCTTGACTATTAATTTCATTAAATATAGAATCAAAATCACTCTTATTATCTATGCAAATAATTCTTTCAAAATTAGGAGATCTCTTTTCGTAACTTCCATTCACCATTTTCTTTTTTCCATATATGTGGCAATCTAAATTTATCAACAGCCTCCATAAACTCTTGATTACTTAGACTAATGTATGACAAAAACTGTTTGAAGTTTCTTGATGGAAATTCCCCATCATATCGGCGAACTAGGGCAATAGCTTCTTCTCTAGTTATATGCCCATCACGTACCTCATGTGCAGCATCAGAAGTCGTTCTTCCAAACCCATATTTTACATGCATCATGTAATAAAGAAATGAGTCAGTAAGGTCATCTAGCTGAGCATACTTTGAGTAAGTTCCCTCAGTACGTCCTTCTGGATTAGCTTCAAAACCGGTGTGAGTAGCTGCATAATAAAAGTTTTTTTGAGGAATCCATTTGTGATAGAAGGCAAACCAATGCATTTCAATACCAAGATTGTCTAATTTTTCAATATCTGGCATTCTATAAATATCAAAATCTTTTTTTGTATGCTTTTCAGGAAGGTACTTATTCGTCTTTGCAATATCTATCAGATTATCTAATCCAGTACTATAATAAACTTTTTCAAATTCATCCCAAGGTAAGCCAGGAAGATCATTGTATTTACTACTTCCACCATATTCAGCTTCACCATTCTCTCCATACATTACAAGCTTAACTCCATATTGTAAAGCAACCTGGAAACCGCATGACATTTGTCCATGATCAAAAATTTCATTATGGTCGCCCAAATGTATAAAACTTGCTTTAGTTAAGGCTCGATTAATAACTCCATTAGGAGTTATTAAAATATGATCAAAGCCATTATCTATGAAACTTCTCAAGTTTTTCCAGCCAATAGCTGAATAAATGGGTGGAGAAAAAGTAACACAAAGTGGATGCATTCCATATTCATACTTTAATCGGTGAGCAATTGTTGATGAATCTTTTCCACCACTACATGGAACAATAACATCATAAGAGCCATCTTTACTTCTATGCTTATTACAGAGTTCTTGAAATAATTTTTTCTTATTACTCCAATCAACTCCTTTATGTTTAGTTTTTGAGTAAGTACAGGCTGAACAAACTCCTTCCTCATTGAAAGTTATTCTAGGCCTCTGATTAGTCATAACACAATTTTTGCAATAGATAACTTCTTTAGGAAGTAATAATTGTTGTGGATCAATATCTGACAAAGCAATCTCCTATTAAAATTTAAAATTTAAAACTTAAAACTTAATTTTGATACAATAATTATAATTCTTTACATTGAACTTAAATACTTACACCTACCAGTCTTAGCGAAATATTTAGGGAGTTATTATAGTTGGTTATGATTCATCAAGCTCAATTAATATTAGTGCTGAAATAAGAGATCATCCCATTTTTCTTTATCTATCAAAATAATCTTGCATAAAACACTTAAGCTTTGCATTTTTTTGAAAGATCTCTATTTTATTTCTTTAATAAGCATGAAACTTTCGGCATAATCACATCCAGCTGTTGCACCTCTATATGTTGCCAATGCTTTAATATTTTTAACACTTCTAGGAAAGGGATGATCACCTAATTCTCCGTCATAAAGATTCATTATTTCAATTTTTTTATCCATAAAATCACTAATATCAACAAATGTATTTGGCATAAAACTTTCATCTTTTATATTTAAAGAAAAATCAGTTTCACTTAAAGTTTCCATCATATAAATTTTTTTAATAAATGGATATCTAAAAGATTTTGTGCAACTATATGCCGCATTAAATATTTTTTTATGGTCAGTATGGATATCACCTTTAAATGGTAAATAAATAATATCTGGTCTAATTTTATTAATTACTGATGATATCTTTTCAATTAAGCTATTCATGCTATAGTCATCGACTTTTGTAGTTGACAGCCCAAGCTTGCTAACTGAATCAAAATTAAATAAATTTTCTACTTTATTAATTTCATTTTTTCTTTTTTCAACTGTACTTTTTTTAAAGCCCTCTGACTCTTTTATATCAGTAGCAATAAGCCAGTGGATTTTATCATTATTAGATTTATGCTTTAATAAGGTACCTCCACAGGCCAGAGTTTCATCATCTGGATGAACGGCAATAACTAATACTTTATTCATAAATACTCCCCAACTTCTGGCAGTATTTCAAAGTCATGATCTAGCACCTCAATTGCGCCATCAAATGATTTTACAATAAAGGTTTTGTTACTCACCCTTAAAACACTCCCTGGTTCAATATTTTTATTAAAAGTATCAATTTCTTTAACCTTCCAAATTGGAATTTTTTTTTCTCTATATACAATATGTGCACCAATGTAAGGTTTAGTTAAAGACCTTGTTAAATTATATATAGCCCTACTACTCATTCTAAAATCAATCACACCATCACTATTATTTCGCTTTCTCCACGTGTTAGATTTATACTTATCCTGTTTAACTTTTGAATATTTTCCTTGCTCAAGCTCAGAAACAAAATTTTCTATTTGAAAAAGCGCAATATCAATAACTTTATCATAGAGAGTTTGTGCATCATCTTCATAAAAAATCTCAAAATCAACTTGAGATAATATATCGCCCGAGTCTGCATCTTCATCCATAAAGAAAAAAGTAGATGCACTCTCTTTTAAACCAAGTGCTAGCGCCCATATTAAAGGATGCCTACCTCTATTATTTGGTAATTTTGAAGGATGATAACCAACTACACCAATTGGGGGAATATTTAAAACTTCTTCCTCTATTAACGATGACCATCCAAAACAAAAAATTACATCGGGTTTTAAATCTTTTATCCACTTCACACTATTTGGAGCATTTATATCATCCACACTTAAAAAAGGAATTGAATTAGATAGGCAGATTGGCCTTAAGTCAGCATAATCACTATTAAAGCTTGATGATTCTTTTAAACAAACACCAACTAAATTAACATCAAGATCAACTAACTTTTGTAAAGCATGCAATGAAAATTCAACAGTGCCAATAAACAAAACTCTCATTAAAAAACATCCTTAAGATCAAAGAAGGATTTTTTAACAATATTATCTAAATTAAAATCTTTTATTATCTTTGTAATTTTTTTACTTGCCCCACCTTTTCCATAAGGATTAATAACATTATTTATAATTTCTTGAAACTTCGGAGAATATAATTTAACAATTGCACTATCAATATTTTCTTTTTTTGGTAAGCAAGTAATAATACTCTTAGCTTTAATGCGTCCTTTTTGCCTATCGCCTATGTCAATCGTTCCAATTTTAAAACTTGGCGCTTCAATCAAACCACTGGAGCTATTCCCCAAAACAGCATCCATAAATTGCAAAGCACTAAGGTAATTCAATTGTCCCATTGATTTAAAAGCAATTGTATTGTCATTTTTAGCAACATAATCATCTATCATGCTATTAATAATTCTTCCATCATTATCACTGTTTGCTTTTGTAAATATTATTTTTGTATTTTTTAGGTTACTAATAGACTTAAGTAGTTCTTGAAATTGGCTCTCTGATGTGGATTTTTCAAGAGTGACAGGATGAAATGTAATCAAAATGTTTTTATCACCAAGTTTAAAGTTTATAGCATCTTCAAAATCAGCTTTGGATAACAACTTTAACTTATTAATATTATCAATCCCTAAACCTCCAACATTAAAAACCCTTTCTGGCTGCTCTCCTAACTGAATAATTCTATTTCTATACTCATCAGTTGCAGCAAAATGCAGGTGGCTCATTTTGGTAACTGAGTGTCTGATTGATTCATCTATTAAGCATTCAGTAGCTTCCCCACCATGTAAATGTGCTACAGGAATCCTTGCAATCATCGCCACACTTACAGCTGAAAATATTTCAAAACGATCACCCAAAACTACTATTAATTCAGGTTTTAAATCATTAAATACATCTGCAAATCCAATTATTCCTATTCCCATTGATTTACTAATAGCTACTTCAGTATCGGATGTAAGTGATATATCTACTTTATGATCGATGGTAAAACCATCTTTTTCAATTTCCTTATAGGTGTTACCAAATTCTTCGGATAGATGCATACCAGTGACAACAAGTTGCAATTCTATAGCATCATCATCATTAATTTCTTTCATTAGCCAATAAAGAAGGCCATATTCTGCTCTTGATCCAGTAATAACACAGATTTTTCTTTTTTTCATATTAGCTCATCTGTATTATAATTTTTTCTTGCAGTAGAGCCAATAACTTCATCCCACCTCATTGGATTAATACCATTTCCTGGCCTCTTCACAGAAATATTTTTTTCAGTTAATAAATCACCTTGTTTAATCTCTTTATTGGCAACTATAGATTTTCTAACAACACTGATATTAAGCCCCTCACTTCTTGAGGGTTTCTTTTCATCGCTACCTAATGCAATTTCAATATTTCTAATTGCTAAAACCATAGACTTAAGTTCTTTAGGTTCTAATGAAGCGGCATGGTCTGGACCAGCCATAGATTGATCTAATGTAAAATGTTTTTCAATAATGCTAGCACCCATTGCCACTGCAGCTATATCTACTTCAATTCCAAGTGTATGGTCGCTATAACCAACAGCAATATCGAACTCTCTTTGTATTGTAATCATAGCGTTGAGATTTACATCTTCCATTGGAGTTGGATACATTGTGTTTGCATGAAGGATTGTAATGCTTTCTTTATTAGATCCAGCTTCAATTAAAATATTTAACGCATTCTCAATCTCTTTTAATGTTGACATTCCAGTAGATAAGACCAATTTCTTATCTAATGAACCAATATGTCTTAAATAAGGCAAATTGGTAATTTCACCACTAGGAATTTTAAAAATCTGTAACCCTAGATTGTTTAAGAGATCAATACTGTCAAGATCAAATGGGGTTGATAGGAACATAATATTTTTTTCTTGACTATACTCCATTAACTCTATATGGGCATCCTTATCAAGCTCAAGCTTTTTAATCATGTCAAATTGTGACTCTAAAGCATCAGTAGTTCTTTTTTGATATTCAGCTTTTTCAGCATTTTTAGAGACTAGATTTTCAGTTTTAAACGTTTGAAACTTAATCGCATCAGCACCAGATTTAGCTGCAACTGCAATCAATTCCTTTGCTAATTTTATTGACCCATTATGATTGACCCCAGCTTCGGCAATAATAAAGACACTCACTTAACAATAACTCCTGCTTTGGCAAAAAAATTATCATCAATCCTAATATTTTCCTTGGTAACTACTCCGCTTCCAATAAAACTCCCATTGCCTACAATAACGCCCCCATTAATAACTACATTGGTAGAAATATGGCAATGATTTCCAATATTACTATCATGTTCAACTATTGACTTTGTATTAATTATGCAATTATCTCCAATTATAGCTCCAGCATTAATAACTACATCATGCATAATTACAGAGCCCTTTCCAATAGTTGCATGCTTTGAAAAATATGCTCTTGGTGAAATAATATTGGGCAATGTAAATCCTAGCTTTAAAACTGTATCATATAATTTAATTCTCTTCGATGGGCTTTGTATTTGTCCAATTGTTATGAGGGTATTTTTGCATTGTTTAACCAAACTCTTTAAATCGTTATCATTACCTATAACTTTATATCCAAGAACATCTTTTCCAAACAACTCTGGCTTGTCTATTACTCCAATAATCTTAAATCGGCCTTCCTGCTCTATAACATCAATAGCAGACTTACAATGCCCACCGCCTCCAATTAAAATAATATCTTTCACAATATCACACTACTAGGAATGTTAACAACACGACCTTCTAGCCACTCTGCATTCGTAAGATCTCCACATTGAGCTTTTTCAAACATAGGTAATTTATTCATTAAGGCCCAGATTGGGCGTGTCATAATGCCTTGCGAATTCATCTCGTCTAAGAATGAGTTCCTCTGATTTCTATTTTTAAGAATAATCGAATTAAGCCAGTAATTTGATTTAGCATTTTCTGGCTCAGTTACAAAATGAATGCCTTTATTTTTGAAAAATTCTTTATACATTATTGCTAAAGACCTTTTACTTTTCAAAAAACCCTCTAACTGCTCTAATTGTGCCACAATTAAAGCTGCATTTAAATTAGGCATACGATAATTATATCCAATCATATCATGAGTATACTCCCACTTGTGTGGCTCTTTAGCTGTAGTAGTAATGTGTTTAGCTTTCATTGCCAAATCTTTATTATTAGTCAGAATACAGCCACCACCGCCAGATGTTATTATCTTATTTCCATTAAAACTTATAATGCCTAGCTCACCAAAAACCCCAGTATGCTGGTCATTATACAAACTACCCAAAGATTCAGCAGAATCCTCGATTAAAGTTATATGGTTTTCTTTACATATTTTTTGAATTTCATCAATGCGGCAAGGATGTCCAAACGTATGCATTGGAACGCAGGCCTTAATGATATTTCCTGAAGTTATATTTACACATTGTTGATTCTTTACTTTAGTATTTGCCACTAGAAAATCCTGCAGTGCTTGTGGCGACATTCCCATTGTTTCTTTATCTACATCAACAAAAATCGGTACGGCATTACAATAACTAATTGCATTACAAGTAGCTACAAAGGTTATTGGTTGCGTAATAACCTCATCCCCATTTTTAACTCCTGAAATTAATAACGAGATATGAAGTGCCGAGGTTCCATTACTTGTTGCTACAGCATATTTAGCGCCAGAATAGTCTGCAATTTTACTTTCGAATTCATCAACAAATTTTCCAACTGATGATACAAATGTCGAGTCTATACATTCATTTAGATACTTCTTTTCATTACCTAAAAATCTTGGCTCATGAAGAGGTATGAACGAATCTGTTTTATATACAGATTTAATAAAATCGACTACCGGTTTGAATTGAGTATTAATCTTGTCGCTCATGAGGAATATTGTAGTATTTTTGATCTTCTGGATCCTGAATAACACCCTCTAGAATAATACGTTTAATCTCTTTAATACCATCAGGAACTCTCATAGTGATTTCAAAACCTAATTCACGTTTAATTTTATCGCTATTAACGCGATAATCACGAGGATCATCATTCTTATCAACATATTTAATTTTAGAGTCTGGGATTACCCTCTTTATCTCGTCAATTAACATTTGTTTTGTGTAATTTTCAGAAGTATCTCCAACATTAAATACATTATATGCAACCTTTTCTGTTGAAGAACGCAACACTGTAATAAAAGCATTGGAGAAGTCTTTTACATGGCAATATGGTCTCCAAAACTGCTCACCAAAAATGACTAATTCTCTACCTAAAGCTAAGTCTTTAGTAAATTCATTAACTGTTAAATCAAACCTCATTCTTGGAGAAAGTCCATATACAGTAGAAAATCTTAGAGATGTTGGAGAGAAGTTTGAATTTTTATCAATCTCATTAAGCATATACTTTTCAAACTTAACCTTTAATTCAGCATAAAGAGATACTGGAGCAAGAATAGAATTCTCATCAACATAAGATGCAGGGTCGTCCATTTTTCCATAATTACTGCAAGTAGATGCAAAGACAAATTTAGGTATGCCAATCTCTATACATTTATCTAGAAGCCACTTGGATGACTCCCAGTTAGTTTTTTCTGCAAGTTCAGATTGCATCTTGCAAGCTGGATCACCTACAATTGCAGCCAAATGAATAACTGCATCAAAATCATTATTCTTCAAAATTTTATTAAATTCATCCCAGTCGTTCACATCACATTTAATCAATTGAAAATTTTTATTATGCCAAATATCCAATAATGATTCACCACCAAACATTAATTTATCGATACAAGTTACAGAATATCCTTGAAAAAGAAGCTCCCTTAATAATCCAGACCCTACATAACCAGCGCCCCCAGTAACTAAAATGTGTTCCATTTATAACTCCTTATTTAAAATATATTGTTTTGGTCTTAAGTTGCAAGTCTTAATCATTCAGATTAACTGAATTAATTCTAGTTTCCTCATATAACAACTTTAAATTATCCTGCACTCTCTCCCTAACTTTGCCATCAGAAAGATTCGAGAAAACTTCACTTTTGATTTTGTCTTTTTTTTCTTTTGAAAGAACATAATTTTTTTCAATAAAAGTAGCAAACATTTCTTTTAATTCTTCAAAGGAATGACAATAGTAGTCTTGCATTGATTCTGGAAACCATCTTGATAAGCTATGCGTGTAGTTAATTCCATAATCTACTACTATAACATTCATGCCTGCAGAAACACACTCTTCAGCAAGAGAAGTAGGGTTTGCAATTATTAAACCAGCTCCAGCACATAAATGATATGATCTAAATTTTGAATCATATTCTAAATCTACACTAACATTTTTTAAGTTAGATATGCGATCAATAAGTTTTTGATGAAATTCACTCACTAACCAATCTACATTTTTTCCTCGAAAAATAAACTCTACATTAGGATAACTTATTGCTAGATTAAGAATTTCCTCCCTAAATCTAAAATCATTGGCCCAATTAACTACTGGATTAAATTTTCTTTGGCATTCATCATCAGTAAGAACAAAGTAGTCTAATACGATAACTCTTAGTTTTTCAACTTGACTCACTTTTTCAAAAAAATTATCTGTACGGATAAACCCCACAGGTATTGTCTCGCTGATTACAGACATATTATTTTTCTCCAAATAAGAAGATGTGAAATCTGATATGGTTAATTGAACATCTAGAATATATGGCCAACTATTAAGAAATGTAGATATAAATCTCTCCTGAAGAGCAACAGTTTTTATTTTATGATGCTCTAATGCAAGGGCTAGTCCTGATGGTAATAACATATCATAGCCGATAAGTGCAATGGATGATTCTTTATAGTTATTCAATGAGCTCTTATACAACTCAAAGATACAATACATTGTTACTAATGGAAATAATAATGTTATTTGATTAGAAAAACGCCATCTGTCTGTCCATCTGAGTTTAAATAGCAATTGAAATGAAAATTTAAGGACCTTGTATATACCTAACAGATTAAATCCTTTGAAGGATAGAGATCTATATTCAAAATCATCAACGCTAAGGTATTCCTTAATATATTGAATTTCAGGGTTGAGATCTGTTCTTGAATTAAAAGTTAAGTGCAATATATTGGAAGGATGAAATGGTGAATTTATATTCTTTGAATAAAAATTGTCTCTTGGTGGGTTGCCTTTTTCTCTACTAATAAAATATTCATCGAATAATAGAACATTATAATTATTTTGTAATAAGGAGTTATTATCTGTAATTAAATGTTGTTTTGAGCTATTACTGGTAATTTTAATAAGAAATGCCTTTAAAAATATAGCGATCTGTATTGTTACTCGTGTGAATAAAGAAATAATAAATCTTGAATAGCAAAAAAAATGAAAAACTCTAATATTTGCTCTCTTCCAAAAAAACTTTTCTGCTATCTTCATAGATGTAAAGTTAATTATGGTTGCATCTCTATATTCTGATGTCTCTAACCAGTAAGTAATTTTGTGCTGAAGGCACTGAGGTGTAAGATAATTATGCAAATAGACTTTACATTTTTGAATTATTTTTTTATTATTTAGATAAGATGCACTCATAAAGCTATTTAAGTATTCATCTTCGAATAATTGATTGATATGATCCTTTAGTATCCCCCTATAGTCTCCATTTATCACATCAGGCTGTATTTGATTTATGGTATAGTCCATAAATATCATATCTCTACTAATTGAAAAAAATCTCTGAAATTTTTTTATAATAAAAGATTTTTCACATGATGTTATAAGAACTTTCCACCCTATTTTTTTTACTACAAATAAAAAAAATAGAGACAAAAGTGATAACTTTTGAAATACAAAAATTAATTGCATTTCAGTTTACTAATAATAAGAATATCATCAAGCTTATCCAATTAAATCCCATGTAATTGGCTGTCCCTTTTTTGCAGAATTTTTAATTTTTTTACCAATAAAATGATTATAGTATTTGGGAGGCAAGCCTCCTCCTGGCCTTATAATTCTTAGGTTGTCTTTGGTAAAAATCTCCCCAGCCTTCATATCTTCTGAAATATAAAGTGAGCGCCTAAAGACTTTTGATTTTTCTTCACTATCTGTTCCTCCATAAACTACAGAGCCTAGAGACTTCCATGCTATTTCAGTTTCTATGACTAACGACTTTAACTCATTTGGCTCTAATGAGAATGCACTATCCACTCCTCCATCTGCTCTTGATAAAGTGAAGTGCTTTTCTATCACTGAAGCACCTAGTGCTACTGCGGCTAATGCAACGCCAATTCCATTTGAATGATCAGAAAGACCAACCTCACAATCGAACAGTTCTCTCATATGAGGAATAGTTAACACGTTACTATTTTCTGCTGAAGAAGGATAGGCACTTGTACATTTCAATAAAATAATATCTTTACAACCTGCATCTCTTGCAGTGGTAACTGCCTCATCTAGTTCTGCTATAGATGCCATCCCTGTTGAGATAATCAAGGGCTTTCCAGTTGATGCTACTTTATGTATTAGTTGCAAATAGTTGTTCTCAAAAGATGCAATTTTATAAGCTGGCACATTTAATTCCTCAAGAAAATCAACAGCATTCTCATCAAATGGCGAGCTAAAGCAGATCATTCCTAATTCATTAGCTCGTTTCATGATCGGTTTATGCCACTCCCATGGAGTACTAGCCTTTTTGTATAGATCATACAAACTTTTTCCTTTCCAGAGACTTTCATGGCCTATAAAAAACTTCCCATCTTTTATATTCAATGTCATTGAATCTGCAGTATAAGTTTGTAACTTCAACGCATGGGCGCCTGATTTTGCTGCAGCCTCAACAATTTCCAGAGCCCTATCAAGAGATTGATTATGATTCCCAGACATCTCTGCAATAATAAATGGCTTATTACCATTACCAATTAAAATATCTTGTATTTTTATTCCCATAACTTTCTATCTATTGTATTAATCTTTAAATTCAATTTTTATTTATTTACTAATAGAATTACATTCAGATACTAATTCAAACTTTTTAAGTTTATTAATGATTGGAACTAACTCCCAAAATGGTTTATCAATTAACTCAGCTATTTCTAGTAAATTAATAGTGCCATCACAATATGTAAGCATGTTCATCATAGTCTCTACTTGCTTGCGTGTATTCTTCGTACTGAGTGTTGGATACAAACCACGCTTTCCTAATTGTGGCTCACATAACATCATTGATTTATAAAATTTATTTTCTTCAATTACTGATATAGCTCTTTTTATAGCCTTAAATCCACCCTCTAAACCTTTTTCTGTAACCAGATTTAAATTATCTAAAGAAGAGTGGTACTCAGGATATTCGCCATATTTACTGCGCATAATTGTTGCAATTGGAAGATCTATACCTGGAGCGCAGTATTGCCTCTCATCACTTCCTCTATCGGTCCATTTATAGCGTAAAAAATTAGCATCAGTATGCTTTAGCACATGCAGAGAAACTTTATCAGAAAGTGTATCTCCATCACGAGATGGTAGATAAGAATAGCACCTTTCATCTCCAATGCAGGTAATGTTGAATCCCGCTATTACATTTTTTTTAAGATGCTCAAAATGCTTACTTAGATACAAAATTGATCCAATTGTCTCTGGAATATATATTATTCTATAAGTATATTCCAAGTCTTTTAGAGAAGATAGCCACTTAACTATGGCTGTTGTAACTACAGGCCCAGATAACTCATTATTAG
>Ga0209816_1000241_pt1 | contig 45361 bp, 46 predicted proteins | sample CoawatmetaG01DNA_FD_187509 | JGI IMG/M metagenome (GOLD analysis project Ga0209816, IMG submission 187509) | Marine microbial communities from the West Antarctic Peninsula - Coastal water metaG017-DNA (SPAdes) (version 2) | ecosystem: Environmental > Aquatic > Marine > Coastal ...
TCAAAAATTTTAGCAGTGCCATCACCCTGATGTACATCTAGATCATAAATAAGAATTTTTTTAACTAAATGCTTGTTTAACAAATTGTAGGCAGCAACAGCCACATCATTAAAGACACAGTAACCATTGCCTGAATCGGAAAATGCATGATGAGATCCTCCTGCAGTATTGCAAGCTAACTTGTAACTCAAAGCTAACTCCGCAGACAAAACAGTTCCTCCAGTTGCCATATAAGATCTTCTTTTGACACTTGGGACCATTGGAAAGCCAAGTTTTCTTTCCTCTTCTTTTGACAAAGAGAGGTTGTCAATTTTTTGAATATATTCTGGCTGGTGCGCTTTGGTTAGGTCGAGATATTGAGCTGGTTCTGGAATATGTAAATTTTCTTTATTTAAAATGTTATCTTTTTTTAAAAGATCAAATAATGCACCAAACTTTTTTATCGGAAAGCGATGATCATCACCAATTTGGGCTACATAATCAGGGTGATTAACTATTGGAAGCATTCAATGTTTTTAATAAATAAAAATATCAATTAACTCTTTCAAAAATATTAAACAATAATTCCGAAACGTGCTTGGCATCTCTTTTGGAAAAATCAAATATTTGTTGCCTACAGCTAGTTCCATTGGCAATGACCACATCATCAGGACTGTCATTAATAGCTGGTATCAAAGATAGGTTAGCCATTTTTTTAGAAATCTCATAATTCTTAGAGCTATATCCGAACGATCCTGCCATACCACAACAGCTACTATCGATAGGTTTATGTTTGATCTCTAGAGTTTTTAACAATTCCAACAAACCTTTAAAACGATCTTGAGATTTTTGATGACAATGACCGTGGACTAAAACATTTTTATTATAAGCATGTGCGCTTACTTTATTTCCTTCTTTAATTTGTTCTAAAATAAATTCTTCAATCAAATAAAATTTATTCTTTAATTTATCTCTGTTTTCAATTCCTTTAAGGGACTTAAATTCATCATTAAAAGTAAGAAGACAGGATGGCTCAATTCCAACCACAGGCATTTCTGCATATCCATTTTTGTATAGATAATTAGTAACTCTATTCATTTCAAATTTTGCTTTATCCATCTGACCATAGGAGATGTATGTTCTTCCGCAACAAAGAGGTCTTGATAAATTGTTATCATCAAAGCTTGGAATGATGGCTTGAAAGCCAAACTTATTCAATACTTTAATTGCGTACATAATATTTTTAACTTCAAAATTAATATTAAATGTGTCCGCAAGTAAAATGACTTTGTTTTCTAATGTTGGCTGAGTTTTGTAAATTTCTTTTAAAGGAGTAACGTTTTGTACTTCTGGCATTTCTCTCTTCGTTGAAAAACCAAATGCCTCAATAATTTTATCTAAAATAGGAATGTTTTTTACTTTATTAAAAATGGGAGCAACTATTTTAATTAACCAGATAAGTCTTGGCATATCAGATATAATTCTATCTTTGATACTCATAGTAAATTTTTTATAGTAATGAGATAAAAATTCACTTTTCATCTTTGCCATATCTACACTCATCGGACATTCTCGCTGACAAGCTTTGCAACTTACACAAAGTTCCATAGTCTCAAACATTTCTTTTGATGCAAACGATCCTTCTGGTAATTGATTGGATAAAGCTAATCTCAAAGTATTAGCTCTTCCCCTAACCAAATCTTTTTCTTCCATCGTTACACGGTAAGAAGGGCACATCACCCCTGAATCTAGTTTTCTACATGCTCCATTGTTATTACACATCTCGACTGCATCTGAGAGCTGACCCCAAGCAGACCAATCGTAATGAGTAGAAATATTCTCTGCTTTATAACCAGGTTTGTAGCGCATTAACGTTTGGTCATCTGATTTGAATGCTCGTACAATTTTTCCTGGATTTAAAAGGCCTTTTGGATCAAAGGTGTCTTTAATTTCTTCAAAAGCACCAACGATTTTTTTACCAAACATCATCTCATGAAACTCAGATCTTACAATCCCATCTCCATGCTCACCTGAGTGAGACCCTTTATATTCTTTCACCATGGCGAAAGCTTCTTGAGCGATAGCTTTCATATTTTTGATATCTTGTTCGGATTTTGCATTGAGAATAGGTCTTACATGAAGTGTTCCTACCGATGCATGAGCATAAAAAAGCCCTTCTGTATTATATTTTCTAAACACATCTCTTAATCGTTCTGTGTAGTCTGCTAAATTTTCTAAAGTTACTGCGCAATCCTCAATGAAGGCTACTCCTTTACGGTCTCCCTTCATCGACATTAAAATATTGAGTCCAGCTTTTCTTATTTCAAAAACTGCCTTTTGATCATTTAGGTTTTCATAAGGAGTAAAATCATTATTTTGATTATCTAATTTTATCAAAGACTCCAAATCCTCTAATTTTTTTCTCGCAACATCCAAATCATCGTCAATAAACTCAACCATCAAAACTGCCTCAGGATTTCCCTTGATGTATTTTTTAATTTCTCCAGCATAAAGAGGAATGTCTTTTGCTAGGCTAATTAAGTTATGATCTAATAGTTCTACGGTGGTGGGTTTTAATTTCACAATTTCTTGCGTAAGGTTCATGGCCTCTCTAAAATTAGCAAAGTAACAAACTCCTAATACTTTTCTGGTAGGAATCTCCCATAATTTTAATTTAATTTTATTGAATAAAGATAAGGTTCCTTCAGATCCAACTAGTATGTTAGATGTGTTGAACCCATTAGGATTGATAAGATCAATATTATACCCACCAACTCTTCTCTGGGTTATGGGAAAGTGTAAATCAATTTCTTCTTTTGTATCACTCTTAACATCTAAAAATTTTTTAATAATTTCGTATTTTCTATTTCTTTCATTAGTTACTTCTAAATAATTTTTATCAATGTCATCAAAAGTGTGTACGGTTCCGTCATCCAAGATTGCTTCAATAGCCAAAACATTATTCACCATATTACCGTAATGAAGAGACCTAGACCCACAACTGTTATTTGCAGCCATTCCTCCAATAGTAGCTCTGCTGCTAGTTGAAACATCGATGGGATACCAAAGGCCATAAGGTTTTAAATATGCATTAAGTTGATCAAGTACTATTCCAGGTTCCACCCAAACTGTTTTCTCTTCCTGGTTAAAATCTAAAATTTTATTTTGATGCCTGGAGTAATCTAGGACAATGGATTCACCTACTGTTTGGCCAGATTGAGAGCTTCCACCACCTCTTGCTAGTAAGGATATTCCTTGTTTTTGTGAATATTCCATAATTCTAAGAACGTCGTTCTTATCTTTTGGCAAAACAGCTCCTAAGGGCTTGATTTGATAAAGAGAAGCGTCCGTGCTGTACCGTCCTCTAGAAAAGTCATCAAATAAAACTTTACCTTTTACCTGACCTTGAATTTCTTTTGCAATTTTCTCTATTTGATTTTGATTCATTTTTACTATCTCAGATTAATAGCACTATTTTTTACTTTGATAAATTAAAGTCCCAAACTTTTTCATCGCACTTGGAGATAAGGTTAGTCCTAATCCAGGCTCTTTATTCAATGTTAACCATCCATTTTTAATTTCAGGAGGATTAGAAAATAATTCTGCTTGAAGAGGATCTCTTTCAGGATCTGGAAAAGATTCTACAATTCTTCCAGCCGGAGAAGAGGCTACTAATTGCGCGTGAATATAACAGTCATGATGAGGAGCTACATCTATATGATTTAATTCGCAAAGTGCGGTTAATTTTTTTCCATGAGTAAAGCCACCAAACATAGTCACATCAAATTGCAAAATTTGGATAGCACCCTCTTCAATAAAAGAACGACAACCAAAGCTAGTGATTTCACTTTCTCCCCCTGAGATAGGGATCGATGTTTGTTTTGCAAGTAAAGTAGTTTGCCGTCTATCATCCGCCCACCTTACTGGCTCTTCTAGCCAGGTAGGATTTAATGGTTCTAATAATTTACAAGCTTGAATAGCTGTTTTGAAATCCCATGCACGATTGACATCAATCATAAGATCTTTATCTGGGCCAATCACATCCCTAATAATTTGCATTCTTTTTATATCTTCTTTTAAAGATAATCCTCCAACCTTACCCTTGAATCCTTGATGACCTTCTGCAACCAATTTTTGAATTTCATCTTTAAGCTGAACATTATCTTTTCCATCTTGGTAGTAGGCGCAAGTAACATAGCAAGGCACTTTATCTCTAAATCCACCAAAAATTTGATAGAGGGGAAGACCTGCTTTTTTTCCAATAATATCCCAACAAGCAATATCCACCGCAGAAGAAATTCTGATTAAAGCTTCTCTGCTCCATTTCTTTTCATTAGAAATTCTCGTATCGGTTAAATTAAAAAGCTTATTATAAATCTCTTCAGGTTGATAAGGATTCATTCCCATAATTTGATCAGCAAGACCGTTGGTAAAGGGTTTTAAGATAGGAGTGATATCTGTATAGCTAGTTGCCATTCCAAATCCTTCAATTCCATCTTTTGTTGTAACCTTAATCAAAAGTTCATTAGCATTAGGAACAATAAAGTGACTTACCCAATAAGGTTTTTTTTGTTCAGGACCCTGTAAACTGTAAACTTCAATATATTCAATTATATCCATTGTGTATTAATTATATATTTCGATTTGATTAACTATTCAAAACATCATATATACGCGTATGGCAAAATCAAATTCTTTCAAAGCGGGCAGACATTTTTTACAAATTCCAGGACCTACTAACTTACCTGATCGTGTGTTACGAGCGATGGATAGAGCCATCATCGATCATAGAGGACCAGAATTTGCAGAAATAGCAAAAAGAGTTTTAGATAGAGTTAAGCAGATTTTTAAAACAAAAAACCCAGTAGTTATGTTTCCAGGTTCGGGAACAGGTGCTTGGGAAGCGGCAATAGTAAATACATTAAATCCTGGTGATAAAGTGTTAATGTTCGAAACTGGGCAGTTTTCATCTTTATGGTGGGAGATTGCAGAAAAATTTAAACTAGAAGTAGATTTTGTCCCAGGAGACTGGAGAACAGGAGTTGATCCAAAAGTGGTTGCTCAAAAATTAGGAGACGACAAAGATCATAAAATTAAAGCAGTATTTGTAGTTCACAACGAAACATCAACTGGTGTGGCAAGTAAAATTGGCGAAATCAGAAAAGCTATTGATAGTGTTAATCACCCAGCTTTATATATGGTAGATACCATTTCCTCTCTTGCTTCTATTGATTTTAAACATGATGAATGGAAAGTTGATGTTACAGTGGGTGGATCTCAAAAAGGATTATTGTTACCTCCAGGACTTTCTTTCAACGCATTAAGTCCAAAAGCTCTTGAGGCTCACAAACAAGCAACGATGCCAAAACATTATTGGGATTGGTTGCCTATGATAGAAAATAATAAAAATGGTTTTTTCCCCTTCACTCCTGCTACGAATTTAGTTTACGGATTAGATGAGGCAATCAACATGCTGCTTGAAGAAGGTTTAGAAAATGTCTTCGCAAGACATACAAGACATGCAGAGGCTACAAGAATTGCTGTGAAGGCATGGGGTTTAGAAATTTTGTGTAAGAATGAAGATGAGTATTCTAATTCTTTAACAGCTGTAATGTTACCAGATGGACATGATGCTGATAACTTTAGAAAAATAGTTTTAGAGGAATTTAATATGTCTCTTGGAATGGGATTAAACAAAGTTAAAGGAAAAGTTTTCAGAATTGGCCATCTTGGCGATTTTAATGATTTGATGTTAGCAGGAACCCTTTCAGGTGTGGAAATGGGATTGAAAAAATCTGGAATTCCTTTTAAGCCAGGCGGAATCATGGCTGCATTAGATTATTTGGCTAAATAAAATAAATTTATTCCTATTTTTCCTTGAAAATAAAGACTCGCTTCTTTTTGCATTTTTTACTAAGTTGCTTTCTTTAATAACTAATAGGGGAGAATATAATGAAAAATTTAAGCAAACTAATCGCTTTAATTACTTCAGTTATTTTTATTTCTTCAGCTGTGCATTCAGTAGAATTAAAGTTTGGTCACGTAGGAAAACCAGGTTCTTTATTTACTGCATCAGTTGAGAATTTTGCAAAAATAGCTAACAAGAAATTAGGTAGCAAAGGCAAGATAACTGTCTTTGGATCTTCACAACTTGGAAAAGATAAACAAGGAATGCAAAAACTTAAACTGGGAACAGTTGACATGTGGTTGCCTTCTTCAGTAATGGCTTCTATTCATGATGAGTTCGGTGTATTTGATATGCCTTTCATCATTAAAGATAGAAAGCATATGGCAAAAGTAGAGAAAAATGTTTTGCCTGGTGTCTTTAAAAACCTAGAAGCAAAGACTGGTTATAAAATTATCGGTGTTTGGGAAAATGGTTTTAGACACATTACTAATAATGTAAGATCAATCAACGTTCCTAGTGATCTAAAAGGAATTAAATTGAGAACTCCTAAGTCTAAGTGGAGAGTAAAAATGTTCCAATCATACGGAGCAAACCCTACTCCAATGTCTTTTTCTGAAGTGTTTACAGCATTACAAACTGGAACTATGGATGGACAAGAAAATCCTTATGCACAAATTACTAGTGCTAAATTTCAGGAAGTTCAAAAATATCTTTCAATCACAGGTCACGTATACACACCAGCGTACGTAGCAGTTCACAAAAACAGCTACAACAAGCTACCTGCGGATGTAAGAAAGATTTTAGAATCTGCTGCAAAAGAAAACCAAAAGTTCGTTTATAAAACGGCTGCTTCATATGAAAAGTCTATGTTAGGCATTATCAAAAAAGCTGGCGTAAAAGTAAACACTGCAAACAAAGATGCATTTATTAAAGGTAGTAAAGGTATCTATGAAGAGTTTACAAAAGACGTTCCTTCTGGTGGAGCTTTAATTAAAGCAGTTTCATCTTTAGCAAAATAAATTAATTATAAATTTTGGCCCTTAAGAAATTAAGGGCCAATTTTTTTAAAATTAAAAATAGCTTTTCAAGACAGTAAAATTGATTTACAAATTATAAAAAATTTATTTTAAAACATGGTCTCATCTAACTTTAAAAATTCATACGACACATTTCTTCAATATGTTATGTTTGTTATGATGATAGCCATGGCTACCACAGTGGTAATTGGTGTTATTTTTCGTTGGTCCGGCCAAGCTTTAGTTTGGTATGATGAAGTGGCATCTGTGCAACTTGCATGGCTTACGTATTATGGGTCTGCTTACGCAGCTTTAAAAGGATCTCATATTGGAGTTCCTAGTATACTAAAGTCTTTTCCTCTAGGATTAAGAAAAATTTTATGGGTCGTTTCTAAATTTATTATTTACGGATTTTTTATTTTATTAGGTTATTACGGATTTAAAGTTTTAACCTTAATTCAAGGCGAAACATTAGTAACCTTGGAGTGGGTTCCTCAAATATTTGTACAATCTGTAATACCAATTGGTTCTTTACTCTTCATGCTTTCAGAAACTTTGAGATTAAGAGAAGATTATGCGGATATTATGAGTGATAAGAAAAAAGAAACAGAAGTGATCATGGAGGAGCAAAGCTAATATGGTTGTTTTAATTATGTTCATAGTTCTTTTGTTGCTTTTGGCAGTAAATGTTCCTATTGCTATAGCGCTTGCTGTTACTACGATTATTGCAATGGTCTCCTCTAACGGAACTAATTTTTTAATTGATACAGCTATTGTTATGTTCGATGGATCAATGAACTTTCCATTAATTGCTATTCCTTTATTTATTTTAGCTGGAGCGATTATGAACAGCTCCGGTATCTCACGAAGATTAATTGCATTCGCATCAGCTTTAGTTGGTTTTGTAAAAGGTGGACTAAGCATGATTACAATTGCTGCCTCTATGTTCTTTGCAGAAATTTCTGGATCTGCAGTTGCCGACGTGGCAGCTTTAGGCTCTATTCTTATTCCAGCGATGAAGAAAAAAGGATATCCAGCACCGTTTGCTGCTGCCGTTTGTTCTTCCGCTGCTTCTTTAGCAGTTATTATTCCACCTTCTATTCCCATGATCCTTTACGCAGTGATGGCACAAACTTCTGTAGTCCAACTATTTGTTGCAGGTATTATCCCGGGAATTATTGGTGGTTTTGGAATGATGTTTGTCTCTTATATTTATGCGAAGAGAAAAAATCTTCCCATTGAAGAAAAATTTAATTTACCGAATTTAAGAAAAACAGGAAAAGAAGCAGCTTTAGCATTTATTTTACCAGTAGTTATTTTGGGTGGAATTTTTGGAGGATTTGTTACCGCTACTGAGGGGGCGGGTCTTGCGGTAGTTGCTGCTTTAATAATTGGAGCTATTTACAGAGAATTGAATTTTCAAAAATTATTTGAAGCTACTACGGAAGGTGGAGCGCAAACTGCCATTGTGATGCTTTTGGTTGCTTCTTCCGTTTTAATTGGAGAGTTTTTAACCATCGAACAAGTTCCACAAAAAGTTGCAGCATCGATTATTGATTTTACCTCTAATAAGTATGCAATTCTTGCAATATTAAATGTATTCTTGCTTATAATTGGGTTTTTCTTGCATTCTGCAGCAGCAATTATTTTAGTTATTCCGATTGTAATGCCGTTAATTCAAATTGCAGGAATAGATCCTATTCACTTTGGTATTATTGTTACTTTAAACTTAGCGATTGGTCAGCAAACACCGCCAGTTGCCAGCGTATTAGTGACGGCCTGCTCTGTTGCAAAAGCAGATATATGGGAAGTGTCCAAAACTAACATTATGTTTGTTGCAGTATTGTTTTTTGTGCTGATGTTAGTTACTTATGTTCCAATTGTACCTATGAGCTTAGTTGAATTTTTCTATAGGTAGTTATGACTGACTTAGTTCAGACCAAAAAAATTAATGAATACATTCTCGAAGTTTCGTTAAATAGATCCGAAAAGCTAAATGCATTAACTAAACCTATGTGGAAAAAGCTTGGCTCTATCTTTAGAGATTTAGCTAAGAAAAAAAACAAAGACATTCGGTGTGTAGTCATTAGAGGAAAAGGTGGAAAATCTTTCTCTCCAGGAAATGATATTGGAGAATTTGCCAAAACCAGATCCAACAGCAAGCTTGCAAAAGAATATGGAAAACATTTGCATGGCACTTTAGCTGCTATTCAGGATTGTCCCATTCCAACCGTTGCTCTGATCGAAGGAATTTGTGTGGGTGGTGGTTTTGAAATTGCAGCCTGCTGTGACCTGAGAATTTGCGGAACTTCTTCTCGTTTTGGTGTTCCTATTAAACGATTAGGACTGACAATGGCTCCAAGAGAAATCCAGGCACTTCTCCAACTGGTAGGAAGATCAGTTACGATGGAAGTATTGTTAGAAGGAAAAATATTCAATTCAAATGAGGCTTATCAAAAAGGAATGGTAAACCGAGTAGTACCAGATCAAGATGTAGAAAAAGAATCTTACGCAACAGCGGAAAGAATTTGTGATGGAGCGCCCATGGTTGCTAGATGGCACAAAGCTTTTGCAGATGAATTGTTATATAAAGGAAAAATATCTAACAAATTAAATGATCTTGGTTACAAGTGCTATGACACTAAAGATTTTCAAATTGGCTACAAATCTTTCTTAACCAAAACTAAACCTAAATTTAAAAACAAGTAATATGCCAGGCCCAATACATGGAGTGAAAGTATTAGAGCTTGCACAAATTATGGCAGGTCCAACCTGTGGATTGATGTTAGCTGATCTGGGCGCAGAAGTTATCAAAATAGAAAAAATTCCAGGAGGAGATGATACTAGAAGATTTTTACCTCCTGATATAAACGGAGAAGCTGCAGCTTTTATGATGATGAATCGTAACAAAAGAGGAATGGCTTTAGATTTAAAAACAAAAGAGGGTGTTGAGGTTTTTAAACGAATGGTGAAGCAGGCAGATGTGGTCGTTGAAAATTTTAGAAAAGGAACCTTAGAAAAACTAGGAGTGGGGTACGAAGAATTAAAAAAAATAAATCCAAAAATTATACTTTGTGAAATATCAGGTTATGGAAGATCTGGTCCTTACGCGAACAAGGGGGGTTTTGATTTGATTGCTCAAGGCATGAGTGGCTTAATGAGCATTACTGGCGAGAGCAAAGGAAAGCCCCCCATGAAAGTAGGAGCTCCGGTTACAGATATTACGGCAGGAATTTTGGCAGCAACAGGAGTGTTGGCCGCATTAGTTGCAAGAGCGACCACGGGAGCGGGGCAACGAGTAGATACTTCTTTATACGAAGCGGGTATTGTTCATACATATTGGCAATCAGCTATTGCCTCAGCAACAGGAATTGCACCAGGACCTTTGGGATCTGCGCATCCTTTGACTGCACCGTACCAAGCTTTTCAAACCAAAGACAAATGGATTACGGTAGGAGCTTCCAATCAAAATACATGGTTAAAACTGATTGATGCATTGGGGGTAAAAGAGCTTCAAGAGAATGAAAAGTTTAGTAGCAATGCTAATAGAATGCAAAATGTTGCAGAGCTAACTGAGATTTTAAAAAAAGAATTAGAGAAAAAAACGTCAGCAGAATGGTTAAAATTGTTTGATGAAAAAGGTTTACCTTGTGGTCCTATCAATACAGTTACAGAAATGTTTGCAGACCCCCAAACTAAAGAGAGAAAAATGATTGTAGATGTTAAAAATGAAAAAGCAGGATCTTTTAAAGCGATAGGAATGCCTATTAAATTTTCAGACACCAAGGTAGAAGATACTAAAGATTCACCAACGTTTGGTCAGCACACCAAGCAAATATTGCTAGACTATGGTTTTGAAAATGAAGAAATAGATTCTTTGATGAAGAGCGGCGTTATCAGTTAATATCTTTTATCTGATTTTCCTTTGGAAAGTTTTACCGGGTATTTTTTAATGTTTTTGATCATTTTTTTATGAAAACTTTTTTCAATATCAATGTTCATTTTTTGAGAAATTCTAACTAGATAGAAAAAGATATCAGCAATCTCATCTGCCACTTTTTCTTTATCTACTTTTTTCAAATCGTTTTCTTTTAACCACTGAAAAATTTCAACCAACTCAGAGGCTTCAACGGATAAAGCCATAGATAAGTTTTTTGGGGAGTGAAATTTTTCCCAATCTCTAGCTTTCACAAAGCCTTTAATCTTTTGATTAATTTTCTTTAAATCCATAATAAAACAGTTATTTATTTTAACTTAGATGTTTAAAATACATAAAAAATTCGAGAAGACCACTCATTACATTGCCGATCTAAAATTGTGCCAAGTAAGACTTCAAGATAATAGAAAGTTTCCCTGGATTATGCTGATACCCAAAAGAAAAGGGGTAGGGCAGATTTTGGATTTAAATAGAAAAGATCAAATTCAATTGATGGATGAAATTCAATATTGTAGCAAGATTATGAAAAAGAATTTCAAATGTGCCAATTTAAATATAGAAAAAGTTGGTAACATCGTACCTCAATTGCATATTCATATTATCCCAAGACATAAAAAAGATCCTACATGGCCTTTATCGATTTGGGTTATTAAAGGAAAACCTTATACCAAAGTAGCTCTAGCTGAGATGTTAGAAAAGTTAAAAAAAATTATTTAAATGCTTAGTTATAGGCACGGCTTTCACGCTGGAAACTTTGCAGATGTTTTTAAGCACTTTCTTCTAACCTATCTTTTAAAACAACTAAAACAGAATAAGCCTTTTTCTTTTATTGATCCTTTTGCAGCAGCAGGTAAATATTCATTAGAAGATCCTTTTGTGGAAAAAAATAAAGAATATTTAAATGGAATTTCTAAAGTGTTGGCTTCTAAAATTAAGGACCCTTTCATTCAGGATTATTTAGACCTCGTGAGTCAAACGAACCCAAATAAGCATGGAAATAAGCTATCCATTTATCCAGGATCGTGTTTTTTGTCCCTTTTGGCTTTAGATAGTGAAGATAAAATTTATTTATCCGAACTACACAATAATGAATTTGAGATTTTAAAGAATAATTTTGATCAAGATAAAAGAGTAATCATTGAAAAGAAAGATGCTTATGCATCATTAGATCAAATGATTACTTCCTACAAAGGAACTAGATTAGTTCTCATTGATCCTTCTTATGAAGTTAAAAATGAATATGAAAAAGTAGCCAAATTAATTAGACATAATTCTAAACAGTTTCCAGATGTTTGTTATATGGTTTGGTATCCAGTGTTAGAATCGGAGAAGACAGATCGTTTTGTTAATCAACTTTTGGATGCAAAGATTAACAACACCACTCATATTCATATTGAATTGAATAATTCTTTTTTACGTATGCAGGGCACAGGTTTTTTTATTATTAATGCTCCAATCAACATGAAAAGAGATATCTCAAATGGGCTTGATGTTTTGTTAAAAATTCTTAAAGATCCCATTCAAACAGCTAAAATAAATTATAATGTTTTTTAAACGATTGTTTTCTAGTAGCAATTTAGAACTTGAAGTGAATGACGGTGGTAGAGCTGCGGCAGGATACAAGGGAAAAGCAGGAGACTGTGTGGTTAGATCCATTGCCATTGCAACCGGCATCGCCTATTCCGAAGTGTATGAAGATTTGTATAAAGAAAATGAAGAGTTTCGAAATACTTCCAGAACTAAACTTGCCAAAAGTTTAAAACAAAAAAATGATAGCCCTAGATCGGGAACACACAGAGTAGTATTGAAAAAATATTTACAAAAATTGGGGTGGAAGTGGACTCCCACCATGTTTGTAGGGCAGGGTTGCAAAGTTCATTTGAAAAAAGAAGAACTACCCATGGGAACATTAATTGTTTCTTGCTCGAAACACATTACTGTTGTTAAAAACGGAGTGCTCCATGACACTTATGACTGTTCTAGAAATGGAACTCGTTGTGTATATGGATATTGGACCAAAGGTTACTAATAATTTCTTTTTTAAATAATATTTGTATTTTTTTTATTTTTCAAAAATTTTAAGAAGCCCTTTCATGTCAGCTTTTCCAACTGGCCTGATTGTTTCTTTAAATTTTTTACCTAAACTTAGCCCTTCTTTTTTTGAATAATTTAATAAGTGTCTTTTGCATAATTTATCTAACTTTCTTCTCACTGTTTCTTGAGACATTGATAGATTTTCTGCTACTGCAAAAATAGTTAATTTTCTATCACTCATTAATTTTTTATGCCCTTCTGATTCGGCTGTATTAAAAACACCTGTCCAACTTAATGGTTTTTTTTTAACAATGGTTTGATAAAGAAAGTTAGAATAAACTGTTAATAAAACCATGTGGCTTTCATAGTCATGTTTCACATCATTTTTTACGGTAGTAAAATGATTAATATGATGGCATATAATTGAGTATATTAAACGATTATCTATTTTAATGGACATTTTCATTATTTTATAAAAAAAATAAAGAAATTCAATAAAACAAAACTCATTTTGAGTTATTTATTGTTGTGAAAAAAAAAAAATTGTTGTATTGGTCAATTGTGAAAAAATTATTTATATTATTATTGTGTTTGCAAATTTCATCAACATCTTATGCTGATGTTAAAGGACAAGCACTAAGCAATATTTCAGAAAGAATATCAGAAAAGGTTTTAAGTGTAATTCCTGGAGAGGGAGTAACTGAATTTGATATTCAGTTTAGCGATCAAGATGATAACGATCCTAGATTTAATCTCCTGTTACTTAGAGATATTAACAAAAAAGAGAATTCAAACCTTTTTACTCAATTTAGTCTTCACACTCAGGATGTAGGACAAGAGAATCTTAGATATATTGGTAATATCGGTCTAGGATATCGTTTTTTAAACGAAGATAAATCTTTTATGTTTGGAACCAACGTTTTTTATGACCGTGATCTTGAAGAGGATCATGAGCGAGGTAGCTTTGGTTTAGAAGCAAAAGCTGGAATTTTAGAATTTAACTTAAACTTGTATCAAAAAATTAGTAATCAAAAAATTGCCAACAATAGAAAAGAACAGTCACTTGGAGGAAGGGATTATATTATTTCATCTCAAGTGCCTTACTTACCTTGGGCTCAATTTAATTTCACCGGATATGAACATGAAAAAGATATTGCGACAGAGGATGCAGAGGGAAGAAAATACGGTCTTGAATTATCTATAACCCCATCTTTAATATTTGAAGCAGAGTATGATGAAAGCAGAAACAATGGAGGAGACGATGTTTCTAATGCGAAAATAATTTTTGTTTATCCACCGAGATCCAAACGGTCTTCTATGCAAGATGAACTTGTTAGTAATGAAGCATTTTATAAAAAAGACATGAGCACAGCACTAGAAGATAAAGTGAGAAGAAATAATAATATCGCAATTGAAACACAAGGAGCGGTAATTATAACTAAAAAATAATAAATTTTTATGAAAAAAATAACAAAAAAAATATTACCGATATCTTTAGCTTTAGCTTTTTCATTCAGTGCTAATATTTCTCATTCAGCAGATTTTGAGCCTAGTAGCTATATAAATACAGCTTTTGCCATAAATCTATGCGGACCGGGAAGTTCACTAACTTCTTGTCTTGATCCTGTAATTTTAGGATCTAATGCTACAGGTACATCTTTTGATTTGCAATCTATAGACGCTGGAGAATCTGCAGGTCAAATGGGTAATATGTCCAAGGCTGCAGTAGGAACTACGTACTCAATTGCCCAGGTGGTATTGAGTAGAGCTTTTACTGTTACAGGGCAGGCTGCAGCTGCAGGAGGAAATGCTCGTTGTAGAACTCAAGCAAATAATGATTTTGATAATACCACCGGAAATGAGTCAGCAGTTGTTGGAGCAAATGATACAGCGGCAGCAGTATCTCAGATTATGGGGATACCTGATACAACTAGTTTAGGAACACATATGCAAGGTACTACTAGTACTGATGGAATTAACGGTGCAGATAACGCCACTCTTGGAAAGATTCAATCTGGTGAGCCCAATGTAAAATTTAGATTTGAATTAACTGAACCTATTACCATTAAGCCTGGAAAGCTTCCAACTTTTACTATAGCCTTTGATCTCGGTGAAGCTATTGAGTTTAATACAGTTGGCGGGAATGCCTGTGTAGTGACTCCCGGATCTCCTATAGTTACAGCAACTTTCTCTAATTAAATTTTTTGGTCGTATTCGCCAATTTTACCAGTTTTTTGCAGCAGGTCATCGATAAATTCGAATATCTTTTTCTTTCTCTCGTCTGAGGTTGGGCTTTCCGTTACTACTACTAAAGAAGGTTTATTTGACGATGCTCTAATAAGGCCCCAGGATCCGTCTTCTAGCGAAAATCTAACTCCATTCACCGTCAACACATCCGTGATAGCCTGACCATCTATTTTAGTGGTTTTTTTTAATTCTTCTACTTGTTTTACCAATTCTTCTACTACTTTATATTTTTCTTCATCTTTGCAAAAAGGTGCCATAGTCGGTGTTTGATATGTTTTTGGCAATTCATTAATAATATCATTCATTTTTTTATTTTGACTATCAAGTAAATGACAAACTTGAATAGCAGAATTAATCCCATCATCGTAACCAAAACCTAATGGCTGATTAAAAAAAAAGTGACCGCTTTTTTCAAAGCCGGCTAATGCTTTTTCTTTATTTACTTTTCTTTTGATATGAGAGTGTCCCGTTTTCCAATAAATCGTTTCACAGTTATTTTCTTTTAACACTTTGTCATGAGCAAATAGGCCTGTTGATTTTACATCGACTACAAACTTTGATCCTTTGTGTTTAGGCGCAAGATTTCTTGCAATCAAAAGTCCAATTTTATCTGAGAATATTTCTTCACCCAAATTGTCAATCACACCTACACGGTCTCCATCACCATCAAAACCAAACCCCACATCAGCATTATTTTCTTTCACGGCTTTTGCAATCGCATGCAACATTTCTAAATCTTCTGGATTAGGATTGTATTTTGGAAAAGTAAAATCTAAGTTACAATCTAGTTCCACCACTTCACAACCAATACCTCGTAAAATATCGGGTGCAAATATTCCTGCAGTTCCGTTTCCACAAGCAACTACTGCTTTAATCCTTTTTTTAATTTTGTTTTTGGAAACCAAATCGTTTGTATAAATTTCCTTGAACCCTTTTATTTCTTTGTAGCTTCCTTTGTTTAATTTAAATTTTTGATTTAGAACAATATCTTTTAACTCTGCCATTTCTTCTGGTGCATGGGTTAGTGCTTTTTCAATTCCCATTTTAACACCGGTCCAACCATTTTCATTATGACTTGCGGTGACCATTGCAACTGCATCAGCATCCAATTCAAACTGTGCAAAGTAAACCATAGGAGAGAGTGATAGACCCACATCTTCTACTGCGCATCCAACTTCCATTAAACCTTCGATAAGAGATTTTTTAATGTCTTCGCTGTAAGATCGGTAGTCATGTCCGACAATTACTCTTGGATTTTTCTTGGTGCGACTGACAATCTGAGTTCCCAGACCCATACCAAGGTGCTTAATACCCTCTAAATTGATGTCATCTGGATAAAGCCATCTAGCATCGTATTCTCGGAAGCCATTTTGATTCACAATGAGATTGAAATTGTTCATAAAATAATTTTCAATGTTTATAGTAATTTATTTGGATATCATAATTTTCTTATGGATTTTATACTTTGTTCATTATATGTTCTCTTGATCATCTATAACTAATGGTATATCAGTACTTTTTAACCACTACATATAGTTGTTTTAATTAATAAATGTAATAATTGGGAGATTATGCAAGAAAATTTAGCTCTGGCAATACAAAATGCTGTCGAAAAGGATACTTTAAATATCATTAAAAAATCTAACGAAAATTTACAGGATCTAAAAAGACCCGATTTATTCTCACTATCTAATGAAACAGAACTTTTTCAAAATGAAAAAGGAATCACAATTAAAATCGATAGAAGCAAAGATTCGAAATTAACAGATTTTGGCAAGGCTACCTTAGTAGATAGATATTTAAACGAAGGAGAATCATACCAAGATTTATTTGCAAGAGTTGCAAGTACCTATGCAGATGACAATCTTCACGGACAAAGAATTTATAATTACATGAGTAACCTATGGTTTATGCCATCTACTCCTGTTCTTTCTAACGCTGGAACAGAAAGGGGTCTTCCTATTTCTTGTTTTTTAAATGAAGCATCAGATTCGTTAAACGGTATTGTGGATCTTTGGAGTGAGAATGTTTGGCTTGCTGCTAAAGGTGGTGGAATCGGAAGTTACTGGGGAAATTTAAGATCGATTGGTGAGCAGGTTGGAAGAGTAGGAAAAACTTCTGGAATCATGCCTTTTATTAAAGTGATGGATTCTTTAACTCTTGCTATTAGTCAGGGATCATTAAGAAGAGGATCGGCTGCTTGTTATTTACCAATTGATCATCCTGAGATTGAAGAGTTTATTGAAATGAGAAGACCAACCGGTGGAGATCCCAACCGAAGAGCTTTAAATTTACATCATGGAGTTTTAGTTACAGATGCTTTCATGAGAGCGGTAGAGCTTGATGAACAATGGGCATTAAAAAGTCCTCATGATGGAACGGTTCAGTCATCTATGTCAGCAAGAAATTTATGGATTAGGCTTCTTACTGCAAGAGTAGAAACAGGTGAGCCTTACATTGTGTTTATCGATACTGTAAACAGAATGATTCCACAGCATCATAAGCTTGCAGGCCTTACCGTTAAAACTTCAAACTTATGCAGTGAAATTACTCTTCCAACAGGAATTGATAAATCCGGTAGAGATAGAACAGCGGTTTGTTGTTTATCTTCTTTGAATCTTGAAACTTATGACGAGTGGAAAGAAGAGAAACTAATGATTGAAGATATAATGAAGTTTTTAGATAATGTTTTAACAGACTTTATCACTAGAGCTCCAGAATCATTTTCAGACGCAACCTATGCAGCGATGAGAGAAAGAAGTGTTGGTCTTGGAGTTATGGGTTTTCATTCTTTCTTGCAAAAAAATTCCATTCCAATTGAATCCGTAATGGCAAAAGTTTGGAACAATAAAATGTTCAAACAAATTGACAAAGAAGTGAATGCTGCCTCCGTGAAGCTTGCAGAAGAAAGAGGACCTTGTCCTGATGCGGCGGATTATGGAATTATGGAGCGTTTTTCTAACAAAACAGCTATAGCACCAACAGCTTCTATTTCTATTATTTGTGGTGGAGCATCGCCTGGAATTGAGCCTGTGGCTGCAAACAGCTACACGCACAAAACTCTTTCAGGATCGTTCAATGTACGAAACAAGTATTTAAAAGAAATTCTTGCGAAGTATGAAAAAGATACAGATGAAGTGTGGTCTTCTATCACAACTAACCAAGGTTCTATTGTTCATCTAGATTTCTTATCTGATTTAGAAAAAGATGTTTTTAAAACTGCTTTTGAAATTGATCAGCGTTGGTTGATCGATCACTCAGCAGATAGAACTCCTTATGTATCTCAAGCACAATCTTTAAATGTGTTTTTGCCAGCAGATGTTCATAAGAAAGATCTTCACCAAGTTCATTTTCAAGCTTGGAAAAAGGGTTTGAAAAGTATGTATTATTGCAGATCCAAATCTATTCAACGTGCAGAAGTAATCAATCAAACCGTGGCAAATGCCGCAAAAAATCAACCAGCAGAAGCCTCTAATGGCGAAGCAGCAAATTATGAGGAGTGTTTATCATGTCAGTAGCCCCAAAAATACCAGAAACTAAAGCAATCATCGGAGCAAATTATTGTGAAGAAGAAGGATTGTTAAAAGAAAAAATTGTTTACAAACCATTCAGATACCCTTGGTGTTACGACGCGTGGTTAACTCAACAAAGAATTCACTGGTTGCCAGAAGAAGTTCCTTTAGCAGAAGATGTTAGAGATTGGCAAAAAAAATTGTTGCCACATGAAAAAAACCTTCTTACTCAAATTTTTAGATTTTTTACTCAAGCTGATGTGGAAGTGAACAACTGTTATTTAAGACATTACACAACTGTATTTAAACCCACGGAAGTTTTAATGATGATGACAGCATTTGCTTCCATGGAAACAGTTCACGTTGCTGCGTACTCTCACTTACTTGATACGATCGGAATGCCAGAGACAGAATATTCTGCATTCTTAAAGTACAAAGAAATGAAAGATAAGTATGACTACATGCAAAACTTTAACATGGGTGATAAAAGAGAAATCGCTAAAACAGTCGCTGTATTCAGTGCGTTTACTGAAGGTCTTCAATTGTTTGCTAGTTTTGCAATTCTGCTTAATTTCCCAAGATTTAATAAAATGAAGGGAATGGGCCAAATTGTTACTTGGTCAGTTAGAGATGAGACGCTTCATTGTAATTCTATGATCAAAATTTTTAATACATTCTGTGATGAAAATCCTGGATTATTAGATGACAGCTTGAAAAAAGAAATCTACGATGCGTGCTCAACTATCATTGAACACGAAGATGCTTTTATCGATCTTGCCTTTGAGATGGGTGATATTGAAGGATTAAAAGCTTCAGAGGTAAAAACATATATTCGATGGATTGCCAACAGAAGATTAGCGCAACTTAGATTGAATGATCTTTATGATGTTAAGGAAAATCCTTTAACATGGTTAGATGATATGTTGAATGGCGTTGAGCACATGAACTTCTTTGAAGGTAGAGCTACAGAATATTCTAAAGCTTCTACTAAAGGTTCTTGGGTTGAAGCATTTGATTTTACCAAGTAAATCTAGCCTAAATTTAGTTTTTAAAAATTAATAGGTTTGCTATAATGCACTTATGCATAAATTAGCCTTCCTATTAATTTTTATATGCACCTCAGTTTTTGCCGATCCAATTTATTACGAAAAAAAATACCCCAAAGGAGAAGGTCCTTTTCCAACTGTCCTTTTACTGCACACTAGTGGAGGGTTTAGAGCTAATGAAATAAAAAATTGGGCATCTTTTTTTTTAAAGGAAGGTTATGCTATTTATGCGCCGAATTTTTTTGAGCGTCATGGCATAACTTCTAAAAAAAGAAAATTAACTTTTACAAAATTTAGAAAGCCTATTGAGAAAGATCTCACCGAAATAATTGAGGTCATGAAAAAAGATCCAAAAGTAGATCCAAAGAATTTATTTTCAGTAGGGTTTTCTAATGGTGGTTTTTGGGCAACTTTTATGGCCGGCACTAAACAAGTTAACGCATCCTCCAGTCACTATGGCGTATGGCAATTTGGTCCAAGTGCTACAGCTCATTTGAAAGGATATCCTGTAAAATATATTAAAAAAGATACAAGACCTTTATTGATACTTCATCCAAAAAAAGACAAAGTACAAAAATACAAATGGGTTAAATCTTATATAACTAAAGTTTCCAAGAGAAGCTCAAAAGTAGAAGTTCATTACTATAAAAAAGGCGGCCATGCATGGCATAACAGAAAATACAAAAAAGGAGTCGGGTACAATAAGGAAATTTATGAAGATGCCATGGCTAGAACTATTGCTTTTTTTAATAAATATAAAAAATAATTTTTAATTGTTTCAATTACAAAATTCTGAAATAACCATCTAATCAAATTTATTAATTTTTTTTAAATTATTTTTCAATGAACAAAAAACTATTTTCCTTTATTTGTGCTATCTCTTGCTCCTTTATATGGGGAAGTGCTTTTGTAGCACAAGATATGGGGATGGATCATATTGGTCCTTTTACTTTTACCGGAGCAAGAATGGTGATTGCTTTCTTGTGTCTTCTGCCCTTTTTTTTTATTTATGAGTTTAATGAAATTAAAAAAATAAAAACTAATTTTAAAACTGTTGTTTCATATATAGTTCTGTTGGGTTTTTTGCTTTCCACTGGAATGTGCCTACAACAATTTGCATTGCTACGCACGGACGTTGCTAACACTGCAGTTTTTACTATTTTATATGTAGTTCTAGTTCCATTTGTTGCTTATTTTCTTTTTTCTAAAAATATACACTGGTCTATATGGCCCTCTATCTTAATGTGTTTATTTGGTGGTTTTCTGTTAACCGAACTTGATGATGTCACTATTAGAGTAGGGGACACGCTATCTGTAATTAATGCTTTTTTTTGGGCATTTCATATAGTTTTTATTTCAAAATTTTTAAGAATATTTAATTATCCCATCACTATTGCAGCATTCCAATGTTTGGTTGGTGCCATAGTTGCTCTGGTACCAGCGTATATTTTTGAAGAGATAGTTTTTTCCAACCTCTTGTTAGAATGGAAGGAATTGTTTTATGTAGGAGTAGTATCTAGCGGCGTAGCTTTTTTACTTCAAATTTACGCCCAACAAAATTTAAATCCAGCACCTGTTGCGATTATTCTATCTTTGGAAGGAGCTATTGCTGCAATTTTTGGATGGATCCTGTTAGATCAGTTTTTGAATGAAATAAAAATTCTTGGAATATTAGTAATTTTAATAGCTGTTATTTTTGCACAAATAGCACCGTTGAGAAACAACAAAAGCAAACTAAAATTTTATAATTAAAATGTTCTTATCTATTCGAAGTGTTCCTAAGGTTTCTTGGAGTTCAAAGGACCCATTAAATTTTAAACCGAAACTTTCTACATTTCTTTTCTTATGTATTGGGCTTTCACTATTTGGTTTAGGGGAGGGTTTGATAATGATTTCTTATATAGGAAACTCACCTTGGCAAGTATTGGCGCAGGGCATTTCTTTGTACATTGATTTTTCTATAGGTTTTATAACATTTTTAATTAGCATCTCAGTATTGTCACTTTGGATTTTTCTAAAGCAAAAACCTGGTATGGGAACTTTTTTAAATACCATCATTATTGCAGCAATGATTGATCTTTCTATTGCTTTCATACCAACTCCAGAAATTTATATGTCTAAATTTATTATGCTAGTTTCTGGAATACTGTTAGTTGGTTTTGGGAGTGGGTTGTATTTAATTGCTAACTTAGGACCAGGCCCAAGGGATGGATTGATGACTGGTCTTCAGAGAAAAACTAAATTACCCATTGCTGCAGTAAGAGCTTGCATTGAGATAACAGTAGCCTCTGTGGGTTGGTATTTGGGAGGAACTTTAGGTGAGGGTACCCTTTTGTTTGCTTTTGGAATTGGACCTGCTGTCGCTTTAGGATTATTTTTAGTTTCAAAATTTTATACTAAAAATTAGCCATAGGCATTGTTGAAATCAGTGTAAAGATTTTTTTTAAATCAAGCTCTTGAGATTTGTGTTTAATCAACCCATCCAATCCAATCAAAACAACATTTGAATTTGGAATTTCTTTGGGTTTATTGAGAAAATTAAAATAAGCAATTTTTATTTTATTGTTTTTAATTTCTATCCTTGATTTTACTAAAATAGACTTTGTTTGAGCGGCATTAAAGAAATTTTCCTTTATAAGAAGAACTCTTTTTTTCCATAGAAATTGACCTAAATCCAAAATGCTATCAGCCAATTTTTCTATGTGCACTACCAGCATATTTAGAAAGAGGTCTTATCAGTTTGTTGTTAGATAGTTGTTCCATGATATGGGCACACCAACCAGTTATTCTTGAAACAACAAAAATAGGAGTAAAAAAATCTATATCAAATCCCATTAATTGATAAGCTGGTCCTGCTGGAAAATCCAAGTTAGGTTTAATGTTTTTTTCTCTTAACATCGTTTCCTCTAAAATCTTTGAAATTTTTGGTAACTCTCTGTTTTGATAAAACTCAGCTGTTTTGTAGTAATACTCAGTCATAGTAGGAACTCTAGAGTCGCCATCTCTATAAACTCTATGACCAAAGCCCATAATGAGTTCTTTGTTTTTAATTTTATTTAAAATGAATTCTTCAGCTTTGTCTGCAGAACCAACTTCATTTATCATATGAGCCACTGCTTCATTTGCACCACCATGCAAAGGGCCTTTTAGGCTAGCAATTCCACCAACTACAGACCCATGCATATCGGAAAGACTGCTTGTGATAACGCGTGATGTAAATGTAGATGCGTTAAAGCTGTGCTCTGCATAAAGAATCATAGAAACATCAAAAGCTTTAACTACTTCAGGACTTGGAACTATTCCAAAAGACATATGAAAAAAGTTTTCGCTAAAACTTAAACTAAGATCTGGATCAATTATTTCTTGACCCTTTCTAATTCTGAAATTTGCTGCTACCGCAGTTGAAATTTGAGCTAACAATCTCATAGATTTCCTTATGTTAGATTCTGGAGAATTGTCTGCAGTATCAGGATCTTCTAACCCCATGTGACTAACCGAAGTTCTTGTCGCATCCATAGGATGGGCATTATTAGGGTAATTTTTTATAGTATTTTTTAGAGTGTCACTAATTTTTCTATTAGATTTTTCGTGCTCTTCAAAAGCTTTTAATTCATCTGGATTTGGTAATTCACCATGAAGAAGTAGATACGCTACTTGTTCAAAATTACATTTTTCACACAATTCTTGCACAGCATAACCCCTGTACGTAAGTGAGTTAATTTCAGGCATAACCTCAGAAATTTTAGTTTCATCTGAAATGACACCTACAAGTCCTTTTTTTATTTCATCGCTCATTATTCATGTCCTTTCGTTCCAAAATTAAATACTGATTGGTCAAATTCCCCGTATTTTTCATACTCAACTAGTTCGTATAATCTTTTTCTTGTTTGCATTTTATCGATAACATTCTTTTGGTGACCTTCTTCAAATATTTGTTTCAATCCATCCTCAACATTTTTTAATGCCAATCTCTGTGTTGTTACAGGATAAATGATAATATTATACCCTAAATTTTCAAGCTGTTCTTTCGTGAGAAGCTTAGACTTTCCAAACTCTGTCATGTTTGACAATAAATAAACTTTAATTTTTTTTCTAAACTCTTCAAATTCTTTTTCATCTTTTAATGCTTCTGGAAACACAACATCAGCACCTGCATCCACATAGGCCTGCGCTCGTGCAATCGTTTTTTCCAATCCCTCAACTGCATTGGCATCCGTTCTTGCAATAATTTGAAAGTTATTGTCTTTTCTAGCCTTCACAGCCGCTTTAATTTTTTTTACCATCTCTTCAGTAGAAACTAGATCCTTATTATCCAAGTGACCGCATCGTTTAGGATTCATCTGGTCTTCTATATGACAGCCAGAAATACCAAGACCCTCTATAGTTTCGATGGTCCTAGAAACATTCATGGCTTCACCAAAACCAGTATCAATATCTATAATCGTAGGAAGGTTAGTTACTCTAGCAATCTGGTGTGATTTTGTTGAAACATCATGCAAAGTAGTAAGACCAATGTCTGGCATACCTAGGTCATTTGCCATTACGCCACCAGAAACATAAACTCCATCATATCCGATTTCTTCAATTAATTTCGCAACAAGAGCATTGTAAGCCCCTGGGAATCTTAAAAGATTTCCAGTTTTAAGCTTCGCAACAAGATCTTCTCTTTTTTGTTTGGGTTCTTTTTTAACAAAATGCATAAGCTAAAGTTATAAATGTTTTTTATACGATTCCCAAAAAGTTTATTAAATACTGAGTATTTTTTTAGATAAATCCTTTATTTCTTTGAAACTATCAACCAAATGATCATGAAATATTTGATCGTAGTTTTTTTCAGTATAGCCACCCTTGACAAGAATAAACTTAACCCTAGCAGCTTTGGCAGCGTCCGCATCTGTTTCACTATCACCAATCATAATAGAGTTTTCGATGGGTATATTTAAAATTTCAAGAATTGAAGTGATATGCTGAGGGTCTGGCTTTTTGTAATTAAAAGTATCTGCTCCTGCTATAAAATCAAAGTAATCATATAACTTTATTTCTTTTAAAAGCTTAATGGTTAGGTATTCCATTTTATTGGTGCAAACAGCTAAGTGAAGATTTTGTTCTTTGCACCACTTTAAAAAATCAATCACCCCTTCATTGACCACAGAAGTTTTTGAGATATTAAGAGCATAGTAATCCATGAAGTCTTTGGTCATTTCTTTATGTGTCTGTTTGTCAATTTTGTTTTGATTGGTAAGATTGCCTTGAGAATCTGTAGATCTCAAAAGCATTGTGGCAGCGCCTCTTCCTGCTAAAAATCTAATATCGGTAAGAGGTTTTTTTTTATAACCATATTTTTCCATCACATGATTATGAGCGTCCATTAAATCTGGAGCTGTTTCAACTAAAGTTCCATCAAGATCAAAAAGTATAGCTTTGTTTATCATTTTTTAAAGTTTTAGTAGGCAACAATTAGTGTGTTAAGATATTTTTTACATTATTATATCAAGCAATTCACAATGGCAAATAATCTTCAAATTCTTATTCTAGCAGCTGGCAAAGGAACAAGAATGAACTCAGATACACCAAAAGTACTTCACGAAGTATTGGGTGTTCCCATGATAGAGCATGTTATTAACAAGGCTAAATTATTAAAACCTTCAAAAATTTCTATTATAATAAATAGAGATCTATCTGATATTCAAAAAAAGTATCCAAATGTGCAAACGATGATACAAGAACCTCAGCTAGGAACTGGACATGCTGTACAAATTTTTTTAAAAAAAAATAAATTAAATAATAGAAAACTATTAGTTTTGTATGGAGACAATCCCCTTATAGATCCCATTGACTTAAAAAATATGAGCAGTGAATTAAAAAAAAATGATGTTGTTATCATGGGATTTAATCAGGATAAAAACAACTCCTACGGTATTATTGTTAAAAAAAAAGGAATGGTAGAAGAAATTATTGAATTTAAAGATGCCAGCAAACTGCAAAAAAAAATTAAGGTTTGTAACTCTGGAATTCTTGCTCTTAGCAGCAAAGCTTTACAATTAGTGAATCAGATTAAAAATAATAACGTTAAAAAAGAGTTTTATTTGACAGACATTGTAAAATTGTCAAAAAAGTATAATCATAAAATTAAGCTTATTACTGCAAAAGATGCAAAAACCGCATTGGGAATTAATGATATGAATGAGCTTGGTATCGCAGAAACTATTATGCAAGATCAATTAAGAAAAAAAGCAATGAGGCAGGGAGTTCAAATGACCGCACCTGAAACTATTTTTCTATCTGAAGATACTATATTTGGAAAAAATGTTAAAATTGAACCTTATGTGATTATCGGTTCTAAGGTTTCTATTGGCAATGGAGTTGTTATCAAGTCTTTTTCTCATATAGAGCAGGCGGTAATAAAAAATAAAGTTTCTATAGGTCCTTATGCAAGAATTAGGCCTGGAACTATTTTGGAAGAAAATTCTCAAATAGGAAACTTTGTTGAGGTGAAAAATTCTAAAATTAACAAAAATTCTAAAATCAATCACCATTCTTACATTGGAGATACAGAAATAGGTGAGGATGTAAATATTGGAGCTGGAACTATTACTTGCAACTACGATGGAATAAAAAAAAATAAAACTATTATTAAAAAAGGCTCTTTTGTCGGATCTAACACTTCTTTAGTTGCACCTGTTGTTATTGGTAGTAACACTATTGTTGGTGCCGGTTCTGTGATAACTAAGAATGTGCCAAACAATACTTTGGCGCTTTCAAGAATAAAACAAAAAGAAATTAAACTGCCCAAAAAAAAGAAAAAAAATTAAATGTGCGGAATTATTGGAATAACTGGGTCAAAACCTGTTTTAAACAATATCATTAGCTCACTAAAAAAACTAGAGTACCGAGGTTACGATTCCGCTGGCGTAGCAACATTTTCAGGTAGTTTTATTGACGAAGTAAAATGTGAAGGACGGGTTCACAAACTAGAAAAACTCTGTTCTAAAAAATTATTACAAGGCACTATTGGAATAGGGCATGTACGCTGGGCAACTCATGGCATTCCGAATGAAATTAATGCACATCCTCATTCAAATGAAACTGTTTCAGTTGTTCACAATGGTATTATTGAAAATTCAACTATTTTAAAAAAAGTATTACAAAAAAAAGGATATCAATTTAAATCTCAGACTGACACGGAAGTTATTACAGCACTATTGTCAGAAAATTTAAAAAAAAATACTTTACTTGTAGCTGTTCAAAAAACATTAGAAAAATTACATGGAAGCTATGCCTTAGGGATTCTCTTCAAAGACAATCCTGATTTAATAGTAGGAGCAAGAAGAGGATCTCCATTAGCGGTTGGATACGGTCATAATGAAAACTATTTGGGGTCAGATTCCTATGCTTTAAAATCTATGACAAACAAGATTTCTTATTTAGACGATGGAGAAATTTGTATTTTAAAAAAAGACTATATAGAATTCTATAACTCCAAAGGAAAGAAAATTAACAAAAAAATATTGATAGTATCGGAAGCTAAAGAGAATTACGACAAAGGTGATTTCAAAACCTTTATGCAAAAAGAAATTTTTGAACAGCCTAGAACTGTCAAATCTTGTATTAACGAATATATTGATCACTTAAGAGATGAAATTAATATTTATAATTTTCCTTGGGATACACAAGGAATTAATTCAATCACTTTAATCGGGTGTGGTACAGCATACCATGCATGCATGATTGCTAAATACTGGTTGGAAGAATTAACTTCCTTAGATATAATTATTGAGATTGCATCTGAATTTCGTTACAAAAAAAATAAATTTAAAAAAAATAATTTATATATTTTTGTTTCCCAATCTGGAGAGACTGCCGATACCTTTGCTGCCTTAGAGCTTTGTAATGCAAATAAAATGAACACTTTATGCGTGGTAAATGCAATAGAAAGCTCCATTGCTAGAAATTCTGATTTTGTTTTGCCTATTCACTGTGGTACAGAGATTGGAGTGGCTTCCACAAAAGCTCTTACAGGACAAATGCTTGTTTTGTACATTCTGGCTTTAAAAATTGCTTTTCTTAAAAAAGATATAAGCAAAAAAAATTATGAAGAAAAAATAAAATTATTAAAAAAAATTCCTGATTTAATTAAAAAAACTTTATCAACTGAATCTGAAATAGAGAGTATTGCTAGTACCTTTGCAAATGCTAAAGGATCTATGTTTCTAGGCAGGGGTCTTGCCTATCCTGTAGCTATGGAAGGTGCACTCAAACTAAAAGAGTTGTGTTATGTACATGCGGAAGGTTATCCTGCGGGAGAAATGAAGCACGGTCCTTTGGCTCTTATAGAGGAAGGAATACCTGTTATAGTAATTGCCCCAAGAGATAAATATTATGAAAAAACATTATCTAACATGCAGGAAGTCATATCTAGAGGAGCTAAAGTTTTGCTAATAAGCAACAAGAGTAAAGATGAAGTTAGCAGTGAAAATATTTGGAAAAAAATCGAAGTTGAAAAAACATCAGACGAATTATTGCCCTTTTTACTAATTTTACCTCTACAAATGCTTGCTTTTTATGCTGCAAAAGAAAAAGGTTATGACATCGACAAGCCTAGAAATTTAGCCAAATCAGTGACTGTTGAATAATTTTGAATGGATCTTTATTTTTATTCTTCTAAAATTTTAGCTCCACTAATTGTACCGAGTAATTTTTTAATTATTTTGCTTATTGTTTTTTTTTACTTAAGCGTCTTGAAAAATAAAGAAAAATTTAAAAAAATATTTAGTATTTTTTTTATAATTTTTTCATTGATAACTTTACTGCCGCTTGGAGAAAATTTAATTTACCATGCTTTAGAAAAACAATACAAAAACGCCAAACTTCCAAATGATATTGATTTTATTTTTGTTCCTGCCGGTAATAAAGAAAGAATAGTTAAAGCAATTGAAATAAAAAATAATTATATTCCGGGCGGGGTAAAAATTATTTATTCTAATGGAAATCCTTATTTAAAAACAAAAAATTGGAAAGACTACGAATCTGATTTTTTTGAAATTATGATTAGCAACTCAAGTATAGATAGAAAAGATGTTGTTTTTTTGCCCAATGCAAGAAACACTATTGAGAATTTTAAGCAACTTAACCAGTATTTATTAGGAAAAAAAAATAAAAAAATTTTACTAGTAACAAGCGCTTTCCACATAAAACGATCTTTAATAATTGCAAAAAAATATAATATTGAAATCCAAGCATTCCCCTCAAGCTTCCTCGCCAGACAACAGAATTTTAGTCTAGTTAATTTTTATCAAGATATGAAATTAATGAAAAATATTTCTTTTTTTGATATCTTTTTTAGAGAATTGCTTGGTATTTTTGCAGCAAAGGTTGTTCTTTAATTGGGTATAGATTTTAAAATAACAAAAGGGAGTATTAAATGTTAAATGTATATTTGGCTGGTGAGATTCATAGTGCCTGGAGAGAGGAAATTATCAAACTGTGTAAAAAAGAAAATTTAAATATTGAGTTTTCTTCACCTATTACAAATCATGAAGCATCAGATAACTGTGGAGTTGAAATACTGGGTCCCGAAGAGAAAAATTTTTGGAAAGATAACAAGGGCGCAAGCATTAATTCTATTCGAACTAAAAAATCAATTAAAGATTGTGATATAGTAATCGTTAAATTTGGAGAAAAATACAAGCAATGGAATGCAGCTTTTGATGCTGGTTATGCAGCAGCGTTAAATAAATCAATTATTGTTATCCATAATGATGAGCACCAGCATGCTCTTAAAGAAGTGGATGCATCTGCAGCTGTTGTTGCTAAAGATCAGAATCAAGCATTCCGTATATTAAAGTATATTTTAGAAGGATCTCTAGCGTTCAAATAAATGACTTGTTGAGATAGCTAACTAAGTTTATATACTTCTAGTTGCATGACTACTTGGAAGACAAATAGCTGGAAAAGCAAACCGTCAAAACATCTACCTGAATATAAAGATCAGGATAAGCTTAATAATGTCTTAAAAGAAATATCTAATTTTCCTCCCCTGGTGTTTGCAGGTGAATCTAGATCTTTAAAAGAACATTTAGCTAAGGTTAGTCAGGGTAAAGCTTTTTTATTACAGGGTGGAGATTGCGCAGAAAGTTTTGCTGAGTTTCATCCAAACAATATAAGAGATTTTTTTAAACTATTTTTACAGATGTCATTGGTTTTAACTGTATCTTCTGGCTTGCCCATTGTGAAGCTGGGGAGAATTGCAGGTCAATTTTCAAAACCAAGAAGCGCTGCTACAGAAACTAAAGATGGAGTAGATTTGCCCAGTTACTTAGGGGACAATATTAACTCTATGGCTTTTGATCCCAAAGGAAGAGAGCCTGATCCAGAACGATTACTAAAAGCTTACTCTCAGTCAGCATCTACATTAAATTTGCTAAGAGCTTTCTCCCAAGGAGGATTTGCTGATTTAAATAAAGTTCATTTCTGGAATATGTCTTTTGTAAAAGATAATGCAAAAGAAAAATATAAAGAAATAGAACAAAAAGTATCCAATGCGTTAGATTTTATGAATGCTTGTGGAATTACTTCTGAGAACAATCGAAGACTTCGTACGGTTAATTTATTTACGAGTCACGAAGCATTGTTATTGCCAGTCGAGGAGGCCATGACACGAGTAGACTCAACAACGGGAGAGTATCACGACACCTCAGCACATTTTTTATGGATTGGTGACCGTACTAGGCAATTAGAGGGGGGTCATGTTGAATTTTGCAAAGGAATTAAAAATCCTTTAGGAATTAAATGTGGACCAACTTCTGATCCAAAAGAAATCGTAAAATTAACAGAAGTGCTTAACCCCGAAAATGAGGCGGGTAGAATTACTTTAATTGGAAGATTTGGTCATGATCAAGTTGGAAAATTTTTGCCAAATTTAATTAAAGAGGTTAAAAAAGCTGGACGAACAGTTGTTTGGTCTTGTGATCCAATGCATGGAAATACTGTAAAGGCATCTACAGGATACAAAACCAGACCTTTTGAAAATGTAATTTCTGAAACTAAAAGTTTTTTTGAAGTTCATCAATCTGAAGGAACATTTGCAGGTGGTTTGCATATTGAAATGACAGGCCAAAATGTTACAGAATGTATTGGGGGAGCTCAAAACATTACAGACAAAGACTTGTCAGATAGATACCATACTCATTGTGATCCTAGACTTAATGCTAGTCAGGCATTAGAGCTCGCATTCTTAATCTCGGAAGAAATTAAAAAAAATTCAAATTTCTCTAAGGGCGGAATTAAAGAAGCTTCATAATTTTCTTAGATTTTTTAAGATATTTAAGTTAAAAAATAGAATGGAACCCAAAGAACGAATTATATTTATTACTGGATGGATTTTAGATTATTGCTCTAAAATGCCTAGAAAGCCTGATAGTTTAGTAGTAGGAGTGTCAGGTGGGATTGATTCTGCGGTAGTAAGTACTATTTGTGCCGCCTCTGGATTTAAAACTTTTGCTTTATCTATGCCCATCAAGCAAATTAAAGAACAGGATGATTTGAGCAAAGCTCATTGCAACTGGCTTTTTGATAATTTTAAAAATGTTGAAGCTTTAAATGTTAACTTAGACAAAACTTTTCAAGAATTTGAAAAGACGACTGGTAAACATAATAACGAGCATGCTTTTGCAAACTCAAGAGCTAGATTGAGAATGAGTACTTTGTATCAGGTGGCAGGATCTAACAATGGAATAGTGGTCGGTACAGGAAACAAAATAGAAGATTTTGGAGTTGGTTTTTATACAAAATATGGAGATGGGGGGGTTGATATTTCTCCTATTGCCGATTGTACTAAAACTCAAGTTTGGGATATGGGTAGAGAGCTTGGAATTAACCAATCTATTATAGATGCTGCACCTACGGATGGCTTGTGGTCAGATGGAAGAAATGATGAGCAGCAATTAGGTATGACTTATCAAGAATTGGAAGAAGCAATGAACAACCTAAATTCAAAAAATCATTCAAAGTATTTGAAAATTAGAGAAATGAATTTGCACAAAATGAATCCCATCCCAGTGTGTAAATTTGATGAATAAAATTTATCTTTACAATACCCTTGAGAGAAATAAGAAGGCTTTCATTCCCTTAGATGAAAAAAATGTCCGAATGTACGTGTGCGGACCAACAGTTTATGACTTTCCCCATGTGGGAAACGCAAGGCCTTTAATTATTTTTGATTTATTGTTTAGGTTGTTAAAAGAAACTTATGGAACAGAATCTGTAACCTATGTACGAAATATTACAGACGTAGATGATAAAATTATTGAATCGGCAAAAACAAAAAATATTTCAATTAACGAACTTACTAGAAAAGTAACAAAAGATTTTCAAGACGACTGTAATTATCTAGGTTGTCTTAAGCCAACAGTAGAACCGAGAGCTACAGATCATATTGATGAAATGATTAGTTTAACAAAAAAGTTAATTGAAAAAAAATTTGCTTATATTGAGAAGAGTCATGTTTACTTCGAAGTTTCTAAATATGTTGATTACGGTAAGCTTTCTAATAAAAAAATTTCAGAATTAGTTGCGGGATCAAGAGTGGAAGTTGTGGAGGCAAAACGAAGTCCTGCAGACTTTGTTTTATGGAAACCCTCTTTAAATAATGATCCTGGATGGGATTCTCCTTGGGGCAAGGGTAGACCTGGATGGCATTTAGAGTGTTCTGCAATGTCAGAAAAATATTTGGGTAAAGAGTTTGATATTCACGGAGGAGGATTGGATCTTATTTTTCCTCACCATGAGAATGAAATAGCTCAATCAATATGCGCTAACAATACCAAGTCTTTTGCAAATTTTTGGATGCACAACGGATATGTCACTGTAAATAAGGAAAAAATGGCAAAATCTGAAGGTAATTTTGTAACAATTAATGAGCTAAAAAGTAGATTTGATGGGCAGGTCGTTAGACTAGCTATGCTCAGCACTCACTACACTCAGCCTTTTGACTGGAATGATAGAATTTTAGAAACTTCATATAAAACTTTAAGCAAGTGGTATGAATTTTATTCAGAAGATACTGAAACAACTGATATTAATCTTTTAGATTCTTTAAAAGATGATTTGAACACTCCTTTATTTATTTCGGAATTGCATAAATTATATACAGAAGCATCCAAGGGAAATCAGCAGGCCGGAGTCCAGCTATCTTCTGCTTGTAAATTAATAGGCTTATTTACTAAAGATTTAAAAACCTGGAATAAAAATAAAAGTAAAAAATATTTTTCAGAAAATGAAGTTGAAAAATTAATCAAAGAAAGAAACAAATCTAGAAATAATAAAAATTTTAAAAGATCAGATGAAATAAGAGATCTTTTAAATAATAATGGTATCTTGATTGAGGATGACCAAGAAAAAACTAAGTGGAAATATAAATAATGAACAAAGAAAAAATTTATCTTTTTGATACAACTTTAAGAGATGGAGCTCAAACACAAGGCGTAAATTTTAGCATTGGTGATAAAGTGAAAATTTCTAAATCACTATCAGCATTAGGTGTTGATTATATAGAGGCAGGTTGGCCAGGAGCAAACCCATTAGATACTAGTTTTTTTAATTCACAACCTGACACAAACAAATCAACCTTAGTAGCTTTTGGAATGACTAAGAAGCAGGGTAGAAGTGCCGACAACGATCCTGGATTGTCATCTTTGTTAAATGCAAATACCAATTCTGTTTGTGTAGTAGGTAAAACTTGGGATTATCATGTTGACATAGTTTTGAAAATTTCTAAGGAAGAAAACTTAGAAAATATTAAAGAAACAGCAAAGCATTTTGTTGAGCGTAATAAAGAATTTATGTTTGATGCTGAGCATTTTTTTGATGGTTACAAAAGTAATAAGGATTATGCAATGACCTGCATTAAGACAGCCTATGAAAATGGAGCTAGATGGATTGTTTTGTGTGATACAAATGGAGGAACTTTACCACACGAAATAACAGAAATAGTTTCGGAAGTAGTAAAAATAATTCCTGGTAAAAATATTGGTATTCATGCTCACAACGATACAGAACATGCTGTTGCAAATTCCCTTGCAGCTATTGTTGCCGGAGCTAGACAAATTCAAGGAACTTTAAATGGTTTGGGTGAGAGATGTGGAAATGCTAATTTGATATCTATTATTCCAACATTGCTTTTGAAAAGTTATTTTAAGGATCGTTTTGAAATTTCAGTGAATGAAAGAAACATTTCTTATTTAACTGATTGTTCAAGGTTATTAGATGAAATTTTGAATAGAAAACCCAACAACAGAGCTCCTTATGTTGGATCTTCTGCTTTTGCACATAAAGGTGGTTTGCACGTTTCTGCGGTACAGAAAGATCCAAAAACATATGAGCATATTAATCCAGAATTAGTAGGCAATATGAGAACTATTGTAATTTCCGATCAAGCTGGACGTTCAAATATTATTTCTAGATTAGAAAAACTAAATATTAATATCGATCCAAAAGATCCAAAAATTCAAAAAATTTTAGATGAAGTTAAGGATAGAGAATTTTCAGGTTACTCCTATGATGGTGCTGACGCGTCTTTTGAGTTACTTACGAGAAGACTTCTCGGTCAAGTTCCAAATTATATCCAAATTAAAAACTATGAAGTTAAGGTTATCAAGGACGAAAATATTTCTACTAATCTTAATTCTATTGCAAAAGCAACTCTAGCTATAGACGACAAAGAGATTGTTTGTGAGGGAGAGGGTAATGGCCCCGTTAATGCCTTGGATCAAGCAATTAGAAATAATTTAGCTAATGTTGGAAAATACTCTGAATACCTAAAAGACTTAAAATTAATAGATTACAAAGTAAGAATTCTAAATACAGGTACCAATGCCGTAACTAGAGTTTCAATTGAGAGCACAGATGAAACTGGCAAGAATTGGTTTACGATAGGAGTCTCTCCTAATATTATAGAAGCATCTTTTAAGGCACTAATAGATAGTATTGATTATAAATTGTACAAAGCTCAGGCTCCAGCAAGCAAACAATGACTTTAAAAAATATTTCCATTGTTTTGATTAAACCACAGATAGGAGAAAATATTGGAGCTACAGCTAGAGCGATGAAAAATTTTGGATTATCAAATTTATCTATTGTAAATCCCAAAGAAAAATGGCCCAATGTAAAAGCTGTTTATACTTCTGTAAAAGCAGTAGATATTATTCATAAAACTAAAGTTTTTAAATCCACTTCTGAAGCAATCAGTAAGAGTGATATTGTTTTTGCGACAACAGCAAGAATAAGAAATATAAATAAAAAAATCTATTCTCTAGATGAAGCTGTGAAAATAATTAAAAAGAGCAAGAAAAAAATCTCTATTTTATTTGGCCCAGAAAATTCAGGTTTAAGTAATGAAGATTTAATTTGTGCTAACTATTTATTAAAAATACCCTCGGATAGCAAATACGAGTCTTTAAATTTATCACACGCTGTATCCATTGTTGCTTACAACTTATATGCCTCTAAATTAAAAAAAATCTCCTATGAGAACACGGATAAAAGTGAATTTGTAAGTAAGAATGATCTCTTTAAATTTTATGATTTTTTGATAGGAAGTCTCGAAAAAACCCGTTTTTTCAGGCCTATTGAAAAAAAAGAGTTTATGGTCAAAAGTATTAAGAATATATTTTCCCAACACCCTCTAACTAAGCGAGAACTGAAGACTTTAATGGGTATTTTTAGCTCTCTTAAGAAGTATTGATTTTAAAGCCTTATTGACAAAAAACCTTTGTTGTTTATAAGTGCCTATCTTAAATAATGACAAAACGTATACAAGCAAAACATAAAGTAGACAGACGACTAGGAGTTAATCTCTGGGGTCGTCCAAAGAGTCCCTTTAATACAAGAGCTTTTGGTCCTGGTCAGCATGGACAAACCAGAGCTAGAGGAAAACCTTCAGACTACAAAATCCAATTACAAGCGAAACAAAAATTAAAAAGTTATTACGGTAATTTAAACGAACGACAGTTCAGAAATGTATTCCAAGAAGCTGATAGAATTAGAGGAAATACTGGAGAAAATTTAGTAGGAATTTTAGAATCTAGATTAGACGCGGTGGTATATAGGGCTAAATTTGCTTTAACAGTATTTCAAGCAAGACAAATTATTAACCATGGTCACATTAAAGTGAATGGGAAAAAAGTTAATATCGGAAGTTATTTGCTAAAAGAAAATGATGAAATCGAAGTTAGAGAATCTTCTAAGCAGTTAGCGCCTATTTTGAGTTCCGTTGCTAGCAAAGAAAGAGAAGTTCCCGATTATGTTATTGTAGACGATAAACAGTTAACTGCAAAATATACAAGAGTTCCTAAGATGGAAGAAATTCCTTATCCTGCAATTATGGAACCAAATCTAGTTGTTGAATATTACTCTAGATAATACTCTCATTTATTTTAAATAATTATATCTCTGCTTGTCTTATTAGCTTTCGCTAATCAATTTTTTTTCTACAGATTATTTTTTAAAGGATATTTCTTTGTCTTCAAAAAGTTTTTGTAACTCGCTTTTCTCAAACATTTCTTTAATAATATCGCAACCACCAACAAATTCACCTTTAACATACAGTTGAGGAATAGTAGGCCAGTCACTAAATTCTTTAATACCATTTCTGATTTCCTCATCAGATAAAACATCTACACTATCAAACTTTACTTCTAAGTGTTTAAGAACATTCGTTACTGCCATGGAAAATCCACATTGAGGCATATCAGGCGTTCCTTTCATAAATAAAACTACGTCATGATTGGAGATCACTTCTTTAATTTTTTCTTGTGCGTTCATTATTTTTCCTCTGTTGTTAATGCTAAAGCATGTAATTCGTTACCCATTTTTCCTTTAAGAGAACTGTATACCATTTGGTGCTGCTGAACTCGGCTTTTCCCTTTAAAGAAAGATGATTTTATTTTAGCTGAGAAATGATTGTCATCTCCAGCAAGATCCTGAATTTCAATATCAGCATCTGGGAAACCTTCTTTAAGTAATTTTTCAATTTCTTCTTGTTTAATAGCCATTTATTTTGAATTGTAGTTGTGAAACCAATTATTGTTTAATTTTAACATTTCAGCAACTGAAATTTTTGTCTCATCTATAACTAAATGCTCTTGTCTTGTAATACCTAGTTGCAAGAGGCTTACTTCTTTAGCTTTCGCTAATTGAATGAGGCTTTTTAGATCCTTATTGTTTATTTCTATTAAATATCTAGCCTGATCTTCGCCAAATAAAAATTTTACCCTTTCGGGACCTATTAAATTAGTATTGATTTCAGCTCCTATATTCCCCCCCATACACATTTCAGCCGTTGCTAGTGCTATTCCTCCATCAGATATATCGTGCACAGACTTTGCAACTCCTGTCTCGATCAATTCTCTTACAAAAAAACTATTTTTCTTTTCCTCATTAAGATCAAGAGAGGGTGGTGGTCCTTTTTTTAAATACAAAATATCATGACAAAGCGCGCTTTGGTGAATGTGTCCTTTAGTCTCTCCAATGATAAAAAGAAGATTACCAGTAGACTTTAATGCGTAGTCCATAGATTTTGTTGAATCTTGAATTAATCCAACCCCACCAATTGTTGGAGTAGGTTTAATGCCAACACCGTTGGTTTCGTTGTAAAGAGATACGTTTCCAGAGATAACGGGATAATCTAATGCAGCGCAAGCTTCTTTAATTCCTTTAATTACATCTACGAACTGACCCATGATTTCTTTTTTTTCAGGGTTGCCAAAGTTTAAGCAATTGGTAATAGCTCTTGGTTCTGCACCGACTGCTGATAAATTTCTATAAGTCTCACATACTGCTTGCATACCACCTCTGTGAGGATAGGATATACAATATCTTGGAGTGCAATCGACACTTGCTGCCAATGCCTTGGTAGTTCCATGTACTCTTATAACCGCAGCATCACCTCCTGGTTTTTGAATTGTATCACCCATCACCATATGATCGTACTGTTCCCAAACCCAAGATTTATTAGCTTGATTTTCGTGACTTAATAATTTTTTTAAACAATCTTTAATATCTAAATCTTTTAATTTTGCATCCATGTCTATTTCTTGGGGAAGCGGAGTGGATACCCATTCTCGATTATATTTTGGGGCCTCATCCGCAAGAGAAGTGATGGAAATATCGCAAACAACTTCATTATTAAAATGAAGAACTAAATTTTTACTACCGGTCATTTTTCCTATGACAGAAAAATCTAAATCCCATTTTTTAAATATTTTTTCTGCTTCTTTTTCTTTTCCTTCTTTTAAAACAATTAGCATTCGTTCTTGGCTTTCAGAAAGCATTAGTTCAAATGGCTGCATATTTTTTTCTCGACAAGGAACTTTGTTTAAATCTATTTCTATACCTAACTTTCCTTTGGATGCCATCTCAACAGAAGAAGAGGTTAGACCTGCAGCTCCCATGTCTTGAATAGAAATGATGGTGTCTGTTTTCATTAGTTCTAAACATGCCTCTAAAAGAAGTTTTTCAGCAAAGGGATCTCCAACTTGTACGGTCGGTTTTTTAGCATCTGAATTGTCATCAAATTCTTGAGACGCCATAGAAGCACCATGGATTCCATCTCTACCAGTTTTAGAACCCACGTAGATAACGGGATTTCCTACGCCACTTGCAATTGAGAGGAATACTTTATCTTTTTTAGCTATACCTATGTTCATAGCATTTACTAAGATATTGCCATCATAGCACTCATCAAATTCTACTTCACCACCAACCGTTGGTATTCCTATGCAATTTCCATATCCCGCTATTCCGGAGACAACACCATTAAGTAAATATTTTGTTTTAGGATGCTCTGGTCTTCCAAATCGAATAGAGTTTAAATTGGCAATAGGTCTTGCACCCATAGTAAAAATATCTCTCAAAATACCACCAACTCCAGTAGCAGCTCCTTGATAGGGCTCTATATAAGAAGGGTGGTTATGACTTTCTATTTTAAAAATAGCAACATCATCATCTCCAATATCAATCACACCTGCATTTTCACCAGGACCTTGAATCACATATTTATTTTTAGTGGGAAGTTGAGATAGCCAAACTTTAGAAGATTTGTAAGAGCAGTGCTCATTCCACATTGCGGAGAAAATTCCAAGCTCTGTGAAATTGGGCGTTCTTCCTATCAGCTCTTTAATCTTTTCAAACTCAGAAGAAGTTAGTCCTAGTTTAGTTGCTTGTTCGACTGTTACAATTTCCATTTATAATAAAGATTGAAAAATACCTTGGCCATCTACACCGCCCAACAATTGATCAATAGATCTTTCAGGGTGGGGCATCATACCTAGGACATTTTTATTTTGATTAGAAATTCCTGCAATATTTAAAAAAGATCCATTCGGATTGGATTCTCCTGAAATATTTCCTTCTTCATCACAATACTGGAATATAATTTGATTATTATCTTTTAAGGATTGTATTTCTTCTTTGCTGGCAAAATAATTACCCTCATTATGAGCTATAGGTATAGATAAAATTTTATTTTCAGATATTTTTTTTGTAAATGCTGTTTGGTTATTTGTAGTTTTGATAAAAACATTCTTACAGATAAATTTTAGCTTATTGTTTCTTAATAAAGCTCCAGGTAACAATCCAGATTCGGTTAATATTTGAAAACCATTACATATTCCAAATACATAGCCTCCATCTTCTGCGTGTTTAATAACCTCATTCATAACTTTGGATTTTGATGCCATGCTTCCACACCTAAGATAATCGCCATAAGAAAAACCCCCCGGTAAAACAACTAAATCTGTCTTGGGAAGAGTTGTTTCTTGATGCCAAACCATAGTGGTATCAATTTGAAATTTTTTTAATGCTACCTGAACATCTCTATCGCAATTCGATCCTGGAAATACGATAACCGATGCTTTCATTAACTTAATTTTTTAATTGAATATTCTTCGATGGTAAGATTGGCTAGTAATTTTTTACAAGCTTCTTCCGCTTGTTGAGTAGCCTTAGATTCTTCAGCTTCATTTACCTCTAACGTAAAGTATTTGCCTTGCCTAATATTAGAAATGGAGGATAAACCTAAATTTTGAATGGCACCTTCTACGGCTTTGCCTTGAGGATCTAGAACCTCTTTTTTCAGGGTTACAAAAATTTCAAATTTCAATTTATTTCTTAATCTTAAAGTTTTTAGAAATTCCGGACTTAATTTCTTTGATATTCGTACCTTCTGGCATGATTCCTAGTCTTTTGGCAACTTCCTGGTAAGCTTCCATAAGTCCACCTAGGTCTTTTCTAAATCTGTCTTTGTCTAATTTTCTTTCATCTTTTACATCCCACAATCTGCAGGTATCGGGACTAATCTCGTCTGCTAAAATAATTCTTTTTTCATCATCTTTCCAAATTCTTCCAAATTCTAATTTAAAATCAACTAGCTTTATTCCTACCGCACGAAATAATCCTATTAAAAAATCATTAATTCTTAAAGAGGTCTCTGTTGCTATGGCTATCTCATCTGCAGTAGCCCAATCGTTAATATCGATATGCTCTTCAGTCACTAGCGGGTCTCCTAACGCATCATCCTTATAGTAATATTCAATAATTGGTCTCTTTAGTTGAATTCCTTCGGAAATACCTAGTCTTTCAGAAAAAGTTCCTGCAGAAATATTTCTAACAACAAACTCAATAGGGATAATTTCCACAGCTTTAATTAACTGCTCTCTCATATTCACCCGTTTAATCAGATGAGTTTCAATTCCCATTTCATTTAGTTGATTTAATAAAAATTCTGAAATTCTATTATTTAAAACACCTTTGCCAGCAATAATTGCTTTTTTTACGTTGTTAAATGCAGTGGCACCATCTTTGAAATATTGAATGTAAGTTCCTCTTTCAGGTCCGGCATATAAGATTTTTGCCTTTCCTTCGTAAATTTTTTTCCCTCTACTCATTTTTTAAACACCCTTGAAAATATGTAGTTAACGTTTTTTGTATGATAGTTAAGATCAAAAAGTTGTTCCAGCTCTTTTGATGTTAAGTGCTTTTTAATTAACTTATCTTTGCTTAAATTAGTATAAAAATCTTCTTTATTATCCCATGTTTTCATAGCATTGATTTGAACTACTTTGTACGCATCTTCTCTTTTCACACCTTTTTGTGTTAATTTTAACATCACTCCTTGAGAAAATACCAAGCCTTTGAATTTATTCATATTAGAAAGCATATTTTTTTTGTGAACTACCAAATTCTTGACCACTCCATTTAATCTGGTTAATAAAAAATCAAGAGTAACTGTTGCATCTGGTCCAATATTTCTTTCCACGCTTGAGTGACTGATATCTCTTTCATGCCATAGAACTATATTTTCCATTGCAGGAAAAACATAGCTCCGCACCATTCTTGCTAAACCCGTAATATTTTCAGTTAACACAGGATTTCTTTTATGGGGCATTGCCGAAGATCCTTTTTGACCAGATGAAAAATATTCTTCTGCCTCTAAAACTTCTGTTCTTTGTAGGTGTCTAATTTCCGTTGCAAGTCTTTCTGCTGAACTTGCAATAATTCCTAACACACTAAAAAATTGAGCATGCCTATCTCTAGGAATGATTTGAGTAGAAATTGGTTCGGGAGTTAAATTTAATTTTTTTGAAACGTATTGTTCTACTTTGGGCGTGATGTGAGCGAAGGTTCCAACTGCCCCTGAAATAGCGCAAGTAGATATTTCTTTAACTGCGCTTTCTAATCGTTTTTTATTTCTTTTAAATTCTTCGTAATAAGTAGCTAGTTTTAGACCAAAAGTTATGGGTTCAGCATGAATACCATGGCTTCGTCCCATGCAAATTGTTTTTTTGTGTTGGATAGCTTTTTGTTTTAATGTTTTTAAAAGTTGCTCCAAATCATCTAGTAATATTTTTCCAGACCTCTGCAGTTGAATGTTAAAACAGGTATCAAGAACATCGGAAGAGGTCATGCCCTGATGAAGGAATTTTGCTTCAGGTCCAACTTTTTCTGCAATCGAAGTTAAAAAGGCAATAACATCGTGCTTAGTAACTTTCTCTATATCATCAATTCTTTTTACATTAATTTTAGATTTTTTTCTTACCTTGGCAGCAACACCTTTTGGAATAATTTTATATTTTTCCATGGCTTCGGCAGCATAAATTTCAATGTCTAGCCAAATTTTGTATTTAGTTTCTTGGGACCAAATACTAGTAACAATGTCTCTGCTATATCTTGGAATCATCTATTGTAAGCTTTTATCGTATTTATTAGAGAGTGTAAAAATTTCGTATCCATTATTAGTTATACCAACTGTGTGTTCAAATTGCGCAGATAGTGACTTGTCTTTTGTAACTGCTGTCCAGCCGTCATTTAGTACCTTTGTCTCAAAGTTACCAGCATTAATCATTGGTTCAATGGTAAAAACCATTCCTTCTTTTATCTTCATCCCCTTATTTTTTTGACCATAATGAACGACACTAGGTTCTTCGTGAAACAATCTTCCTACCCCGTGACCACAAAAATCCCTAACTACAGAAAAACCTTCTTTCTCTACATAGCTTTGAATTTCATGCCCAATATCACCGAGGGTCACTCCTGGTTTTAAAATTTTAATTGCTCTAACTAAAGACTCATAAGTTGTGTCGACTAGTTTTTTAGCTTTAATGGAGGGGGTTCCTACACAGTACATTCTAGAGGCATCACCATGAAATCCATCAATGTAACTAGTAATATCTATATTAACAATATCCCCATCGTTTAAAATTTTATTCGAAGGTATCCCGTGGCAGACCACGTGATTAACGGAAGTGCAAATAGATTTTGGAAATCCTTTGTAAAACAGTGGAGCTGAAGTAGCATTCTTTGTTTTTAAAAAATCTGATGCGATTTTGTCTATATAGTCAGTTGTAATTCCTGGCTTTATCTTATCATCTATAGAATCTAAAGCTTGCGCAGTAATTTCACCTGCTTTTTTTAGTTTTCTAAAATCCCCAAGAGAGTACTGCTGAATAGACACTTATTTAAATATAATTTTTATTGGTTTGTTTAAGTAAATTTCTTTTTCATTCACTTTACACGAATAACTTATAAATTTAACTCCATTTTTTTTAGCTTTTAAAAAGCCCTCGTAGTACTTGGGGTCTATATCTTTAGCTATTCGAAATTCCTTACAATCTTCACGCTGCACGAGATAAATTAAAAAAGATTCGTATCCTTTTTTTATAGCTTTTCCCAACTCTTCCAAATGCTTTAATCCTCTAGAAGTTACTGCGTCAGGAAATTCGGCAATTCCTTTTTTTCTAGATAAAGTAACATTCTTAACCTCCAAAAAAGCTTTTTTAGTTTTGTTGTATAATTCAAAGTCAAACCTAGAGTGAAGACCAAACTTTACCTCACGCTGATGCTCATTGTAATTTTTTATCTCTTTAATTGCTCTATTCTCTATTGCTTCTTCAACAATTCGATTTGCAAGATGGGTATTAACTCCGACATTTGATTTTTGATCATTGATAATTTCAAGAGTATATTTTAATTTTCGATCAGGATTGTCCGCTAGTGAAATCCATGTTTTGTTATTTTTCTCCAAAAGGCCCAACATAGACCCTGAATTTGCGCAGTGAGAAACAAGAGTATTTCCTTTGCTTTCAACGTCTGTAAAAAATCTTTTATATCTTTTTTGAAATTTTGACGATATTAGTTTATTTTTAAATTTCATAATGAACTTCAGTAAAGAATTTACATCAGCTATTCTAATTATAGGTAATGAAATATTATCAGGTAGAACTGTTGATAAAAATACTAGTTTTATAGCAAAATGGCTGGGCGATCTAGGGATAAGTGTTGAAGAAGTTAAAATTATTCCTGATAAAGAAAATGTAATTATTTCTTCGATTAACAAATTAAGAAAAACCTATCAGTATGTTTTTACTACCGGTGGAATAGGGCCTACACATGATGATATTACTTCAGAATCTGTAGCCAAGGTTTTTGGAAGGAAGTATGACTACAATAAAGAAGCATATGCAATTTTAGAAAAATATTATGCAAATTCAGAATTCAATGAGGGAAGAAAAAAAATGGCCCGAATGCCAGAAGGCGCAACCTTGATATATAATGAGCAAGGATCAGCACCTGCCTTTTCAGTAGAAAATGTTTTTGTTTTACCTGGAATTCCAAGTTACGTAGAGTTAATGCTTCCTCAGTTGAAGGATGTTTTGGTCAGTGGCAAAAAAATTATTTCAGCTTCTGTCGATGCAAAAGTTAGAGAAAGTAGTATCGCAGTAGCTTTGGAAAAAATCCAAAAACATTATGAAGATGTGGATATTGGAAGCTATCCATATTCAAAAGAAGGTGGATTTGGTACGGTGTTAGTCATGAGATCTACTGACGGACCTAAACTAGAAGATTGCAAAAAAGAAGTAGAAATGATGTTGCAAATATACTCTAAAATTTAATGTTTTCGATAGCAATACCCACACTTAATAATTTTAATTATTTAAAAATAACTTTAGAAAGTTTAGAAAAAAATTCTACACTAGATAATGAGATAATTGTCCATGTTAACGAAAGTAGCGATGGATCTTTAGACTATGTTCAAAAAAACAATTATTTGCATGCATTTTCGAAAGAAAGGCTAGGCGCTTGTTCTTCAGCAAATTCAGCTGCTAAGTTAGCTACTAAAGATTATATTTTATACTCCCATGACGATATGTATTTTCTTCCAGACTGGGATCAAATCTTAAAAGAAGAATTGCTTAAATTGAAAGACAATTTATTTTATTTGTCTGGAACTATGATGGGACCTCCTGGACAGCATATAGAGTTTGATTGTGGTGATACTTATCAAAACTTTGACGAGAAAAAATTATTGCAAAATTATAAAAATTATAATTTTTATGACCATCAAGGAACTCATTGGGCGCCACACCTCATACATAGAGAACTTTGGAATAAAATAGGGGGATTCAGTAATGAATTTGATCCTGGAGTAGGTTCAGACCCAGACTTGAATATGAAATTATGGAACGAAAATGTTAGGTACTTTAAAGGTATTAATAATTTTAAAACTTATCATTTTGGATCTATTAGCCTAAGAAAGAAAAAAAACCTTTCTATTAATAAAGGCAATAGAACTTTCTTAAAAAAATGGGGGATGACAACATTTTTTTTTAAGAAATATTATCTTCAAACAGGCAGTGAATTTAAGGGCCCCTTAACTGACCCAAAAAAAAATTTATTATATTATTTTGATTTGTTTATTTGTAAGGCCAAATTGTTTTTGGCTATCTTTCAGAAATAAAGCTACCCATCTTATTATTGCTTTTAAGTAATAATTAATTGTTATGCTTTCTCTTGATTAACTACGTTAGATTGATAAAAACTCATTAGCAATTTTATAAGATTGTGAATGTTTAAAAAAGAAGCAGACTAAATTACAGGACCTCTCTGGACTTCAAAAAATAACTTTGTGATCTTAAATTATTTAAGTATAACAACGATTGTAGATTGTAGAGTAACAATGGCCCTCGTGGTGGAATGGTAGACACAAAGGACTTAAAATCCTTGCCGCTTGCGGAGTGCCATTTTTAGATATATTGGACATTAGAAAATTATAATTTTATAAACTTATGATCAAATATATAGTTACAAAAATAAAGAATAAATACTTAACATTTATTTCTTTAATTTATCAA
>Ga0209816_1000242_pt1 | contig 45232 bp, 38 predicted proteins | sample CoawatmetaG01DNA_FD_187509 | JGI IMG/M metagenome (GOLD analysis project Ga0209816, IMG submission 187509) | Marine microbial communities from the West Antarctic Peninsula - Coastal water metaG017-DNA (SPAdes) (version 2) | ecosystem: Environmental > Aquatic > Marine > Coastal ...
TTAATGCCCTCTTCAAGCATTACACCATCCTTGGATTCCTTGTACCACATAACTTGATCTGCATCCTCAGGCTTATATTTTTGACCTTCAGAAGAGTAAATACCTATCTGCCTAAAGAGACCTTCCATCCCAAAAGTTCTAGCTTCATCAGGAACAATGGGTACTATATGTTTTCCAATTTCCTTATCTTTAATTACATCGGTCATCATGCGCACAAAAGACATAGTGGAAGATACTTCTTTGCCATCTGAGCCAGACGCATACTTATCAAAGATATTGGGATCTGGCATTGTTAGCTTTTTAATATGCTGACGTCTCCTTGGAATCGGTCCGCCTAAACTTTCGCGTGTTTTAAGTAAGTATTGAATTTCAGGAGAGTCCTTAGTCGGCCTGACATATGGTAATTGCTCGATATCATCGTCTGATACAGGTATATCAAATTTATCTCTAAAGGACTTAATGTTTTCAATGGTCAGTTTTTTTACTTGATGGGTGGTGTTATCAGCTTCTCTTGAACCAGTGCCATAGCCTTTTGTAGTCAAAGCAAGAATCACTGTAGGTGCACCTTTAGAGTTCACTGCTTTGTGATAAGCCGCATAAACTTTATAGGGATCATGGCCGCCTCTATTTAACTTATAAATATCTTCGTCCGTTAGATCCTTAACCATTTCTAAAACATCTGAATCTTGGCCAAAAAATTTCTCTCTGGTGTATGCACCACCTTTAGCTTTAAAATTTTGCAGTTCACCATCAACAACTGCGTCCATTAATTCTTGTAATTTTCCTTCTTTATCTCTTGCAAAAATTGGGTCCCATTGTCTGCCCCAAACAACCTTAATAACATTCCAGCCTGAGCCCCTAAATTCTCTTTCAAGCTCATGAATAATTTTATTATTTCCTCGAACGGGGCCATCAAGCCTCTGAAGATTGCAATTAATAACAAAAATTAGATTCTCGAGCTTTTCTCGTCCTGCCAACCCAATAGCTCCCTTGGATTCAGGCTCATCCATCTCACCATCACCACAAAATACCCAAACCTTGCGATTATTTCGCGGGGCAAGACCTCTAGCAGAAAGGTACCTCATAATATTTGCTTGATAAATTCCCATGATTGGGCCCAAGCCCATTGAAACCGTAGGAAATTGCCAATACTCAGGCATCAACCAGGGATGAGGATAGGATGAGATTCCAGGTTTATCTACCTCGCGTCTAAAATTGTCTAGATCTTCTTCAGAAAAATATCCCTCCAAAAAGCTTCTAGCGTATATGCCAGGCGAGGAATGGCCTTGGAAATAGATCAAGTCCTCTTGACCTTCTTCTGAGCCTTGAAAAAAATAGTTAAAGCCAACATCATAAAGTGTCGCTGAGGATGAGAATGTTGCTATATGACCACCTAAATCATCATCAGATTTATTTGCTCTTAGCACCATTGCTAAAGCATTCCACCTAATCAGAGATCTAATTTTTCGCTCCATAAATAAATTCCCGGGCATCTTAGCTTCTTCACTTACAGGAATAGAATTTCGAAAAGGGGTAGTTAAATTGTAATTGGGTATAGTTCCAAGCTCAGTAAGTTTTGATGCTAGCTTGCCTAAAATAAAGGAAGCCCGATCATTACCATCCTCAGAAATAATATTTTTTAAAGCGTCAAGCCACTCTTGAAGCTCTGGATCATTGATTGGTTTCTGCATCATTTAATAGTTTTATATCTCAAAAGTGCATTGATTCTAGAAATTTTATTTAAATGTCGCTTTTTATCAATTCTTGTTATTATAAATCTTATTTTATATATAACCTACTAAAGGTAAAAATCATGCGTTTTTCATACCATCCCTCAATGTGCAATCCATCTTTCTATCTAGAGCTAGGCAAAGCAGCAGAAGCAGCTGGCTTTGATGCTATAACATTTCCAGATAGCATTTGTTATCCAAAAGAATGTGATTCTACTTATCCTTATAACGATGACGGAAGCAGAGACTTTTTAGATGGAGTCCCATTTCTAGAACCTTTCTCAATCATTCCAGCCATTGCCGCAGTTACTGACAAACTAGAGTTCTCTACCTCAGTTTATAAGTTGGCACCTAGACAAGCAGTAACAACAGCTAAATTTGTTACCACATTAGGCGTGATGACTAACAATAGGTTTCATTTTGGGGTTGGGGTAAGTCCTTGGTATGAAGATTTTCTTGCCACAGGAGAGCGATGGGAAAAACGTGGCAAAAGAATGGATGAGCAAATAGACATACTAAGAGGTCTCATGAATGGAGAATATTTCTCTTATAAAGGGGAGTTCTATGATATTCCGGAGCTAAAACTCTGCCCTGTTCCAACAAAACCAGTGCCCATTCTAATAGGTGGCCATTCAAAGCCTGCTTTAAGAAGAGCTGCACGGTGTGATGGCTGGATCAGTGCAGGACTTAGTCTAGATGAAACAAAAAACTTAATAGATCAAATTAATACCTTTAGAGCTGAATATGGAACCTTGGATCATCCTCAATATCAATTTCAAGTCATGGGAGAGGCAGCATACTCGCCTGATGGGGTAAACAAGTTAGAAGATTTGGGGGCAACAGAAGTAATTGTTGCATTTAGAAATACATATGAGGGCGGCGCTGACGAGAGAACTTTAGAAGGCATGATCGCTGAAATAAACTGGTATGCAGAGGAAGTTATAAATAAATCAAAATAACATTCACACTACTTATAGTTGGTCAGGGTGGCCAGATTAGAATCAATGGCCACTTCACCTCCCTTAGAGCTGAGCAACCAAGCTCTTCTGAATTCCAAAATGGATCAGTGCAAATGGTGAGTAAGACGAGCAAGTGTAAAAAAAGAACATGATTCATATTGCAAAAAACTGATAAAAAACTGATAAAAAACTAAAGAATGTAAAAAAACCTGCTAATATGCACGGTTCAATCGTAAGTGAATGATTCCTTAACATCATTTATAATTGATGAGAAGGGGGTAAATTAAAAATTAATTTGCTCATAAAGTAGACATAGAAGTTTATTTCAGTGAAAATACAATTTTACTGACGTAATCTTGGTTACTGTAAGTAGAGAAAGATTTCGAATATTGAATTAAACAACGTTGTTATAATAATTTAACAACGAGGATAGAGAGAGAAAATTATGGCTAAATTTAAATTGACACTTAAGAACTCATTTGCGCTGGGAATTGCTTTCCTTGGAAGTTTTATATCTCCGAATGTATTCTCTCAAGAAGTAGATTCAGATTCTTCTGAAACAAAAGAAACTCCTAAAGCTGCTGGCAAGGAAGCTGCTGAATCAGCATCAGGATCTCTAAGCGCTGGAGCTATAGCTGCTGCTGTCGCTGCTGCTGCTGCTATTGCTGCTATTGTTGACTCTAATGATGGTGGTGGAGCTGCTCCAGTGCCAACACCTGCACCAACACCTGCACCAACACCTGCACCAACACCTGCACCAACACCTGCACCTGCACCAACACCTGCACCAACTGAAACATATACTTATGAATACACTGTTCCTGTTGTAGTCAACGTAAATACTACGACTAATACAGCTACTACTACGAATACGATTACAGGTGTTTATCTTCCTAATACGAACACAAATACGAACACTAATACTAATACAACTACTAATACCTTGACTAGATATGTTACTAACACTAACACTAGTACTGCTACTGCAACTTCTACTAATACAAGTACAAATACAAGTACAACTACAAGTACTGTTACCCAAACATTTGGTACAGATGCCAATAATGATGGCCTTCTTCAGGCTTCTGAGCTTAACGCAGATGGATCAGGAAGCGACTTCCTATTTACTGATTCAACAGAGGTTGGTGCAGGTGCAAATGGTATAGGGACTAATGCTAATGGTTACTACGATCTAGTCATCAACCAAAGAATCGATCAGCTAATCACCCTAGGTGATGACGCACTTTTCTTTCAAGATGAAAATGGCGATATAGTTAATGGTAATGGCACCCCAATAACATATGAAGTTAGTATCGATCAGCCTGTATATGCATTTGATGCGTTTAATGACTATGCAGCTGAACCGATCAGCTACTCTGTAGATGATGGTTCAATACTTCCGAGTGGCATAGAGGTAATTTCTGTTGATGCTGATGGTTGGTTTACTATCACCCAAGACATTACTCAAAACTTTAATCAAGACATAGTTCAGGATGTATTCTATGAATCCGAAATTATCCAAGATTTCATTCAGACACAAGATATTAATCAGACCTATACTGTTCAAGAAATTAGAACAGCTACTGCTACTAGATTAGTTTCAGAGTAATTCTCTTAACTTTAAAACCCAGGCTGCGAGAGTTGCCTGGGTTTTTTTTTGCTATCGAATAGATTGATTGTAGGAATAACCTCAGTCATTGGCACTATTAAGCCTAACACTCATACATCATTAGATTAAAAGAATCCTTAATTGCTTTGTAATATTCATTATTGATAGCTTCAAATGCGAAGGATTGTAGCTAGGTGAAAGATAGCCTCTTTCAAGATAGTCCAGCCGGAGTCATACAGTGAATATATTCATCTCAGAAATATAGATGAGTTAGATTAAAACATTAATAAGAATCTTAACAAACACACTAATTACCTGATTGAGTAAAGCTGAGAGAAAGAGATCAACATAAAGCTAGAACTTATAATAAAACTCAATATTTACAACAGGTAGTCTTGGATGAAGAGATTGCTCAGTTTTCTCAACAAAACCTGATTCAATATTTTGATAATAATAATTAGAATTGTGCCAATTAATTAATGGTATAGAGCTTTCTTCGCTAATTTTTAAAGCATCAACATTTGATCCAAATCTAACAATGGAAGAAGATGACGTGCTGCGAGAAGTTACAAGGGTTGCTAAATACAAATCTGGATTAAATAGATTAATGCTCTCATAAATAGATTCTGAACTCTTATCAGCAGGCCTGATAGCTGTTCTAAAAAAATTAACTAGGTTATTAATCCGATTATAGGTAGTTTCTTTGGTGCTAGTTATTATTGGACTAGAGTTATAAATATTATTGCGTTTGGGATCATTGATCTCAAAGTTATGCGGCAGTCCTGTAGTTCTTATTACTCTGCCATATTTTGTATAGATAGATACATCTTCAATGCCAACCCATTGATAGATTTCGTCCTCCACATAAGCTAATATTAAAATTGAAGCTGGACCCCTGGCAAATTTTACCTTTATGAAACTGAATTCATAATCGTCATAAACATCTTGGGTGATCTCCGAATCTGGAAATCCAAAAATTACACTATTTACAGATGAGAAGTTTTGAATATAAGTAATAGGTAAATTGCCACAAGATGTTAGCAAAAAAAGTATGGCTAAAATCTTAATCATATACTTGGTCCCATTCATGAACGATTTGATCTCTGTGTGCTTGATAAGAAGTGCTCCATAAAGGCTGAGCATGGACCATAGATTGAGCACCATCCCTAGTTAAAGGTCTTAGGCCAAACCCACTTTGACCTCGAGAATACTGATCAAAAAAGACTTGAATGGGCACATTGAAATAAAATCCTTTATCAAAACTGCCTTCACCAAATTCTGCTTTACTGATATCAGTCAACGAGAAGAATACACCTAGATTTAATCCGCTTGGAAATTCTCTAGAAACATTGAATGTAAACCCTGAGTCTTCTGCTAAGTATCTACCAGCCTTAAGGTGAAGTAGCACTCTGTACTTAGGTTCCTTGTAATATAGATTTATATGGCCTGTCAGGGTTTTATAATCCCTATGCCCTAAAAGTTGTCTATAAGATCTCTGTCTTACTTGCCAAAGCTCAGCGCCAATACCAAAGTTTTGATCGAAAGGCTTATATAAAATTTCGCCGCCATAACCATTAAACATTGGCTCAAATATTCCAGCAGATAATTTTGTGTATATTGATTTCCATGGGTTCATAAAATAATTAGCCTGAAGCCGAGTAATGTGATACTTAGAGCTGCCCTGCAAGTATTTAACAATGTCGGTTCTAACATGCTCAATAATACTATCTGAGGCTAATTTAAGCTCATCAAATGTATTATAAATTCCTATAGACCCAACTGCTAAGATGTTAAAGTTTCTTCTAATGATTGTTTCGGTATGCGCTGATAATGCAATTTCTCCAAAATAAAAACCGTCAGGTCCTCCAATCTGGCTTCTAATAGCAGGTGATAATTTCCAGCGAGTAGCGGGATATTTAACATAAGGCTTGTAATCATGTGTTTTATAAAAATTTGGTTCGGGCTTATAAATCCTAACTGATTCCAAGAAGGCATCAGTCTGCTTGTTATCCTTATATTTTCTAAAATCATCTCTAGGGATATCTACAGCATACATACCTGAGCCAGTATTAATTGTAATCAACGAGAATGTATCAATTAATTCAGGTGAAATTTGATCTAATATCCTAGCAGTTCTACCAATAGCGATAGCATTATTTAAGTATGTAGCTTGAGAAAATGCTACCTGAAGAGTTGAGCCATCGACCTGGGCTGTTTGTAGGTTAATCTTAGACTCTCCAAGATATTTTAAAGAAGTCCTATAGAGATTCTTAGCTTCCTCTGCATTCACAACCGTCCTAAAAATCTCGGCATTTGGTACTTTCTTTGGAGGATCTCTCTTTGCAACACCTGGAGCTTTTTCGCGATAGTTTCCAGTAAATGAAAATCCAAAATTTAATGTATTATTTCTTATGTAACCTAGCTTCAGTTGAAAATCTTTCGTGACTGGGTAGACAAAAGAGTAGTTAAATTCACTGTCCTGACTTACTGGGAGGTAGCCTTCTCCATCTAAGCCATAATTAGTTGAGTCATACTCAATTTTTAATCTAGTCCCATTCAGTCTAGGGAAAAAAATCTCCACTCCACCAAAGATTCCTGCCTGTTTGCCGCCTAAAAAAGTTCCGTAATTAATTTCACCGCCCTGAGTATCGCCTTGTATATCTCTTTGCCTGCTTCCAAAGCCCTCATCAATATACCTTAATGGATTTTTTACAGTTCCATTAGAGATAGTTCCAAAACCAAGGCCAAGAGTAAAGTCTAGATTACCAATTAATTTTGACGCTACTATATATTCGGCAGCAAAAAGAGATGAGCCGCCAAAATCTCTAAACCCTATTGCTACTTGAGGAACATATGCTCTCTCTTTTAACAGTCTAAATTTCGCATCAAAGCTTTTATCTTTATATGATTGCTTTCCACTAAACTCAGGAGAATCACTGTAAAGCTTATTATTTACGTCAGTGTATGAATATGAGGCTTCAAACCAATCAAATGGATTGCCCATGATAGATCCCCTTAAATAAGGATCTGAATGCGTCCAAGTAAAGCCTATTGATCCTTCTTCATGCATTCGAGCAGATGGCATCTGAATCAGCCCTATCGTTCCATAATTAGAATAACTAGGAAACGAGTGATAGGGATAAATATAATCAGCAATTTGTGCATATATAGGACTATGCAGTGCCGTCAAAGAGCACATGAGGAAGATAGCGTTCCTCATGAAAAAAGACTAGTTATTATCTGTAATTGCCGCAATAGAAGCAGCAGTAACTGAAAGGTTGGCCAGTATTGGAGTTACAGTTTCAACTAGAGCTAAAGAATCCAGGGGTCTTGCTTGCCTAGGGACAATAATAGTTGAACCTGGCAAAATATCTGATCTATCAAAAGGCATGAAAGGAATCACAGGTAAATTAATTCTATTTTTTCGCCTTGAAGAAACCCCATTAGGCAATACTGCATAGATCTTGCTTTTATCTGCTCCTTTTTTGAGGCCCCCAGCTAACTTCAAATAATCATCAAATGAATTACCAACCTCATGAGGAACCGTCACTGGGTTTAATACTTGGCCAACAATTGTAATTGTATTTTGCATTGAAGGTATGTAAATGGTGTCACCATCTTTCAATGTGATATCCAGAGATGGGTTTACTGCAATTCTGGTTGGATTTAATTCTGTTACAAGTCTTCCTATAGGTTTGGTATTTGACATAGAAGTCATTAGTGAAACTAAACCCACTAAGTCTGTAGAATTCTGTTTTAAATATCCACTAGCAACTGCAGATGCAAGTATCTCCGATAGCTCAGATTTAGCCCTTGCCAAAGCCTCTGATTCAATTAATTGAATAGAATCTCTTGTCAAAATACCACCTAGAGGGTAGGCTTGAATGCTTAAACCACCAGCTCTAGCGTAGATTTCAGAGATCTTAACGCCTCTTGAGATTGGATAGACACCAGGATTTTTAAATTCCCCAACTAATTTTACATAACCTCCAGGAATAGAGCTTTGGTCAAGCTTGAGGCTTAGCATTGTTATATTAGTGAGGGTTGGTAACTGTTTAAAATCAAAAGACCCAAAACCTCTACCTCTAATACCAACATCAAAGCTTGGATTATCATTTAGCTTGCTAAGAAGGAAACCTCCAGCAAGGTTAAATAATTCCAGTGCATTTAAATTCTGAGATGTCGGGTACAAACCAGGAAATCTTACATTTCCAGCAACTGGAATAGAATTAATTATTATCAGGGGTAGTAAGTCGCTGTGCTCTTGAAATATCTGAGTACACTCTTGGGGGCTACCTGATGGAAAAATTTTTAATTTTGCGCTCACTAGATTGGAGATTGGATTCTGCGTCAATACATCTAAGGCATTTAGACAATCATTCTTACTTTGTGATTTTATAATTCCATTAGCATTATCTAGAAGATTGCTCGCTTGCTCGAATTGATCAATAGTATTTGAAGATTCTGGCTTCAGAGCTAAAATATTTTCAGCAAGATAGGAGTAAACCTCTTGAGATTTTGAATACTCAATATCATCTCGTGAGAATATAAAAATTTGATCTCCCGAATATATATTAAGTTGATCTAGTTCGGCCTGGGTAATTAAATTGAAATTTAGTATTCGAAATGATTTAGTTAAAAAATTCAGTCTTTTGATAATACCAAAACCAGTGTAAGTATCATCCATTAGATCCTGATCAACTTTAATAATATCTCCCAGGGTTTTTTTATCCTTGATAGAATATTTTCCAGCATTTCGCACCGCACCAATCAGCGAGACAGAGTTAATGGTTTGACCTGTAGCAGAATTTACTACGACCCTATCTCCGTTTTGCATGATGAATGCAGAAATATTATCCGGATTAAGAATAATCTTTTCTCCAGATGGCAAAATCCTCTCAATAGATATGTTTGTTAAATCAGCAAAGGGCGTGGTACCTAGAGCGAATTTAATAATCTGCTGCAATGAGTCATTGGGCGCTATTTCATATATCGCTGGTCTTAAAACCTCTCCTATAATAGAAGCGCTGGCCTGCAAGCCACCAATTAATACTGCATCACCATCATTCAACTCAAAATCAGAAGCTGCAGCTTCCCCATCAATCAACAGTTTATATAAATCGATGGTCTTAATGGTATTGTTGTTACGTACAATTTGAATAGACCTTAAAGAGCTATTAGCTTTAACGCCGCCAGATGAGATTAATGCATTAAGAGCGGATCCAAATGCATTTAAGGCATAGGTACCCGGCGTTTTAACATTTCCTAGTGCAAAAACCTGCTTAGATCTAATCTGATTAAGAGAAATAAAAGCTTCGGTACCTACATATTTTTCAGAAATATCTTTTTTAATTTTATTGGATGCAGCTTCGTAACTCAGACCCGCAACTTGAAATTCGCCAATTTCAGCAATAATAATCGAGCCTGTCATATCTACCTTAATCACTTCATCAAATGTAAATCCACCAAATAAAGTAATTTTTAACTGATCTCCAATTTTAATTTTATAATTTTCACCTAAAGGTAAACTGTCATAGAAATTAAAATCATTCGAATAGCCGGAAAAGATGTCTTGGCCAAATAACTCAAGTTCATCGAAATTCTTTGGAAAATCTTCATAAGATTTATATGCCTGATACTCATCAACCAAAAAACAGGCTCTTGAGTCTCTCGAACAAAGGGAGGTAGCCAGCTCGATCCTCTTTTTATTAACTTCAGCAAAAGTAATATCAACTTTATCTTGCTCTGACAGAGCATCAAGTTGAGTAAAAATATTCTGCAATTCGTTTTGAACAAATGACTTGTAGCCATTCTCTGCCCCAGGCCTCGCAACACCTTCGACTGTCCCGCCTGCCTGAGTTTCGAGCTGTTCCAGTATTTCAGCTAACTGCTCCTCTTGGGCAATCACAATGCTAGGCTGCAGCATAAAAATGCTTATTGCTACAATAAAAGAAACTTTCGAACTTAAAATATTAGTTTTCATGCTGGATATTATACACTTAACATATATTATTTATTAACCTAAAAAATGAAAATTTCTGTCAGTCGCGGAGTAATGAATTTATTTGGAATACACTGAGAATCCTTTAGCTGAATAGACAAGTTCACCTACTCTCAGCTACTGCTCTTACTCAAAATAGAATTTTTAAATATCTTGAGATTATGAAAAAAACCGATATTGCAGAAACTTTATATATTTCCATGGACGGTATTATGGAACCACTTGGATACTCTCAGGTATTCAAATATTTAGAAAAGCTATCCGAGCATCATAAAATTAACCTCGTTACCTTAGAAAAAAATAATGACCTACAAAAAACCGATGCGCTGACATTGCTTCTTCAACAATGCTCTAAAAATAATATAACTTGGTACAGATGCAAATATAGAAATGGTTGGTTTGGATTGGGGCAGTTGATCAATGTATTCAATTTAATTGCCCTCCCCATCTATATTTTTCTAACTAAAAAAATATCACTTATTCACATTAGAAGTTATATGCCGGGTATTGCTATACCTCTATTATCTAGTTTTTTTAAATTTAAATTAATTTTTGATATCAGAGGCTTTTGGGCGGATGAAAAGCATGATCGCTTAAATTGGAGGAAGGATTCTTACAAATATAGATTTTTTAAGGAGCTTGAAAGATATCTCATGAGAAAAGCAGATTTTATAGTTACTTTAACAGCAGCATCACAGCAAATAATTTCAAATAATTTTGCCAAGCCAGAATCTATGATTCAAGTTATTCCAACGTGTGTAGATTGCAATGAATTTGCAAGAATCGAGGGTGAAGAATCATCTGCTGCTATCAAAATAGGTTACCTTGGCTCCGTTGACACTGCATATGATTTTCATAAGTTTTGCTTCCTTCTCTCTCAAATTATTGATAAGTATGAAAAAAATCTTGAGTTTAGAGTTTTTAGCAATCAGAAAAGAGAAGTTATTGAAGCAATATTAAGTACTCAAAATATTAACGTATCAAAGCTAGAGGTAGGATTTGTAGATAGGGCAAATTTATCAAAGGAATTATCAAAATTAGATTTTTTAGGTTTCTGTTTAAAAGAGAATTTCTCCATTCAAGCGTCTATGCCAACAAAAATTGCTGAAGCGTTAGCCTGTGGAATTCCTATAATTTGCAATGCATTTAATTCTGACATCAAGGGGCTGATTGAGGACAATAGGATTGGATTAATCTATAGTTTTGAGGAGTCCTTTGATGAAAAGTATTTTAAAAGCTTGTCAGAAATTATCTTAGACCATGGAACTGCAGATAGATGCATTAACATTGCAAAAAGTTATTTCTCTTTAGAAAAAGGCTCAACAATGTATCATGCCATTTACTCTGAACTTGAAGCCCGATGAAAAAAATACTATTTGTCTGTCCTTATCCTTTGGAAGTCGCTGCAGGCCAAAGATTAAAATTTGAACCACATTTTGAAGCATTGCGAAAAGAGGGTTATGAAATAACTACTCATTCTTTTATGAATCTGAAGCTATGGAATATAGCATCCAAGAACAATCATATAATCCAAAAAATATTATGGACAATCTCAGGGCTAGTAAGAAGAATTTTTCTAATTTTTTCTCTAAAACAATATGACTGTGTCTATATTTTTATGAATGTTTTTCCTTTTGGGCCGCCTATCCTTGAAAGTATATATGTTAGATTATCGAAAAAAGTGATCTTTGATATCGAAGATAATCTATTATCTCAAGAGATTGGTAGTATTAATTGGCTTGCATCAATTTTAAAATCACAACATAAAACAAAATATTTAATTAAAAATGTAGATCGACTTATTGCTAGCTCGCCTGATCTAGCGGAGAGCTGTAACAACATTTCTCAAAAAAAGAATGCTGTCTTTATTTCTCCAACACTCGATGAAAAAAGATTTGTGCCTAGGGAAGGTGGGGAAGATAGTCAAGGCAAGGTAGTCATAGGATGGACAGGTACTTTTTCTTCAAGAGCATTTTTGGACTTGATTATTCCTGATTTAGAAAAGTTACATCAAAAAAAACCATTCAGGTTTATGGTCATTGGCAATTTTGAAATGCAAAATACAAATTTAGATCTTGAAGTGGTGCAATGGAATGCAGATGATGAGATTAAGCAATTGCATAATTTTAATATTGGGCTTTATCCCTTACCTGCTAGCGACTGGGTCTCTGGAAAGAGCGGTCTCAAAGCCCTGCAGTACATGGCATTAGGAATCCCTGCAGTCTGTACTGCAGTTGGCAATGTTATAAATTTTATTGAGCATGATAAAGATGGCATTCTCATTTATAATACTGAGGACTGGATTAGCTCTTTAGAGATCCTGATAGAGAATTCTGAGAAAAGAAATCAAATTGGAAAAAACGCCAGAATGAAATTTATAAAAAACTATTCCCAAAATGCTATATTTCAAGAATATCTATCTGTTATTGAGAGCTAAATGAAAAAAATTTTTATGAGTGGGTGTGGCGGGATGCTTGGTGATGCTTTTTATACTATCTTCAAGAATTCTTATGAATTGAAATGCACCGATATAGATGTGAATGAACATTGGCTTGAATACTTAGATTTTCGTAATCTAGAAGAGTATAAAAAATCTGTAAATGAGTTTAAGCCTGACTACCTATTTCATATAGGTGCTTATACAGATCTAGAATTCTGTGAAGAAAATATTGATGACACCTACCTTACAAATACTATATCAGTTGAAAATGCTGTTTATATTGCGAATGCTCTAGACATCCCAATACTTTATATTTCAACAGCTGGTATATTTGACGGATCAAAGGATGTTTATGATGACTGGGATCAACCCAATCCTATGTGCCATTACGCAAGAAGCAAGTACGCTGCTGAAAGATTTGTTTTAGAGCAAGCAAATTGTTCAGTGGTCCTGAGAGCTGGGTGGATGATGGGCGGAGGCCCAAAAAAAGATAAAAAGTTTGTATCTAAGCTTTTGAAGCAAATTAAAGAAGGATCTAATGTCTTGCACGTTGTGGATGACAAGCTTGGCACTCCTACATATACGTATGATTTTGCTTCAAATGCAAAAATTATTATTGAGAATCAGATGTGGGGTCTCTATAATCTAGTCTGCCAAGGTGTTACTGGGCGGTATGAGGTTGCTCAAAAGATTCTTTCAATTTTAGAGTTAGAGGATCAAGTTACTCTCAAAAAAGTTGATTCTGAGTATTTTAAAGATGAATACTATGCACCTCGCCCTCCTTCCGAAAGGTTAATTAATAAGAAACTACAATTAAGGGATCTAGATAAAATGAGAAACTGGGAAGTATGCTTAGAAGAGTACTTAAAAAATTCTTATGGTGATTATCTATCATGAAATTATCTACAAAATGGTTTTTAGGTGACGCAGTATGCGAATTGACTCCATTAAAACTTGAGGATAAAAGAGGTTTTTTTTCTGAAGTCTACCAAAATAATAGTTTTGAAGAAATTGGCATTAAAGATCATTTTATCCAAGAAAATCACTCTTACTCAAAAAACAAATACACATTTAGAGGATTGCATTTTCAGAAACCTCCTTTTGAGCAAGCTAAGCTAGTTCGGGTATTGCGAGGAAGTATTATAGATATCGCAGTTGATCTGAGAGTTAATTCTCCTACTTACCTTCAACATAGATTAATTTCTTTAAGTGCTGAAAATTTTAAGCAGGTTTATGTGCCCATTGGTTTTGCTCATGGCTTTTTAACACTTGAGGAGAATTGTGAGATTTCCTACAAAGTTTCTAATCCCTATGATCAAGCAAGTGATGTTTCGGTATCAATTTTTGATGAAGATTTAGCTATAAAACTGCCATGCACGAAAGAGCAAATGACCTTGTCTGAGAAAGATCGAGATGGTGAGCATATTAAATCTTTGGGAGAGATATTTTTATGAGAATTCTAGTAACCGGTGGATTGGGTTTTATAGGATCAGCGTTAATAAGAAAATTGATCGATACTACCGAGCATCAAATTTTAAACCTTGATTGTTGCACATATGCCGCAATGCCTGAGGCTCTTGAAAATAGAGAAAAGCAAAAGAGATATGAATTTAAAAAGATTGACATAGCTGATTACGAGTTAGTGAAAAATTCCATTGATCAGTTTCAACCAAACAAAATATTTCACCTTGCCGCTGAAAGTCATGTAGATAGATCAATAGAAGATCCAGCAGCATTTATCAATACCAATATTTCAGGAACTTTTAATATTTTACAATCAATAAAGGTCTGTAAGCATAGTCTGCCAGATGATTTCACTCTTGTGCATGTTTCAACAGATGAAGTATTTGGAACCCTGTCATTCGAAGCTCAGCCTTTTGATGAAAGTTCGCCATACGAGCCTAACTCGCCCTATTCAGCTTCAAAAGCAAGCTCAGATTTATTGGTGAGAGCTTGGCATGAGACATATGGAATTAAAACTGTAATTACTAATTGCTCTAATAATTATGGGCCATGGCAAAATCCTGAAAAACTAATCCCAAAAATCATTTTTAATGCAATGGGTAACCATGAAATTCCTATTTATGGCAATGGTACAAATATTCGAGATTGGTTGCATGTCAATGATCATGTAGATGCTCTGATTGCTGCAAGCAATGCTGCTGGAGAATTTAATAGATACACAATTGGAGCCAATCAAGAAATATCTAATATTGATCTAACGAAAGTAATTTGTAGCTATTTAGATAAAGTTCGTCCAAAAAATAATCCATATTTCGATCAAGTCCAATTTGTAAAAGATAGACTGGGTCATGATCTAAGGTATGCTATTAATTCTTCGCATATCACTGAAACTCTTGGCTTTAATCCGGCCTATGATCTTCAAACAGGCATAGAAGAAACTGTTGAATGGTATTTAAATAACAATGACTGGGTCGCTCAAAAAGCTGAGCCCAAGATATAATTTTACAATATGATGAAAGGTATAATTTTAGCAGGAGGGATGGGCACTAGACTGCATCCTTCAACCATAAGTGTTTCTAAGCAGTTACTGCCAATCTATGATAAGCCATTGATTTACTACCCATTATCAAATTTAATGTCAGCAGGAATTGATCAAATTTTAATTATCTCAACAACTGAAAATATTCACTTGTTTAAGAAATTGTTTGGCGATGGAAAATTTCTAGGGATCGAATTATCCTATGAAGAGCAAGATAATCCCAATGGTATTGCAGAAGCATTTATTATTGGAGAAAAATTCATTGATAATGACGATGTTACATTAATTCTTGGTGACAATATTTTCTATGGCAGCCAAATAGCCAGCTATTTAACCAAGCAGGCTTCTGAAAAGTGTAATGGAGCTAAAGTATTTGCATATAAAGTACCAGACCCTCAAAGATATGGGGTAGCAGAGTTCGATGCTAACTTAGCTGTTGTTTCTATTGAAGAAAAGCCAAAAAAACCAAAATCAAATTATGCTGTTACTGGCCTGTATGTCTATGATAACTTAGTTTGTAATCTAGCAAAATCTCTTTCTCCCTCAAAGCGAGGAGAGCTAGAAATAACAGATTTAAATAATTTGTACCTAAAAGAAAATAAGCTGGATGTTCTTTTGCTTGATGCAGGAACTGCTTGGCTTGATGCAGGAACGCCAGACTCTCTCTTGGAAGCCGCTCATTTTGTGCAAACTATACAAAATCGACAATTGATCCAAGTAGGGTGCATAGAAGAAATTGCATTACAGCAAAACTTTATTACGAAAGAAATATTTCACAAGCTAGCTGAGAAAGCTCCAAAAAATAAATATGGGGACTATCTGAGAGGCCTTGCTGCGAGTATTTAAGATTGTTTGATCTCTAATTTTGAGTAGGCAAGATAAAATAATGCTAGTAAAAAAGGGTAAAAAAGGGTAAATCTGTATCGCACAAATGTACCTTCATTCGCCATGATTAAAGAATACATTAGCAAGCCAATGAACAACATAAATGTTAATAAGGCGAATTCTCGATTTTTATAAAGCTGTCTTCTGCTAGCTAATTTATAGTAAAGATATATTAATAAATAGCTTTCTAAAGCCTGGATAGGATAAAAGAAATTGGTCCAATTCCAGGGCATTGGCATTAATAAGAATTCTGGCAAGCGCAAAACTGCAATATAGATTGCCTCTGGGATGGAATGCACTTTTAAAGTTTCACCAAGCTCACTTCCATACATAGCCCATCCTGCATATGAAAACGTCCCACCACCCAAATCAAAATCCTCGGCAGAAAAGGCCAGTCTATATGTATTCATTACCATCAAAACATCTTCTTCAATGACCAGACCGACAACAAGCATTGTTGCAGCAAAAATACCTATCATCAAATAAGATTTATGCGCACGAAAAAGTAAACGGCCAATAAAATATAAGCTGAATATTGCAAACATTTGTATCTTCAGAATAAATATTGGATACAACAGTAAGCCAGCAAAGACATATTTACCTCGTAATAGATTTAGTAAAAAAAATGAGGAAAGGATGATGATAAGAGTATCTCTTAATGACAGTGATGAATAGAGAATCAGACTCGGGATTAGAAAACATAATAAGACTTTATTTTCATCCTGAAAAAAGTTCTTAAACCATAGAAAAGTACCAAATATAAATAATTTATTCGCAAATGCTAATGATGTAACTGTCATATAATTCGGCAATGGAACAGTTCCGAGAACCAATGAAGTAAAAGTAATTGGATGTGGAAAATAATTAAATACTGATGATGCAAATCCTGTGGTATGTTCAATGGTGGGTATAGACTCACCGGTAGACTTCAAAGACATTATTTCTCCCGCATACTCAAATTGGTCTCCATACATTTCGGGAATAATAAGAAAATAATTGAATAAAAGTGGGGTAAAGAACAGTCCGACCCATACTAGCAATGAGTTGGAGTTAATATAATTAAGCTTGTAAACAATAATTGCAAAAAATGCTAAGAAACAAAAATTTGCTAGCTCAAATATATAGTAATAAAAAGAGCCTCCATAATGAATGAGTTGAAAGTACTCATTTACCATAAATCTTCTTTATTCTTTTGAATAAAGGAATAGGCAATGGATAAAAATAAAAAGATTATAATATTTGAAAAAATAATTGACGACACTTTTGGGGTAACGGGATACTCAGAAGAATGAGGCGGATCAATAAAATAGATATGATAAGGCAAGTCATTTTCTAAAGAGGCAATTTTATAAAATTCTGAATTAATTGTATCTGCTAAAGCTGACGTAATTGAAGAATTTCTAGAAGTAGCCAATTGCTTATAAGTTTCAGCTATTATTTCTTTTGATTTAATAATAAGGTGCTCTTTAGCATATCGATCTGTCTCAAGAATAACTGCATTTAGAAAATCTATAGCAAAATCTTTATTCTGATCCATTACATACACAACGATATTAGTTGCCTTAACTTCTTTGGTTGGACGAGCCTTTGCCTTAATAAAGGCTTGAAGATCATGGGCAGAATAGTATTCAAATAGATCATATCCAAGCAAAAATGCACCAGCCTTTTGTCCAATAGTATGATTCTTTGGAATAGTATTAAAATACTCCTCATCCATTGTTCCGTTACCAAATATTTTAGAGCCCCAACCCTGGTTCCACATCCTTTGCGCGAGGACATATGAGTGCATATTAGATCTAAATTGATCATAGACATTAGATCCAGCATCACTCTTAAAAATCCTTCCTAATTCACCCCCACCGATGTTTCTTTGATCTCCAGCAGTTTGAGCTTCTCGCAAAGTAGCTGATACATAAAACTGTGGAATTGAAAATTGTATAACGATTAAACTAGCTATTAAGGAAATGCCAACTGCATGTAACGATGATTTTTTTAATGCATGATCATCAAAAAACTGTTTAATTATTTTAAATTTTTCTACGATATTATATTTTTTAAGAAAGCTCATATGAAAATACTCTTAGGTGTAACTACAGTATAGTTCTCTTGATATCGGAAGCAATATCTTACTTAAATTTATTTAACTGAATCTAACCAACTCTGGAACATTAGAATGCTCCAAAGCTTAAAAGTCCAATTACGTTTTCCTGTAAGATGTTCTAACCACAGCGCTTGAACATAGTCTGCATTTAAATTTCCTTCTTTCTCCAAACGAGATTTATCAAGCAAAGGTTCAGCCCAATCTTTTAAAGGGCCCCTGAGCCAGTCACTTAGAGGTATGCTAAAACCTGATTTCGGCCTTTCAATTAATTTTTTTGGAACATGCTTGTATAAAATATTTCGGAGAATTGACTTGCCAGCAGCATCATTGATTTTCATTTCTAATGGCATTCTCCATGCCAGTTCAACAATCTTGTGATCTAAAAAAGGTACTCGGGTTTCTAGGCTCACTCCCATAGATGCCCTGTCAACTTTACATAAAATATCATCAGTTAAATAGTTTAGAGTATCTTTGTACATCATTCTTAGCGCAAAATCTTTAACACCATTTTTTGGTAATGGATCAGTCAAAAATGCAGGTAAAGTTTTTACCTGATTTGAATTCAAATCAGATAAAACAAGCTTTTCTGCACTAGGTTCAGAAATTAGGTGTAAAAATAAATCATCCTCTGAGTGGACCTCAGATAGTCTGCCTCCAAATTTATGAACTTTGTCTCCAAACTGATTAAAAGATTTATCTTTTCTAAGCAATCGACTGTAGAGAGAGATCAATACATCCCATGAATGAATCGAGATTGAGGTCATCAATCTCCCAGCAAATCTTCTTGCAAAACTTGGCAGCCAGCTTACTTTTGCCCACAAAGAAGGCGCCATTAAGTATCGATTGTAACCCCCAAATAACTCATCTCCTGCATCGCCTGATAATGAAACAGTAACGGCTTGCCTTGCAGACTTACAAACAAAATAGGTGGGTATTTGTGAGTAATCTGCAAATGGTTCGTCATAAAGAGTTGGGAGAAGTGGGATAATAGATTGAGCATCCTTTGCTGTTACAAGAAGCTCAGAATGATCTGTATTTAAATGCTGTGCTACATCAGCTGCAAATGGTGACTCATCGAATTCAGGGTCTTCAAAACCAATGGTAAAGGTCTTAATCGGCTTAGAACTTTGTCGTTGCATCAACGCAACAATAGCAGACGAGTCAACACCCCCAGAAAGAAAAGCGCCCAAGGGAACATCAGAGAGACTCTGCATTTTTATAACATGTTCTAACTCTTTCTCTAAGGCATCTTCAGCCTCACTGTAGCTTGTAAATAGATTTTGTGATGCTTTATTCACTACTTCTTTAAAATCATACCATTTAGATATTGTTAGACTGTCATGATTTACCTCTTTACCGGAAGATGAATGTGGAGACTCCTTGATCTTCTCTAATGGGGGAGAAGTTGAAATTTTTAATATACACCCTGGCTCTAATTTAAAAATGCCCTCGAAAATACTAAGAGGACAAGGAACATACATATGGCCAAAATATTGAATTAAAGCTTCTTTTGAAACCTTATTAGAAAAATTTGGAAATTTTCTTAAGGCTTTTAATTCAGAAGCAAAACCAAATACACTTGATTCTTCTCCTTCTATCCAGCCGTAATAAAGTGGCTTTTCGCCAAATCGATCCCTTATTAGATAAAGATCTTTCTTGCTTTCATCCCACAATGCAATAGCAAACATACCTCTAATTTTAGGCAAAGTTTTCTCAACGCCCCATTGCTCAAAAGCTGCCAGCAAAGTTTCAGTGTCTGAAGAGCTGCTCCAACTCAATGATTGACTTTCTTCTTCTAATTCAATGCGTAAATCTAAATGATTGTATATTTCACCATTAAATGAAATGACTAAATTACCTGATTGAGATTTCATGGGTTGCAATCCACCCTGTGAAGTATCAAGAATCGCTAGTCTTCTGTGCCCAAGAAAAAAATTACCCCTTTGACTAGAAAAGGTATTTGAATCATCAGGGCCTCTATGAATCAGCGCATCCGTCATAAGTGTTATGACATTCTCTGCTTGGAAAGAGTTCATTTCATTAGGCTTATAAAAGCCAGCTATACCACACATTTAGTTACCCAAAGGATTTTGTTCTAAGTGCCAATTAATAGTTTCGTCAATACCTGACTTTACTTTATGAGTTGGCCTGTAGCCCAGAAGATTTTTTGCTTTCGATATATCTGCTTGCGAATGCTTGACATCGCCTGCCCTAAAATCTCTATATATTAGTTTTGAATGCTTTATGTTACTTTTTTTATTAATCACTGATTGAAGCATGGCATAAAGCTCATTAAGTGATGTTCTATCACCTAATGCAATGTTATAAATATTATTAAAAGCTTTCTTATTTGTATTAGTGGCTGCCAATATATTTGCTTGAATAGCATTTTCAATAAAACAAAAATCCCTGCTAGTTTTTCCATCTCCATTAATAAAAATTTCTTCACTTTTAATGATTGCATGAATCCACTTAGGAATTACTGCTGCGTAAGTGCTATTTGGGGTCTGCCTTTTTCCAAAAACATTAAAATATCTCAGTCCGATTGAATTAAATTCATATGCTTTATTGAAGACATCTGCATAAAGCTCATTAACATATTTTGTTACCGCATAAGGGCTAAGTGGATTTCCAATAATATGTTCCTTTTTAGGCAACTTTTTGTGATCGCCATAAGTAGAACTACTTGCTGCGTAAACAAAATTTTTTACGTTTGCATCTTTGGCAGCAACTAACATATTAAGAAAGCCAGTAATATTACTTTTATTTGTATTAATTGGATCCTTAATACTCCTCGGAACAGAACCGATTGCAGCTTGATGCAACACATAGTCAATCCCTTGGCAGGCAAGTTGACATGATTTTAAGTTTGAAATATTTCCCTTGATAAATGTAAAGTTAGCCCATTGTTTTTTTGATACCAGGCCCTGCACTTCTTTAAGATTGTTTTCATTTCCTGTAGAAAAATTATCTAGACCCACTACTTTCTGATCAAGCTTCAATAAAGTTTCCAGCAAATTACTTCCAATAAAACCAGCCACTCCAGTAATCAACCAAATCTTAGGATTGACTAAAAGTGTTTTTTTAATTTTTGTATATGAAGCCATAGCTCTAGAGTCTTTGATCTACATGCTCAGACGGAAATATGTACTTTAGATCATAAATTACATGCTTCGATTTACCATATGATCTAATTTTCTTAATTCCCATCTTCTTGAACTGTTTATGAGATACAGCAATAATAATTGCATCGTACTGATTTGATTCAATATTATCTAAAAGTTCTATGCCATGCTCTGCCTTAGCCTCTGATTTATTAACCCAGGGATCATAGACGCTAACCTTACAATCATAATCAAGCAACTCATCAATAATATCGGTTACTTTGGTATTTCTGATATCAGGACAATCCTCTTTAAAAGATAATCCCAAAATAAGAATTTTTGAAGAATTAATTTTAATATTTTTTTGAGCAAGTAATTTTATTAATTGCGAGGATACAAAAGAAGCCATCCCATCATTAAGCCTGCGCCCAGCTAGGATAATTTCAGGATTATAACCAAGACTCTGAGATTTGTGAGTGAGGTAATAAGGATCAACACCAATGCAGTGACCGCCAACCAAGCCCGGCCTAAAGGGTAAGAAGTTCCATTTTGTCTCTGCCGCATTCAAGACTGCTTGAGTATCAATATCCATAAGATTGAAAATAATAGCCAGTTCATTGATTAGTGCGATATTTAAATCTCTTTGAGTATTCTCGATAACCTTAGCAGCCTCAGCAACTTTAATACTTTCAGCTTGATAGGTGCCAGCTGTAATGATTTTTTTATAAACTTGGTCTATAAAATCTGCAGATTTTTTATTAGACCCTGAAGTCACTTTTTTAATATCAGGCAGACGATGAGATTTATCACCAGGATTAATTCTTTCAGGGGAATAGCCAACATGAAAATCTTTATTTAAAGAAAGGCCTGAAATTTTCTCTAAAATCGGAACACAATCTTCTTCTGTGGCACCGGGATATACAGTTGACTCATATACAACCACATCGCCTCTTTTAAGTAATTTTGCTATGGTCTTTGAAGCGCTGATCAAAGGGCCTAAATCAGGTCTTTTATTCTTAGTTATGGGCGTAGGAACTGTAACAATGTAAAAATTGCAATCCGTAAGTGCCGCAATATCAGATGAGAAGGTTATGTTTGTAGATTTTATTAAACTTGATTTTTCAACCTCATTTGTAATATCTATGCCATGCTGCAAATCTAAGATTCTTGGTGAATTAATATCAAATCCAACCACAGGAAACTTTTTACTAAATTCGAGAGCTAAAGGCAAGCCAACATAACCCAAGCCGATAATACCAATTTTAGTAGAAGTTATTTTCATGTTTGCTCTGCTCAGCTAGCTCTTTATATATTTTTTATAAAGATTATAGATGAAAGTTAACCATTTTTCGTCATTGGGATAGTCTTTATAAGATTTGGGCGGTGCATTTAAAATATTCTCAAACTGATTCAGTGTGATTCCAAACTTCTTGCTAACATAATCCTTGTCTTTATTAATTTGGCTAATTTCATATGATGGTTTGGATAGCCACTCTATAGCCTCTCCTCGTGAAATTTCTCCTGAACAAATTTGTGAAGAGAAAGTAGCTCTTCTATAATCTAAATTGAATTTAACAGGCTGAAAATAAGATTGTATAAATCGAGTGTAGACTGATTCATGATGCTTGCCGCCATACTCATGATACCCAACTTTGCTTTTCAAAGTTTTTAATGCTTCAGCTTTGTTATAAGGAAGTAAATTTAAAAGATAGACCATTTTAATTCTTCGAAATACTTTGAAATACACTTCGGCTTTCCAGTCAAACGTAGGAAATGTCTTCATTTTCTTGGTACCAAAAATTTTCTGGATACTTTTTAGAAGCCTCAGATCCTTTGGGTTGTAAAACCATAAATCTGGCAATATGCCCTCAGTCGCATAATTCCCGCCACCAATAATAAATTTAATGTTATTGCGTGAAGCCACTTTATGAAGAATAGAAGCAATCGCTACATCAGTCGGAATTTCAACCTCCACAATAGAGGATTTTAGAACTGATAATTGTATATCTTTAAACTCATCCCAATTCAGCACATAGCTCTCATAATCAATATTCAGTTTTGTACATAGATTTCTAATATTTTTTACAGATTCCTCTGAATTCCAACCATTATCCATATGAACAGCTAATGGCCTAAGGCCTAGTTCCATAACAATATATGCAACATAACTGCTATCTACTCCCCCGCTAACTCCAATCAAGCAATCATACTTTTTATTTTTTCCAGCTTGCTTGATGCTGGCAATTAAGTTCTTTAACTGAGTCTCTCTTTCCTTGCCTTGTGGCTTAATAAGCTTAACCTCTTCCAGAAAAGTATCACAATGATTGCAAAATCCCTTTTCATTGAAACTAATGCCTGGATCAGAAGTATCCATTACACACCTTGTACAAATTTGATAATTGTTCATTTATATATTTTTCTCTTGAGTAATTAAATTAGCCATGAAACAAGCTAGATTATTTTAATGATATCTTCCTTGGAAGGATAGTTTATTAGCACGCCTTTATTACTTCCTTGGTAGACAAAGAAACTTCCAGCAGCTATTCCATTTACTGATCCATCCTGGTAAGCATTTTTAAAATCCTCAATACTTCCAGCGCCTCCAAGGGCGACTGTAGGGATGGTCACAGCATTAGAAATACTTTTTATCAACTCGATATCATAGCCTCGCATAGTTCCATCATTAGTAATTGATTGAATAATAATCTCTCCAGCACCCATTTCTTCTGCTATTTTTGCTAGAGTAACTGGGTTATATTGAGTCACCTGTCTGCCATTCTTGATGAATACATAATTTGATTTGCCTAAAAATCTTTTCTTTACATCTATACAAAGAACTATTGTTGAAGAGCCAAAATGTGCTGCCGCTTCTTTAATGAGAAAGGGATTTTTGATTGCGTGCGTATTTAAAATTGCTTTTTCAGCTCCACATGCAATAACTTCCTTAATGTCTTCAATTGACTTTATGCCACCTCCCACAGAAAAGGGCATATTGGCCTCTTCGCCTACTCTCCTTATAACCTCGGAAGATATTCTTCTTCCCTCTAAACTTGCATCAATATCAAGTAGCACTAATTCATCAGCCTTGAGATCATTAAAAATCTTTACTGCATTTATTGGATCGCCAATATAGTTATGATTTTTAAATTTTACTGATTTGACTAAAGCGTTATTTTGCAGCAGTAGGACAGGGATTAATCTAGGTCTAAACACTTTATATTATAAAGAAATAAAATTTCTAAATAGGATTCTGCCAGCATCATGACTCTTCTCTGGATGATATTGAACCCCAAAAATATTTTCTTGCTCAATGCCTGAGCAAAAGGTATCAATGTATGCTGTCTCGTTGAGTACCAGCTTATGCTCGTTTGGCTGCATGTAAAATGAATGCACAAAATAAAACTCCTCACCCTCATCAATGCCCTTCATTAGTGAGCTCTTTTTTGACAAGTGAATAGTATTCCATCCCATATGGGGTATTTTAAATTTAATACTATCTGAAGTTTTAAATTTTTTTACTGAGGCATCAATCCACCCCAATCCCTTTGCATTTCCCTCTTCACTAAACTTAGACATTAACTGCATGCCTAAGCAAATTCCTAAAATTGGCTTCTTTTGAACGAGTGCAAAATCATTTAAGGGCTCAATCAAATTTAATTCTTCAAGATTATCCATAGCTTTTTTAAAATGCCCTACACCCAATAAAATAATTTTATCTGCCATTGCAATATCTTCATAATTAGAGGATATAGAAACTGTGGCATTTTCTTGAAGAAGTTTCTTTTGAACTGAAAAAATGTTGCCCATTCCGTAATCAACAATATGAATTTTCATTTTTTTATACCTTTTTTCATCTGAACAAATACTCAGAATGCATAAAGGTTAAGAAAGTAGTTTTCATTACTGATTTATTAATTGTAGTAGTCGTCAAGTGGAGCAATAAATTTCTTTTTAAAAATTACATTAACTATCTTATTAACTAGAGCAATTAAACTTGCAGGCATAAGTACAAAAGCCATGCAAACAATGTACTTAAAACTTAATAATGATTGTGGATAATTTTTTATCGATGTAAGAATTAATTTCTTAGCCCACTTAATCTCAAAATTTGTTCTCAGGCAATGCCAAGCATTACTAAAAATAATTTGAGATCTATATACTTGAAGATAGGATCGTCCATTTCCAGGAAATGTATCTGAGATACTCAATCGATCAAGGCAAATTAAATGCATTTCCATATTTTTTTTAATTGCTTTTCCCATATTTTTATCATGGTACCTCATAACTACCAGAGGTATATCAGAGTAAAAAAATTGATACTTAGTTGCAATTCTCCAGAATAGAGATTCTCCTTCGCTAAAAATATCTTCATACAAAGGAAACTCTAAATATACTTTTCTTCTAACGAGAGGTGAAATAGGATTAATAAAACCATCGGAGTAATATTGCAAAAGTGTTATTAGGGATTTTCCATGCGCAGCAGTAGAAGAGATTATTTGCTGATTGCCTGTCTTGTTATCTAACTCCATTCCTGGACCATGGACAACGCCCCATTCATCTGACAATGTAGAAAATATTTCTAACTGATGCTCAATCTTATTTGGCATGTAATAATCATCAGCATAAAGCAGGCTTATAAATTCTCCAGAAGCTTTTTGAGCGGCTTGATTTTGTCTAAGAGATATAGATTGGTTCTCTGTATATTTAAGAAAAATAATTCTCTTATCACTTAAAAAACTTTCAATAATCTCTTTTGTAGAATCAGTCGACCCATTGTCCGAGATAATAATTTCTAAATTTTTATATGTCTGATTAAGAACGCTATTAATTGCTTCGGCAATGAACTCAGCCTGATTAAAAGATAAGATTATTACTGAAACTTTTAAAGAAGAGCTATTCATCAATATGTAATCCCTATGAAATAATTAGTCTGAAAAGTACTCATCAATCTGTTGATAGCTAAGATTTAAAATATCTTTTTTTTCATCAAAGTACTGATACCACTTAGCTGTTCTTTCAATTGCATTTTCTAAGCTCCACTTCGGAGACCAATTGAGTTTAAAAAAAGCTTTACTAATATCTAAGCTTAGCAATGAAGCTTCGTGAGGTTGCTCGCTATTATCATAATCTAGAATATTACTTACCCCCCAACTAGAACAAAATAATTCCGAAACTTCTTCAACAGATCGAACATCTGAAAGGGTGGGCCCAAAATTCCAGCTATTATTTGCTACAGCTCCGGATTTAAATAAATCCTCTGCAACTTTTATATAGCCTGCGATCGGCTCTAATACATGCTGCCAAGGTCTTGTTGCCAATGGATTTCTTAATAATAATTTATTTTTGGAGGTAATCGCCCTGTATAGATCAGGAACAAGTCTGTCTGGAGAAAAGTCCCCACCACCAATAACATTTCCTGCTCTAACAGAGCTGATCCCTGGAGAATTTTTCAGGTCATAAAAAAAAGATTTTTGATAAGATTGTATAAGAATTTCTGCGCAAGCCTTACTGCTACTATATGGATCATGCCCTCCCAATGGATCATTTTCTCTGTAACCCCATTCCCATTCATTATTTTTGTAACATTTATCTGTAGTTACTAAAGTTGCAGATTTTATAGAAGATGATTTTCTTATAGCCTCTAAAATATTAAGAGTTCCCATTAAATTCACACCATATGTTGCAACTGGATCAACATAAGATTCTCTAACCAATGGCTGGGCAGCTAGGTGAAATACAATTTCAGGCTGAAATTGCTCAAATATCTCATTAACAGCATGCTGGTCCCTAATATCTATATCCAGTGTATTAGAAATTTTAGATATGTTTAAAGCCTGAAAAAGCTCAGTATTATTATTTAAGTCTGAACTTGATAGGCCCTGAATTTTGGCTCCCACTGAATGAAGCGCAAGAGTAAGCCAAGCCCCTTTAAAGCCGCTATCTCCCGTGATGAGAACTTTTTTATTTTTCCAAAAATCTTTATTCATATTGCTGTTATTATTTTATATGTAATCACGTATCTATAATATTTTATTTTATTTTTAGATAAGAATCTCTTCATATAATTTACCTATTTTATTTTCAGAAAATTCTTTAGAGCGCCTGATTAACGCAGTTGAGTCTATTCGATTTTTTAGCGCATAATCAATTGCCCCTCCTAATGATTTGCAATCATTCACTTTGCATAAAACACCCAGGCTTCCATCTAGCAGAATTTCAGATGGGCCAGATTTGCAATCCGTAGAGACAATATTCAACCCCTGAGACATTGCTTCAACAATTACAACACCAAAACCCTCGTAATCCGAAGATAAAACAAATAAATCAGCCAGGTTAAAGTATGGCAATGGATCTTTAACCCACCCAGCTAGAAATATATTCTCTGACAGGTCTAAACTATTAATTTTATTTTGAATACTCTCTCTTTGCTCTCCATCTCCAAGGATTAGCAGATTGATATCAAGGTTAAGATCTTTTTTTGCAAAAGCAATTGCTTCAACTAAGTTAATAAAATTCTTTTGGGATTTTAGCTCTCCCACAGCAATTAATTTTTGCTTAGAAGAGTTCATCCAACTTTGTACGCCTTTTATTAAGGAGTTAATTGGAACCATAGGTTTTGAAATTATAGGATTATATATAACTTTAATTTTTTTTGGTTGCACTCCTTTTGATATCAGATCATCTCTGACGCCTTTGGAAACAGAAACAACCAAATGAGCAAATTTATAAAAAATATAAATGGAAATTTTCTGAATTGCTTTAAAAATTAAAGACTTCTTTTTAAATTGTTCTGATAGATTGCAATGCTCGATATAAATTAAGCGCGTTTTTCTTGAAAAAATTCTAATAACAAAACTTAGGGATGTGAGCGGCCAAACATTTGCAATAAAATTATCAAACTGCTGCATTGAAATAAATCTAATTAGCGATGGAATGAGGAACTTAATTCTAGAAATATTTAATGAAATGATCTGTATCTCAGGATGAATAAAATTTTTGAAGTCATTCCTGCTAGACAAAGTTAAAATTGTTACCTTTCTTCCAGAGTCGTTAAAATGATTTGCAAGTGAAGCAATAACTTTCTCAGTGCCTCCATAAGCTAGATCATAATTTAGGAAACACACTGACCCATTGCTCAAAAGGTTGTTAGGGTCTCGTGCTGGACACATCAGTAAATCAAAATATTATCTAAACTGCTGTAAAAAGAGCTCAATAGAGTTATGAATATGAGCTGTCATCTCATCTGTTAAGCCATGATGAAGGGCTAGTAATATTCCTCCTCGCATTACTCTATCCGCATTAATAAAATCATCTGCTACACCTATGCATTTAATATTTTTATATCCAGGTTGTCTTAAAATATTTCCAGTAAATACTACTCTAGTTTGAATATTACGTTTTTCCAGAAATATCTGAAGGTCTGTTCTAGTAAATGGAGAGTTGTCTTTTACAATAGCAGGAAAGGCAAGCCAACCTGTTTCTGAGTTTGGATTTTGCATAGGTAAATCAAAAAAGTTATCGTATTGCTTCAGGAACTTAAAATGACGATCAAAGTTTAGCTGACGCTCTTTAATATTAAGAGCTAGTTTTTTGAATTGAACCAATGCAAACGCTGCACTTATTTCTGATGGTTCCATTTGATAGCCAATTTCTTCAAAGACAAATTTTGCATCATACTGCACTCCATCTAAATCTATATTGAACCTGTTCTCAATTGCCTCACTATCGCTAAACAACGAAGAACTTCTTCCCCATGAGCGCAGTAAACGAGATTTTTCATATACGTCTTTAGAATCTGTAACAAGCATTCCACCATTGCCCGCTCCATTAATTACGTGAGATCCATAAAAACTCGTTATAGCTGCATCACAGTAAGTGCCAGTTGATTTACCAAATAATGTTGCCCCTAAAGTATCCGCTGAATCGCAGATTATCTGAATATTTTTATTTTTTTTATGAACTATTTCACGAATTTTTTCCCATTCACAAATATTTCCCATTAAGTCTGGAGCAATGATTGCAGAAGTATTTTCATTAATTGCTCCTTCAAGCTGATCAACGTCAATGCAATATGTATTAAGACCCACATCAACGAAGTGAGGCACCAAATCATTCTTAACTAAGCAGCCAACCGTGGTCGCAAATGTTAATGCAGGTGTTATTACCTCAGAACCTTTTGGGAGGTTGAGAGCTTCGATTAAGATATATAAAGCAGAAGAGCCAGAGTTCACCATCACTCCATTCTCTTTGCTGAATGAGTGAGCTATTTTTTCTTCAAACAAACTAACATTTTTAGACATTTGAGTAGTTGTATTTAGAACCTCTACTACCGCAGCAATCTCCTCTTCTCCATGAACCGTGGAACCATAAGGCACTCTAATAAAGTCATTCATAACTTATTCCTTCAAAATATTATTAAATTAAAATTTTTATGCTAACTGACTATGCAATTTCATAATTTGAATAAGTATTATATTAGAAATAAGTTAAATAATCTGAATGGTAGAGAAAAAAATAATTTAAGCTCTAATATAGTGTGTTCACTAATGTTAGAATGGATTATAAATATTTAATTTGCAATAAAATGAAAGCTGTAATTTTAGCCGGAGGACTCGGTACCAGACTATCTGAGGAAACTCATAGCAGGCCTAAGCCAATGGTTGAAATTGGTGGAATGCCAATACTATGGCATATCATGAAAATCTTTGATCATTATGGAGTTAATGAATTTATTATTTGCTGTGGCTACAAAGGATTCTTTATTAAGGAGTACTTTAATAGTTACCATCTGCGTAATACGGATGTAACATTTAATCTTGCTAATAGCTCATCTACAATTATTAGAAATACAAAAGAAAACTGGACTGTAACCTGTGTTGATACCGGAGATACTACTCTGACTGGATCAAGACTAAAACAAGTTAAAGAATTTCTCGAGCCAGATGAATCATTTTTATTTACATACGGTGACGGTGTTGGGGATATCAATATTAATTCATTGGTAGATTTTCATAAATCGCATGGGAAATTAGCAACCGTAACTGCTGTGAACCCGCCTGGTAGATTTGGTATATTAAATATTGGCGAAGATAATGCTGTATCGCAATTTAATGAGAAGCCTGATATTGGAAGCTCCTGGATCAATGGAGGATTTTTTGTGCTTGAGCCCTCAGTATTAGACTTTATAGGCGATGATAACGTAGCCTGGGAAGCAGAGCCCCTGCAGAGTATCACGAAAGAAAATGAGCTCTTAGCTTATAAGCATGAGGGATTTTGGCAGCCTATGGATACAATTGCTGAGAAAAAAATGCTTGAGGAATTATATTTATCTAACAAAGCTCCATGGAAGATATGGAAATAATATATAAAATTTCTTATTTAAATTACGACTAAGTTATCGCTAAGTAATAAAGAAATTTAACTCTAATGTCTTACTATCAAAGTATAAAATTTCTCTTGGGAGCTAAATACAAGAGAATACTTCCGATATCCATATTATTTATAATTACTTCAGTTTTAGATCTTATCGGCATTGGCTTAATTGGAGCATATGTCGCAATTATTTTTGATCCTTCGTTTCTTAATAATTTTAATACTTATCATTTTCTGGATTTTTTAAATAGGCATGATCAGAGCGAACTGATCTTATTAATAGGAGTTTCTCTTATTGGTATCTTCCTTCTAAAATTTCTTTTCTCACTTGTTTGTAACTATTTTATTCTTGCATTTGCTGCAATGGAGCAAGCCAAAATTCAAAAATTGTTAGTCCATGGAATTCTCAATCAAAGCTATGAAAATTTTCTTGCTAGCAACAGTGGTGATAACTTATCCTCAATAGCAAATTTTTCTGGCACATACAGAGAAGTACTTCAGGCAATCCTTCAAAGCTTAAGTAATGCAATTGTTATTTTTGCCGTTTGTATATTTCTTGGGGTTACCAGTCTTGCGACCTTGATAATATTAATTGCGATGATGGGTTTAATTTTGGGTTGTTATAATTTTATTTTTGCCAAAAGAATTCATTCTTATGGACAAGACTATACAGTTGGAGCTAGCAATATGATCCAAGGGACAACAGACATATCAAGTGGTTTAAAAGAAATTAAAACTCTTGGAAAAGAGAATTTTTTTATTGAGTTGGTTAGTGATTCCGCAGATAAGATTGCCAGAGCATCTCTGAGGCTTAACTTTCTTGGCGTCATACCAAGAAATCTCATTGAAGTTGTCCTAATTGTCTTTATAGTTTTTATCGTAGCTATAAATTTAGATAAAAATGCAGAGTTATCTTCATTGCTCTCAATGCTAGGTGTATTCATGGCAGGAATGGTAAGAATTGCACCGCTCATAAGTCAGCTACAAATATCTTGGAATACTTTAGTCTACGGCCAAGAGCCTGTGATGACTCTATCTTTAATAATAAATGAGCAAGGTCAAGGGATGCAAATGTCGGCCCTTAACATCAATCAATCCAATGAAGATGAAATACATCAAAAGGAATTTCATTCTTTAGTTCTAAAAAATATCTCCTATAAGTACCCAAAAGCAGATTTGAATTCAATTAACAATATTTCGCTGACTATTGAAAAAGGAGATTTTATTGGTCTCATTGGCCCATCTGGCTCTGGTAAAACATCTCTTGTAAATATTATTTTAGGCTTTCTTAAGGCTAATTCTGGAACGATACAATTTGATGGTCAGGATGTTCAAGAAAATGTTTCGCTGTGGAGGCGAAAATGTGCATACTTGCCTCAAGATATTTTTTTAATTAACGGTTCGCTCAAAGAGAATATTACTTTCGAAAAATTTTCTAAAAATAATGAAGCTCTTCAAAAAGCAATAAAGCTATCAAAATTATCTGATTTTATTGATAGTCTTCCGGAGGGTCTAGAAACAAATTTAGGTGATAAGGGTGTGCGCCTCTCCGGAGGTCAAAAACAGCGAGTTGCAATTGCGAGAGCAATATTTCATCAGAGAGAGCTTTTGCTATTGGATGAGTCAACATCAGCTCTAGATGCAAAAACTGAAAAAGATGTGATGCAAGAGCTAATTGGCCTAAGAAAAGAAAAAACTATTATTGCAATTGCTCATCGCATATCAACCTTGAAAGAATGTAATAAAATATTTAGGTTAAATGCTGGAATATTAGAAGGACCTTTTAGCTATGAAGAGATATCAGGCAACAGCTAAATATGGAGGCTGAAGCCGGAATCGAACCGGCGTAAACGGCTTTGCAGGCCGCTGCATAACCACTCTGCCATCCAGCCTTGGATTATAAGGAAGTCAAGTATAATGTATTAACGCTTAAAAAATATTTTTTTATCGTGCCAATTAGGAGAACTTAGTGATTATCTCAAAAAGAATAGATTGGCTTTTTGCAAACTCTTACATTAAAAAGAATTCTATTATCTCGAAAAATAATCCGAGCTTCGCATATGCTGTAACAATTTTTATATATGGCGCAATAAAGATTGCGCAGCTATATTTTCTTCAAACAAAACATCGTTTTAGCGATAATCAAATTCCTAATCACGTAGTAATAGAATCTGCGACACCTCATATGCACCTTAACTATTTTAGATATTTTAATACAGGAGAAGCTGATTCTGGGCATCTCATAGTTGAATGCTTTAATAAATACCAGTTTACTGGCATTGCGAAATTAAGCTTGATAAGTATTTATAAAGAATTTTATATAACGTTTAAAGAGATCCTTCCCGTTCTTGGTGACCTACAAAGAATTCTTAATAGGGAAGGTATAATTAAAGAGGTGATGACTTCCCTGCCAGTCTTTTCATATTTTGTCTGTCTTTTACAAGTTTTAAAAGAAAATAATTCAAGCCTCAAACTTTTTTCTGGCGGAGCGCCCTTGATATCGTCAGCAGCAATTCTTGTTAAGATTGATACCTACTACCTAGCCCATGGCTTGATTAACAAGCCAGTTCAAAGAGACGAACTTAATCCTAAATCCAATGATTACTTTTTAGCATATCCAGATTATAAATATATCTATACTTATTCAGAAGAAGAAAAAAAATATTTAGAATTATTTGGTGTTTCCAGTTTAATCAAGTCCTATCCTTCTAAGAAGTTAACGAATCTTCAAAAAAAAGTTGTAATTTTTCTTAATTATACTGACGATAATATGGATCAAGGGACGCTTGAAGATCTGATTAATATATTTCATAAAAATAATTATGAGGTGGTCATCAAAATCCATCCCACATATATGGGTAATTTTGATAAAACCTTGCCCAGCAAAAATAAGATAAGGTTCGAGGATTCTCCGGAATTATCTGCGAATAGTTTCATTCAGCAAGAGCAGCCTGAGTTTGCCTGTGGCTGGATATCTACTACCCTTTGTGAAGCTTTGAGTCTTGGGGTAATACCTATTTGCCTAAGTGACGAGGGGGATAAATTATTTGATGAAGTGCTATATCCTCTGAAGAAAAAATCCATCATGTGGCATGCTGAAAAGAAATTGGTAAATAGTTTTATGGAAAATCAAAGCTATGGACTAGATGCCATTATTGAAAAATTAGATTCATATTCTTGATGATTTTATAAGCATTTCATAGGAATGAGTTATAAATATGTATAATTCTCTAGAAATAACGTTAAAAAATAAATAATTTTATAAATGTCAGAAATACAACAAAGACTGCAAGAAAGATCAACCAACATATTGGAAAATTTAATTGAATTTGAAGATATTATTCAAATATTTTCTAAGAAAATTTTTACAACTCTAGATAATGGAAATAAGTTGCTGTTCTGCGGAAACGGTGGCAGTGCGGCAGAGAGTCAGCATATGGCAGCAGAATACTGCGCAACTCTTAATCATCATAATCCACGTAAAGGCTTCAAGGCTATGGCTTTGAGTGTTGATACTTCCTTTATAACTGCCTGGTCAAATGATTTTGGTTTTGATGGTATTTTTGCAAGACAAATCGAGACCTTGGGAGAAGAAAATGATCTGCTGATATGCTATTCGACTAGCGGTTCAAGCAAAAATATTCTAGAGGCAGCATTAGAAGCGAAAAGAAAAAAAATGACCGTGCTAAGCTTCACTGGAAATTCAAAAAATAACAAGTTAGCCGAAATTAGCAGCTCATCATTCCTAGCACCCTCTTCAAAAACTGCATTTATTCAAGAACTTCATACAATAGTGGGTCACGAAGTCTGCTTAGCCGTTGAGCAATTGATGTCGAAAAAATAAGCTTTCTTACCAAGCAGTTCGCCCGCCATCAATTGGAATTACAGCTCCATTTAAATAACTAGAGGCATCACTTAATATCCAAACAATAACTCCTTGATATTCATCTTTTTTAGCTAATCTACCCAAAGGAATTTCTTTATTAATCTTTTTAAGAAACGCTTCCGGCTGATTATTTTTTATTCCACCGGGACAAATCGCATTACATCTAATATTTTTATCTGCCCAATAAGTTGATGTGTATTTCGTTAAGCCGATAATGCCTGACTTTACAACAGAATATGAAACAGGCTTAAAATTTTTTTTAGAATAGAGGGATTGCTTAGGACCAATTAAACCCAAATCAGAAGAAATATTAATTATAGAGCCGCCATTTCTATTTTTTGCAATTAAGTTACCAAAATACTTTGTGCATAAGAAGGAGCCAGTCAGGCCTACTGCCAAGTCTTGATTCCAAGTTTCTAGTGAGAAATTAGGTAATTCATTGGAGAAATTTTCTTTTGGATTTTCAACCTTAGGATTGTTTGCTGCATTGTTAATAAGCCCGTCAATGGTATTAAATTTTTTCTTAACTAGCTCAGCGCATTCCTGGACTGCTATTTCTGATGTAATATCCACAACATATATTGCGACGTCAGAGGAAAACTTTTTATCCAATCTAAGTTTTAACTTTTTAAGCCTACTTAAATTAATATCTAATAGAACTGGGATTCCATCGTGGCTAAGAATTGCTTCGCAATGCTGCACTCCCATAAGACCAGCAGCTCCAGTGACGATAATAACTTTGTGATTTAGATTAAAACTATCTTTCATATTTATACTGAATAAAAATCTTCTTCTTGCTCATCATTAGACTCTCCGGAAACAATTTTTTTGAGTTGCTCTTCTACTATTGGAATATCATGAAAGTAATCTATATCTTTTATATTATTAATTATAAATGGTAAGACATTTTTGCCTGTCATAGACTGCAAATCTAATATTGTCTTTGGTTTTACAATATCAATATATCCGTTTTGCCAATATACTTTTTCTAATTGCTGCCTTGGTGTTGACGAGAGATCAAGGTCACTATTCATTGCTGGAGATAATCTATTGTCTCTATGTAACCACATCTTATATGGTGTTTGATCTGCTAGAGAAACAGATCTTAAGCTATCACAATCCATATTTTCTAAGAATAATGAGATAGCATTGTCGATGTTGGAGATTATTCTTGCTGGTCCTGTGGGCCTTAAGTGAACTACAAGACTGGGCTGATACTTCTCTGCGTCATCTAGCCAATTTAAAGCATGGGTAAAACATTCAAGGTCAGTTGATAAATCTTGTGATATTTCCTCAGGTCTTATAAATGGAGCTTCAGCACCATATTTTATAGCAACGTCTCTTATCTCTTCGTCATCAGTAGAAACTATAACCCTATTAATATACTTAGAATGAAGAGCATGCTGAATGGACCAAGCAATCAAAGGCTTATCAAGCAGGGGGAGTAAATTTTTTCTAGGAATACTCTTAGAGCCTCCCCTTGCTGGAATTAGGGCTAAAATTTTAGTTTTAATTGACATGCGATAGAGTTTAATTTATTTTTTGACTTTTTCCGCTTTTAATTGATTTCTTAGATGAGAATACTATTTTTAAGCTTATTGCTGAATCTTTGAGACTTATGCCAGCCTTTTTGTTTCCGGAGGCAAAACTTAAAAATGCTTTCATTTCATCTAGAAACATATCGTTTCTTTTAAAGTGAGAAAAAGAAAACTTAGATTTTATATTTTTCTTAGTATGAGAATAATGATAAATAGTATTTTTATTTAAGTCACACAAAATTTTACCTTTATCCCCAATAACTTCAAAAGTTCTCTCAGGTGGCTTTTCTACGTAATTTAAAGAAATCGAAATAGGTATTTTCTTATTTTTAATGATAGTATTCATTAAAATTTGAACGCTATCCTCAACATTAACTTCAAGAGAAGAATTTTTTCCCCCTACTGCAAATAATTCTGTGGGTATGCCAAGCAATAAAGTGGCGTAATCTAAATCATGAATTTGCGTCAGCAGGGTGCCACCTCCAAGATTTTTACTTGCGGCATAACTCTCTCGATAATCTTCATAAGGATGCCAATCGGGAAGATACTCTCCATTTTTAAACCTTGCACTTACTACATTTCCAAGCAAGTTATTCTGAAGGATGTATAAAGATTTCTTTATGACTGGGTGAAATCTATATTGATACCCTACAAAAATCTTTCCTCGATATGACTTCTCTAGCACCTCAAGCTCAAAGAAATCTTTTTCATTATCCACAGCAGGTTTTTCTAGAAATATATATGCGCCTGAAGCAATGGCTTGCTTTGCTATTTTAAAATGAAGGCTAGAGGGATTAGTTATAAATATAATATCGAAGTGACATTTTAAAGCCTTACTTAGATTGGAAAACTCAGTAATATTATATGTATTAACTAAATTAGAATTCTTTAAAATTTTATTATTTTTGCTAAAGACGAAATTCTTGGAATTCTTGCCTCGAACTGCTGAAATTTTAGTATTAGGATGTAAGGCAATTAGATTTCTGAGATGCCTTTGACCGATGGAGCCAAGGCCTATGAATAATGCTTTCATGCTAATTTGAGAGTAGAAAGAAATTTTTTAGTAAAGGCGACATTATGATTTGCCTCTATTTCCCACTCATTAAAGATTGGTGTCTCAAGGATACAGCGACCCTCCCATTTAAAGTCATTTAATGCTTTAGCAGCAAGTTTAAAATTTGTCTCTCCAGAGCCAAGTCTGTATGTATTATTTAAATCTTTGTCTTTAAAATGAACTTCTCCAATTACATTATGAAGCAACTGAATATCTAGATATATATCATGTTGAAGCTGAGTAGCATTTCCTAAATCATATACAAGCCCAAAAGAATCATTATTTAATTTTTGCAATATCTCTAATGAATGCTCCGCACTTAAATCAGTTTCTAATAGTATTTTGACATCATTGTTATCAGATTTGATTTGATGCATTGAATCTAAAAAAATATTTTCTTTAATGGGATTGTTGATGGTTGAGCCCTCCATTAAGGGAATAACAATTGCTTTAGCACTGATTTCTTTTGCCCATTTCAAGATCAATTGTAGTCTTTCTACCCATTGCAGCCTTACTATTTTATTAGACGAGATTAATCCGCCTGATATAAATGAATGGCAACATATGGAATCAATGGATATTTTTTTATCTTGTTGTAGTTTCAACAAATGATCTCTGCCTTTAGAGGAAAAAAGGGGATTAATACTATCAGATAATCCATCTTCAACCCATTCAAGACAGTCAAGCTTAAGACTCATTGCCCTATCAAATTCTTCAGACCAAGTTTCCGAGGGAAATGACTGCAAAGGCTCTTTATACTTAGCACTCAATCTTCCGAGCATTATCCCGATCTGGAATGGCTGAGAGACAGATATCAAATTAAAATTACAGTGGTTTGATAAAGTAAGCTGTAGGCTGAAATGATTTCCGAATAGCTTGCAATTGAATTTGTTTACCCTTTAAAAATTCGTCGACAGCGTCGCTTTCTCCCCAGCCCCTTTTGCCATACTCATCTAAAACCACAATACCACCGGGAGTGACATAGTCATATAAGACTTCCAAAGCTACTTTTGTTCCTTTGTAGGTATCAAAGTCTAAATTTAATAGCGAAATTCTAAAGCCTGGATTATTTTTAGCATATTCAGGAATTGTATCCAGCACATCACCAGAAACTAACTCACAATTTTTAAAACCAAAGTCTTTGGCTGTAGATTCTAATTCTATTGGATCAATACCTTCAAATGCAGCTTCATCAACAAAACTTTTTGCAGATTCTTTCTCATAATCCAGCAAGCTATCAGCAAAGCTACCAAAGGTATCGAAGCCTACGACTCTTTTTTGCTCTCCCTCAGCAAATAATCTTAATAACTTTAGCCAATACATCCATCCAGCACCCTTAAAAACTCCACATTCTACGATATCACCAGGCAACGGGAGTGACATATTAAATAGCTCATAGCGACATAATAATTTTCTTACGCGATCTATATCAGGGCTAAGCAGCAGATTGTTATATGAATCCCATAATTGATCTTCTGTAATTTTTTTCATATTTTTCTCCAAAAATTTTAACGAGAGGCGACTGCAACGAGCATTACTTCATTGCTAAATCTAAGATATTTATTAATGGTATCACCCCAATGAGTATCATACATCGGGCTATAAGGTATAGGGAGGATAGCAACAAGCTTGGCAAGTAACTTTAAGAATGGGAATCTCCACACAGAGGGTAATTGATAAAAGTAGTAGACTTCAATATTTCTATATCCAGCTAAAATCATAGCATCTCTTAAAGATGGCTTGGTGAATGGTGTGACATGGGTATGGTCTAAGTAAAAAGGCCCCCATCCATGATGAACCCAGCTCGGAGTCATAAATATTGCTTTTCCATCTTCCTTTAATAACTCTTTAGAATTTTCAAGAAAAGGAATGGGATCTTGAAGATGCTCGATTACTGACTTTGAGAATACTATGTCATAGGATGACGGCACTAAACCTGTTTTATTGTTTTGTAAATCAATAATTTCAACAGGGTGTGGAGCACAATTTTTCTTAGCGGAAGGTGATAAATCTGTACCACAAACTTCATAGCCAACGCTATGGAAAGCTCGAAGCATATCACCCCTGCCGCATCCCAGATCAACTAATTTACCAGAGCTACCCAAATAGGTTTTCTTCAAGTAAGCCGCTAATTTTTCTGGATAATTGCTAGGAGGGCGCATAGAATCAGTATAAAAGACATCAAGATAGTCTTTTTTAGGCTCTATCGACTCAGTATTTTTATCTTGAGTGTCTGCTGTCATGTGTGCCTAAAATTAAATTAAAGTGTATTGTATTGCACAAATACAAAAATAAAAAAATAAATACAAATTAATTTAGTTGCTTAATAATTTCAGCAGCCTTTATTAAATCTCTTGCTCCAGCTGAGGCCATGGAATCATTTCCCAATGGTTTATTTGTAACCAATATATTTGTTAATAATTTAGCCTCTTTTCCTGCCAAAATATCACTCTCTTTATCCCCTATAAGCACTGATCTAGATAAATCTAAATTATATTTTTTCTTAGCTTGCATAATCATCCCAGGTTTAGGTTTTCTACATTCACAAGATTTTGTAAACTCTGCTAAAACTCCTTCAATATGATGAGGGCAATAAAAATAGTCAGTAATAAAAATGTCACTGTCTTCTAAAATCATAAGTAATGTCTTCATAAAATGCTGAAGATCTCGCGAAGTAAAGAAACCTCTGGCTATACCAGATTGGTTGGTAATAATAAAAATTTTATAATTTAAGTCTTGAACTGCCTTTAGGCCTTCAATAACACCATCCAGTATTTTTAGATCAGATACTTTAAATGTATATCCATTATCTTGATTAAGAACTCCATCTCTATCAATAAATAAGGCTTTGTCCATTAATAGAAATTATTATAAAACTGGCTCTAAAAGCTCAAGAGCCTTCCAGAAACCTTCACCATCATTTTTATGGCCTTGCCAAATCTCTGGAATAAAAGTGGCCAATGGAGCTAATGTGTTGAGAATTTTTCCCGTTCTAACAAAGTCAATCGAACCCTCTCCAATTTGTAGGCCCTCTCCATTCAATCCTTCAGCATCTCCAATATGAAGATGAGCAGTCAAAGGAGCAATCTGTTCGCATAATTCGTAAAAACAATAGTTAAAATTATTAGCTGTTAACATTGAATGAGAGATATCAAAGCACATTCTTAGCTGTAATTTATCGCACCATTTAATTATTTCTTCTGGATGCACAAATAGGTTTTGAAATCTTTGGCCGCCAAAATGCCATGGATAAGGAGCCATAGTCTGAGGGATGATCTCAATACCATCTGCATTAAGTAACTCAAGACTCTGAGAAAAAATCTCATAGCCAACCTGAACCTCTTCAGGAGAAAAATTTTTGTCCATAGAAAAGCCACCTATATTCGTAACAATCATTGGAGTGGCTGTAGAAGGAAAGTATTTTTTTAGCTCTACAGTTAAATCAATCACCCTTTGCATATTCTTAATTGATCTTTCGCGATACTCTAAATCAGGGGAAGCCAAGTCAAGTAATTCACTATTCTCAAATAACTCTGGCGCATGCACAACAAAATTACATTCATGTGGCTTCTCAATAAATTCAGCTGGATCTAGCAGCATATCTTGGTAAGATAAATGAAATTCAACTAACTCTGGTTTGGAGCTTTCATAATATTTTTTAAAATCATGAAATCTTACTGGAATACCCCAATCTCTTTTAAAGGTGTACTCTCTAGGTAGAATTTTTGTAGAGCTAATATCCGAAGGATAGAAAAAATCTTCAGCATCCATATCTCTTAATAAGGTCTTTCCGACCAGTTGGTAAAAATGCTGCGGGGAAATGCCCTGGCCTGGGCTTTTGACAGTAATATTTTCGGCACTTAAAATTGACCCACTTTTGAGTGGCCCAGAGGACACTAGACTTTTAGCTAAATTCTCTCTGTTTATCATCTCTCCCTGAGACAATGGTCTTTCTTCATTTGCAGAGCCTAATGCTGCCTCAACCTGTCGCACTCCTTCTACAAGCCTAGAGAACTCATCAAACTCGAGGCTTGCGGCATGATCAGGCCCCTCCATGTTTCTATCAAGGGTAAAGTGACGCTCGATAATTGAAATGCCCATGACCACAGCTGCTATTGTGACTGATATTCCTCTCTCATGACCTGAGTAACCAACCGTTGCATGTATTTTCTTGAGTTCGCCAATCCAACTTAGGTTAATATCCTCTAATGGAGCTGGATAAGTGCTATTACAGTGTAAGAATGCATATTCGGCATTGGCTTTGTCTAGGACTGAAGAGGTAAACCTAATTTCCTCAGTCGTGCTCATGCCTGTTGATAGAATTAAGGGTTTTTGAGTTTGAATCAACAACTCAATTAGGGGTATGTTTGTTAGATCGGCAGATGCAACCTTATAGGCTAATACACCCATCTCTTCCAAGAACTCGAGACTACTACTATCCCATGGAGTGCATAAATAAGTAATATCTTTGCTATTGCAATATTCAAATAGCTGACGATGCTCATCTTTTGATAGCTCAAATCTTTTTAAGAGATCAACCACATATTCAGTTCCAAGATCTTCTCCAGAGCTTTCAATAGCCCTTTTCCTATAGACCTTATCAAGAGTCCTCATTTGAAATTTTACGCAGTTTGCTCCCGCCAAAATAGCCTGATCAATCATCTGAATGGCAAGAGAATAAGAACCATTATGGTTATTTCCTATCTCAGCGATAATATAAGCATTGCCTGGAGCGGCAATAAAATTATTAATCTTCATAATGTATTACTTCCTGTTTACAAAAAATTTTGATTTAAACCCTTACTTTCCATGACTTTAAACCTTCTGATTCGAATTTAAATGGCTTTACATCAAGACCTGCACTTGTTAAGTGAGAGAGTAGGTGATGCTTTTTCGAAGGTGGAACAAAAAATAAGAAGAACCCTCCGCCACCTGCTCCAAGTAACTTTCCTCCAATTGCACCATTGGTAATTGCATTCGTATATATATTATCTAAATGCTCGTTAGAAATTTCAGCGCTAAGTCTTCTTTTTAACTGCCAAGCATCATTCAAAGATGCACCAAACTCTAACAATGAACCTCTAAGTAATTGATTTCTAATTTTGTAACATAATTCAACATTTTTTTGAACCAATGCTTGCATGTCTTTTTGCTTCATTTGATTACGCTGATCTTTATGGATATTCCCAGAATCATGCTTAATACCTGTGTTACACAAAACAAGGCTTTCTTCTAATTCAGATAGATTGTCTGAGGGAATTCTGAGGGGATAAACAACATTTTGGTCCATTTGAAACTCAATGAAATTAAACCCTCCAAAAATAGTAGCATATTGATCCTGCCATCCTCCCTCAACTCCCTGATGCAATCTCTCAGCCTGATATGCTAGCTCTGAGAGCTCATGAAGGCTCCATTGATCTTTTCTAAATTGATTGAAACAACCTAAAATTGTTGCAGCCACAACTGCTGAACCGCCTAGACCAGAGCTCATGGGAAAATCTGAGTGTAAATCTAACTCAAAACCATACTCTGGATTAACGGTTTTAATGACTGCTTGGATCAACCCAAAATTTCCGGGCGCTTTCAATAATTCCTGAAGGTTGTCTGCCTTAAGAGTATCGTTTAAATCCAATGAATTAATAATTATTTGTGAGTCGCCTCTAACATGCAGTGTTGCGTGACTATAAAAAGAGATTGTTGCATTGATAACGGCGCCTATACCATCAGAAAAATAATGCGTAAGATCAGACCCTCCTCCACCAAAACTAATTCTTACAGGCGATTGAGAGCGGGCATAAACTGGCCTTTCTTCTATTTCTGGAAGGTTTTCTTTTGTAATAACGCCAACCAACTTCATATCGACGTCTAAAAGTGGGATCACGCGAATTTGATGATCTAATTTTTTAATTAACGTTTCTCGTGATGCGTCTGCGTGCTCCCAATAAAAATCTTTGTTTAAGCACTCACTTAATTGACTATCTAACTCTAAGCCTGAGAGTAAACTTCTTCTAATGTCTCCATCAGTTGCGAGACCGTAAACTTCACCAGATGGTTTTTGAGCGAAAATAATGCCGTAAGAGTTTTTATCAATCTTAGATAATGCATCTCTGATTGAAAATTCTCCGTCTATTAAGAAATCATCTATTTTCATAATTGGCCTTCTTGAGATTGTTCTATCCACTTACAAAAACGATAATAGTCTTCAGGGATGCCAATATCAATAAAATTATCTTTTAGAGGCAAGGCAATTAAGCAATTTTTCTTCACAAGACTTGGAAAATAATCTGTCTCTAAGGAAGTCTCCTTACCATCCCAAGACGTAAAAATTTCAGGATGCAAGAGGCTCAGTCCTGCGTTTATCCAACCAGAATTTTCACTTTCAATTTTTTCTGTAAACCTTGTCACAGATAAGTTTTTATCAAAGACAATAGTTCCATACCTTTTGGCATTACCAACCTCAACAACTGAAATAACAGGTGCTGAAGCATGAGAAAGCTCTTGAATCCCTGAGCCAAGCCATGTATCTGCATTGGTAACTAGAAAGTTAGATGTAAGATTTAGTGTTTGCACTGCATTTGCAACAGACCCTCCTGTTCCCAAAGCTGAATGCTCAATTACAAATCTCATCTTTATGTCTTGGTTGGCCTCGAGGTTATTCCATGCCTTTAAAAACTCTATTATTGTGTTTGCCTTATAATGCAATAAAAAAATAAATTCTTTGATGCCTTGGGAACACCAATTATCAAGTTGAAAGCTCAAAAATGGTATGCCGTTAATTGGAGCCAAAGGCTTGGGTACATTTGAAACAACAGACTTAAGACGAGAGCCAAAACCACCAGCTAAAACTAGTAATTGCATCTTAAAAAGAGCATAGAAGAAATCGCAAAATATATCATGTATTAGGAATATTGATCATTCATAGCATTTTAAAGGATTTTAGTTAGAGTATGGTTATTTTAGCAGCCCAATAGAGGGATTTTAAGTCTACTCCTCTTAGCTTACCTCTTAAAAGATGCAATCGAATAGGTTAGACCAGTTTGGATTGTGATGAGCATTGTTGCCAATAGACTAAAATCAGCTATAAAAATTAATAAAGCGCTATTAAGGAATAGCCCATATAGATATATGCCCAAAGTGGTTAATTGTATGGCTGTTTTAAGCTTTGCTATAAAGCTAACTTTGGTTGCATTTATATTACCATTTCGAGCATTAAAGTCTCTTAGGGCTGCAACCCAAAACTCTCTTGAGAGAATGATACTACCGATAAATGCTATAAAAGAACTTTCAAGTGATATAGCCAATGCAATAATAACAAAAGTTATCAAAATTTTATCTGCTATTGGATCCAATACCTCGCCCATCATAGAAACTAGCTGATATTTTCGTGCTAAATATCCATCCCAATAATCAGACAAACTTGCGAGCACGAATAGAATAAATGCTAAACCATAAAAATTTGAGATTACTATTAAAATAAAAATTATTGGGCCTGCAATTATTCTAAAGTAAGTTAAGAATTGAATAAAATTGTTCATAGTTTCATTAATTTAAGCTGAATCTCTTCTGCTAGTTTAATACTAATTCCTTCAACCATACAGATCTCTTGAAGGGATGCGCTCTTGATAAGCTTTAGAGATTTAAAATGATTTAAGAGACTTTGCTTTTTAATTGCGCCCAGTCCAAAGATATCATCCAAGACTGAATGTCTCATGGTTTTATTTTTTTTCTTTCTGTTGCTTGTGATTGCAAATCTATGTGACTCATCTCTAACCTGTTGGAGCAGAAGAAACCCGGTACTTTTTGAAGGAAACTCAATGATCCCTTGCTCAGAGAGAATTGTTTCAGTGGCTCGAATGCGATTAGAGCCTTTAACAATGCTTAAAATAATGGGCGGCTTAAAATTAACTGTTAAAAAAACTTTTAGAGCAGCATTTAGCTGAGGCTTACCCCCATCAACCAATAAGATATCTGGCAATGGATGCTCGTCTCGACGAAGTAATCTTCGCTCTAAAACGTGAATTAAAGAGCCTACGTCATTTCCAGAGTATTC
>Ga0209816_1000245_pt1 | contig 45128 bp, 48 predicted proteins | sample CoawatmetaG01DNA_FD_187509 | JGI IMG/M metagenome (GOLD analysis project Ga0209816, IMG submission 187509) | Marine microbial communities from the West Antarctic Peninsula - Coastal water metaG017-DNA (SPAdes) (version 2) | ecosystem: Environmental > Aquatic > Marine > Coastal ...
ATAGAAGAGCTCAAAAGGGTATTGGATATTTGGCTCAAGAAGCTTCTGTTTTCAGAAAGCTTTCTGTTGAAGATAATATTATGGCAGTTTTAGAATTAACAAATTTATCTAAACAGGATCAAATAAATAAAATGGAATCACTAATTAATGAATTCAATTTACAAAAAATCAGAAAAAACAGAGGAGATTTATTATCAGGTGGTGAACGCAGAAGAACAGAAATAGCAAGAGCTTTAGCAACAGACCCTAAGTTTGTTTTATTAGATGAGCCATTTGCTGGAGTTGATCCTATTGCAGTTGAAGATATTCAGAAAATTATTTCTCATTTAAAAAGTAAAAATATAGGAATATTAATAACTGATCATAATGTCCAGGAAACATTAGCTATTACTGATAGAACTTATTTAATGTTTGAAGGAAATATTTTGAAAGCTGGAATACCAGAAGATTTAGCTAAAGATGAAATGGTAAGAAAACTATACTTAGGTCAAAATTTTGAATTTAGAAAGAAAAATTTAGATTTTAGATCTAAATAAATTAATAAAAATATACAGTATTACTATTAAAGTAAAAGCTCCCAACTTAAAAATCAAAAAAAGCAATACTGACAAAGAGATAAAAATAAAGACCAAACGATTTTCTTTAAATTTCAAATTCTTTAATTTCAAAGAGAACATCTTTAAGTTACAAACTAACAAATAAGAGGAAACAACTATTATAGAAATTAGAAAAATAGTATTATCCAAATAGTGTGTTTTATTAATCTGTTCAAAAAAAACAGGAAGAAAAACAATTAAGATGGCATTTGCAGGTGTTGGCAATCCAATAAACTCCGTGTTAATTGAACTAACATTAAATTTTGCAAGTCTGTAAGAAGAGGCTAAAGTTATCGCAAAAGCAAAATAAGGGCTTAAACTTATTAAGTAATTAGATGAGTTAATATAAAAACTAGAGTTTTCTATTAAGTTCAACATAACAATAGAGGAGGTCATTCCAAATGTTACTAAATCTGATAAGGAGTCCAACTGAACTCCAAGTTTCGAGTCAACATTAAGTAACCTAGCAAAAAATCCGTCAAAAAAATCACAAATTAAACCTAAGACTACAAAAAATGCTAAAATTTTAAGATCTCCATTTATTCCATAAACAACAGCGATACAACCAAAAAAAAGATTTAATAAAGTAAGTGCGTTAGGAATAAAAGAAAATAATTTCATTTTTTAAAAATAGTAATTTAAATGAACTTAGTTTATTACAGTTTAATAATTACTGATTAATTTTGGAATTTAGTAACTTGCTAATGAAAATATCCATAAATTTTTGAATAAAACACATCTTTCATACAGCATTATATCTGGTCTTCTTTTAGGACTTTCTTGGCCTATTAATGGAGTAGTTTTTTTAATTTTCATAGCTTACGTTCCTTTGTTAATAGTTGAAAATAATTTAAGATACAGATCAATAAAAAAAATATTTTCTTATAGTTTTTTATCCTTTTTCATTTGGAACACAATCACCTGTTGGTGGATAATTTATTCAACAGTTTTTGGGATGATATTTGCCATTTTACTTTATTCATTGTTAATGGCTTTAGTTTTTTCTTCATATAGTTTAATTTCAAAAAAAATTGGAAATAAACTAGGTGTTATTTATTTTATTTCATCTTGGATTGTTTTTGAAAAATTTAACTTAATATGGGATTTTTCATGGCCATCTTTAATATTGGGTAATGTTTTTTCAGAATCTCATCATTTAATCCAATGGTATGAATATACAGGCTCTTTTGGGGGGACACTATGGGTGCTTATCGTTAATTTATGTTTTTATAAAGCTTACAGTAATTATATAATAAAGAAAAAAAACGATAAGAAAATATTTTCGATTTCGTTACTAACTATTTCAATCCCAATAATTATTTCTCTTTTTATATACAATAACCAAACTGTGAATAAGGATTCAATAAACATATCAATTATTCAGCCCAATATAGATCCTTACAACGAAAAGTACGGAAGAACTAATTTTGATATTCTAAAGGAATTTAAACAAACCACAAACAATGAAATTTTTAATAATACAATAATTTTTACACCAGAAACATACTTTTCTGAAAGTCCTGGATATTTGATCTCTAATTTTTTTGAAACTCCTTTTTATCAAGATTTGAATTCATATTTAAAAAGTAAAAACTCACAAGTAATTAGTGGTATTCAATTTTATAAAATATACAATTCAAAACTAACCAAAACCAATAGCTCAAATTATATTAGAGATAGTATATGGCTTGATGTATATAACAGTAGCTTTATAAACTCCAATCTAAAACAAGTCTACCATAAATCTAAATTGGTTGTAGGGGTAGAAAACCTTCCTTATAAAAAAATTTTAAAACCTATTTTAGGTAATTTACTTTTAGATTTTGGTGGAACAATTATGTCAAGAGCAACTCAAAAAAATAGGACTGTTTTTACAACAAATAATAATAATAAAATTGCACCAATAATTTGTTATGAAGCTATGTATGGAGAATACTTAAATGAATATGTCAGAAACGGAGCCCAATTTCTAGCAATTATTACTAACGATGGCTGGTGGAGTAATTCACCCGGTCATAAACAATTATTAAGTTATTCTAAACTAAGGGCCATCGAATCTAGAAGAGACATAGCAAGAACTGCAAACACAGGAATATCTGCAGTGATAAACAAAAGAGGAGATATTTTAAAAACTATTGATTATAATAAAAGTGGAGTAATAAATAGCTCTATTCATTTATCTAATGAAATTACTTTTTATGTAAAGTATGGAGATTATATTTATAGAATTGGACTTTTTTTCTTTCTAATTGTAGTGTTATTTTATTTTACAAAAAAAAAATAATAATAAATTTTTCCTTAAAACATTGTGTGAGTCATTTAAAAATTTATTTTTGCAAATATTAAATATTTTTAATTATGTATTGGACATTAGAACTAGCCACGTATTTAACTGACGCACCTTGGCCTGCAAATAAAGATGAGTTAATTGATTTCGCTATAAGAACAGGCGCTCCTTTAGAAGTAATAGAAAATTTACAAGAAATTGAAGAAGAAGAAGAAGAAACTTATGAATCTATTTTAGAAATTTGGCCTGATTACCCTACCGATGATGACTATCTTTGGAATGAGGACGAATATTAGCTCTTTTAAAAACTTCAATAAAGTCTCTTTTGAGGCTTTTTTTTTGCTTAAATTTGATCTAAATATAATAATCTAATGAGCTTAATAAACTCTATACTTAATGTTTTTGTTGGAAATAAATCAAAAAAAGATTTAAAAGAAGTTGAAGGGGTTGTTCAAGAGATTTTAAGTTTCGAAAATGATCTTTCCAACTTAGATCACAATCAACTTAGAAATAAAACAAATGAATTTAAAGAAGGTATTCAATCTGTTAAAGAACCTTTTAATGAACAAATTTCAAAAATAAAAGAAAAAATAGATTCTTCTTCAAGTATTGATGAGAAAGATGAATTATTTCAGGAAATAGATTTAATTACAGAACAGTCAAATTTAAAAGTTGATGAGAAATTAAACGAAATTCTTCCTGAAGCTTTTGCAGTTGTCAAAGAAACTGCAAAAAGATTTAAAGATAACTCTGAAATAAAAGTTAAAGCATCCTCCTTTGACATGAACCTTTCATCAGAAAAAACCTATGTAACTATTGATGGGGAAGATGCAATTTGGTTGAATAAATGGAATGCTGCAGGCAAGGAGGTGATTTGGGACATGGTTCATTACAACGTACAACTTATCGGAGGTATAGCATTACACAGGGGGAAAATTGCAGAAATGCACACTGGAGAAGGTAAAACTCTAGTAGCAACACTTCCAGTCTACCTAAATGCTTTGACCGGCAATGGAGTTCATCTTGTTACTGTTAATGATTATCTAGCAAAAAGAGATAGCGCTTGGATGGCCCCAATATTTGAATTTCATGGACTTAGTATTGACTGTATTGATCATTACAATCCAAATTCTGAGGGAAGAAAAAAGGCATATAATTCTGATATAACTTACGGAACAAACAATGAGTTTGGTTTTGATTATTTAAGAGATAATATGGCTCATTCCTCTTCTGATTTAGTACAAACTAAGCATTCTTACGCTATTGTAGATGAAGTTGATTCAGTGTTAATAGATGATGCTAGAACTCCACTAATTATTTCTGGACCTGTTCCAAAAGGAGATATTCATGAATTTGACAAGTTAAAACCAAAAGTTTATTCAATAGTTCAAAAGCAAAAACAGTTATTAGTTCAAGTTCTTGCTAAAGCAAAAAAATTAATAAAAGAGGGCAACAAAGAAGACGGAGGATTTAACCTTTTACAGGTTTACAGAGGATTACCTAAGAATTCAGCATTAATAAAATATTTAAGTGAAGAAGGAGTTAAACAATTACTTCAAAAAACTGAAAATTTTTATATGCAAGATAATAATCGTGAGATGCCAAAGGTAGATTATGATTTGTATTTCGTAATTGATGAGAAAAACAATCAAATAGAGTTAACAGATAAGGGAATTGATGATATTTCTGACAATAAAGATAATTCACATTTTTTTGTTTTACCAAACCTTTCTGTTGAACTAGCTGAAATCGAAAATAAAAAACTAGAAGTCAATAAAGAAGTTGAAGAAAAAGAAAAAATATACAACGAATTTGCAATTAAAAGTGAAAGAATACACACACTTAATCAATTATTAAAAGCATACACTCTATTTGAAAAAGACACTGAATATGTTTTAATGGATAATAAAGTAAAAATAGTAGATGAGCAAACTGGAAGAATAATGGATGGGAGAAGATATTCTGACGGTCTTCATCAAGCTATTGAAGCAAAAGAAAATGTAAAAATTGAAGATGCTACGCAGACATTTGCATCAGTTACACTACAAAACTATTTCAGAATGTATAAAAAACTTTCCGGAATGACAGGTACAGCTATTACTGAAGCTGGAGAGTTTTGGGATATTTACAAACTGGATGTTGTAGAGATACCTACAAACAGACCTATCGCCAGAAAAGATAATAACGATTTAATTTATAAGACTAAAAGAGAAAAGTATAATGCAGTTATTGAAGATGTCACTAAAGTAGCAAATGAAGGACGTCCTGTATTAATTGGAACAACTTCAGTAGAAATTTCTGAATTATTAGCAAAAATGCTTTCTATAAAACAAATAAAGCATAATGTTTTAAATGCTAAACTTCACAAAAAAGAAGCAGATATTGTAACTGAGGCAGGAAATGCAGGTATAGTTACTATAGCTACAAATATGGCTGGTAGAGGAACTGATATAAAAATAAACAAAGAAGTAAAGTCAAATGGTGGTTTAGCAATAATCGGCACTGAAAGACACGATTCCAGAAGGGTTGACAGACAGTTGAGGGGACGTTCAGGTAGGCAAGGAGATCCTGGGAGTTCTCAATTCTATGTTTCATTAGAGGATAATTTAATGAGGCTATTTGGATCTGACAGAGTTGCTAAGATGATGGATAGAATGGGTCTAGAAGAAGGAGAAGTTATACAGCACTCTATGATGACAAAAACAATAGAAAGAGCACAAAAAAAGGTCGAGGAAAATAATTTTGGAATAAGAAAAAGATTATTGGAATATGATGATGTAATGAATGCTCAAAGAGAAGTCATTTATAAAAGAAGAAGACATTCACTTCAGGGAGAAAGGCTTAAGGTTGATATAGCTAACATGATATATGATACAACTAAGTTAATTGTTGAAAACAACAAGACATCTAATAATTACAAAGATTATGAATTTGATATTATTAGACATTTCTCCTTAAGTTCAGAATACTCGTCAAATGATTTTGAAACAGCAAATACTGAAGAAATTATTTCAAGAACATATAAAAGTGCATACAAACATTATAATTCTAAAATAATTTTAAATGCCGAAAAGGTATTTCCAGTTATAAAAAATGTATTTGAAAATCCAGCTAATAATTTTGAAAGAATTGTTGTGCCATTTACTGATGGTAAAAAGACATTGAATGTTGTATCTAAACTTAAAGAAGCATACGAATCTAAAGGAAAAACGTTAATCAATGATTTTGAAAAAAATATTTCTTTAGCCATAATAGATGAAGCATGGAAGGATCATTTAAGAAAAATGGATGAACTTAAACAATCCGTTCAATTAGCTGTACACGAACAAAAGGATCCTTTAGTTATTTATAAATTCGAAGCATATAAATTATTTGAATCAATGTTAGAAAAGGTGGATAAAGAGATAATATCTTTCTTATTTAATGGACAACTTCCCTCAAAAGATCCATCTGAAATTAGAGAAGACAGAAAAGTAAGGAGACAACAAAAGTTAAATGTTTCAAAGGAGGAGGTTTTAAATAGTGACGAAATAGCTTCTGTTAATAAAAAAGCAGGACAAATGGCTTCACAGAGTAATAATTATGTTGAAACTGTAGTTAGGGATGTCAAAAAAATTGGTAGAAATGAAAAAGTATCTATTAAACACATCACAAATGGAGAGATAAAAACTTTAAAATATAAAGTAGCTGAAAATCATTTAAGAAATGGAGAATGGATATTAATAAATGATTAAATATGAAAATTGTAGTAATTGGACCGTATTTTCCATTCCGAGGAGGAATAGCAGACACAAATCAAGAACTATGTAATGCATTAACAAAATCCGGACATACGGTTAAAATAATAAATTTTAAATTACAATATCCTAAAATATTTTTCCCTGGAAAATCACAACTTTCAAATGATAAATCTGGAAAAGTAAATGATTCAAAAAGAATCATAAATTCTATAAATCCTATAAGCTGGTTTAATTGTATAAAAATAATAAATGAAATAAAACCAACAATAGTTATATCTTCTTACTGGACAAGTTTCATGTCTCCTTGTCTGTCATTCATTAATAAAGGATTAAATAAAAAAATAACTAAGATTGGAATAATCCATAATGCATATCCTCATGAAAAAATCTTATTACAAAATAAATTTTTAAAAATTTATTTAAATAATATAGACAATTACATTACACTATCTAAAAATGTATTTGAACAAATCAAAATAATCAATTCTGTAAAAAAAGGAATGGATTTATTTCACCCAGTACCCACAAAATTTGGAAAACCTATAGACATTAAGATTGCAAAAGAAAAAATAGGATTAAAGAATGATTTCAAGTATTTATTATTTTTCGGATTAATACGAAAATATAAAGGATTAGATATTTTAATAAAAGCAATGAAACAGATTGTCAAACATGATAATAAAATTAAATTACTTGTCGTTGGAGAAAATTATGAATCAACAGAAAAATATAAAAATTTAGCTATTAAAGAAGGTGTTTTTGATAGTATTCAATTCAAAAATGAATTTATAAATGATAATGAAATTAAATTTTGGTTTTGTTCAGCAATTTTAGTGATTCAACCCTACAAGAGTGCATCTCAAAGTGGAATAACTCCCTTAGCAGTTCAGTTTGAAATTCCTACTGTATGTTCAAATATTAAAGGATTATCAGAATTTGTAACCGATTGTCATGATGGATTTTTGTCGAATTCTGATCCAAAATATTTGGCAAACAAAATTATATTTGCATTAAAATTTGATTTAGATTTAATCAAACATCAATTAAGAAAAAAGAAAAACAAATACTCGTGGGTGAATTTTACTAATAAATTAATTAAAACAAATGATTAGAATAATTTTAATATTTTCAGTTTTATTTATTAAAACAGATTACAGTACAAAAGAATTAAATCAAAATTATGAAAAAGCATACTTTGCTTCCGGATGTTTTTGGTGTGTTGAAGGAATCTATGAAAATATAAAAGGAGTAATTGAAGTTAACTCTGGTTATTCAGGAGGTTTTAAAAAAAATCCTACTTACCAACAGGTCATGAGTGGAAAGACTGGACATGCAGAAGCTGTTGAAATAATTTACGATCCGATTGTTGTAGATTTCAAAACTTTAGTGGAAGTTTTTTTTGGATCACACGACCCAACTACATTAAACAGACAAGGGCCTGACAGAGGAACTCAATATAGATCCATAGCATTTTACAACTCGGAAGAAGAGAAAAATGAAATTAAAAAAGAAATAAAAAGATTATTAGACACCAATACTTATAATAAAATCACCACTCAAGTAAAAACTTTCAAAATTTTTTACTTGGCAGAAGAGTATCATCAGGACTATAAAAAAAATAACCCTTATGATATGTATATAATGAAAGTCTCTGCACCTAGAATTAATAAGTTTAAAATGGATTTTTCTGAGCTGATAAAATAAATTATTCTAATTTATTATCAATAATTCTTTCCATGTAGTCTTGAAAAAAAGCTTTTAAATACAATTCTTCTTTTGAATAATCAACATTAGGATTATTTATTAAATTATTTTCTAAATGCAAATCTTTTATTCCATAAACTCCTATTACATTATCTCCATCAAAAACTAAATTATATGCTCCCATCGAGAAGTGATAAACAGTTCCTGAATAATGAATCGAAAAAGGAACGTCCTGAGAATTAGAAAACAAACTTCTCCCCCAAGTGTTTATAGGTTTGTCATAGCCGATTAAATCAACTATTGAAGGAAATATATCTAGCTGCTGAGAAAGCTCATCATTCACTCCTTTAAAGCTATTATTTGGGTGATAAAACATAATAGGAATCGCAAATCGATTTATTGGAGCTCTGTAAAGCGGATACCAAAACTGGTTACAATGGTCTGCAGTTATAATAAATAATGTATTATCAAACCATGGTTGAGTTTTAGAGGTCTCAAAAAATTCTTTTAAGGCATTATCAGAATAACCTATAACCTGATGCATTTGAACATTTCCTTTTGGAAAAACATCTTTATATTCCTCCGGAACATAAAAGGGCTCATGTGAGGATAAACTAAAAAAAGTAGTAAAAAAAGGTTCTTTAAAATTATCAATTTCACTCTTCATGAATTTTAAAAAAGGTTCATCCCAAATACCCCAATATCCATCATACAAAGAGTTGTCATTAAATTCATTTTTCCCATAGTAATTGTCAAAACCTAAGATATTGGACAATCCTAAAAAACCCATTGATCCATTTGGAGCGCCATGAAAAAAAGAAGTAGAATAATCAATTTCATTAAAAACAGATACTAATGATTGTATTTTCTGATTGGAATAGGGTGAAGATGTAAAGGGAACTTTAAATGAGGGGACACTAGCTAAAATTGAAGGCAATGCTTCAATAGATTGCCTGCCGTTAGCAAATGCGTTAGTAAAAATCAGACTATTGTTAGACAAAGAATCTAAAAAGGGAGTATAACTTTTATAATCATTAATAATATTACCCTTATTAAACGAACCAATATATTCTCTACCAAAACTTTCCAAAACTATTAAAACAACATTGGGTCTTGAATAAACAGAATCATTCAATTTTTTTATTGGATTTATTATGCTTTCTATTCTAGAACTATTAATAAAGTTTTTCTTTTTAAAGTAATTTTTCTTATAAGTTCTTATTAAACAAAATGGAGAATTTAACACAAAATCTGCATGAATTCCTTTTTTAACAAACCTGTGGGCATCAACCATATTAATTGGTCTTGTGGCATTACCAATTCCTCCTCTCACTCCTATTACACAAATAAAAATTATTACTAACGACCATAGTAACGAAAAAATGTAATAATTAAATGTATTTTTTGATTTAGATTTATTGAAATCAATTTTCTTGTATAGATAAATCCAAAAAAGAATACATATAAAAAACAAAGCCAGAACATGCCAATAATTATAAATGAAAGAAGCTGCTAAAGTTGCTTTATTGTTCTCGTTTTCAATAACATCAAAAACTCTTGTGGTTATTCTAGATTGAGAAAATCTATAATAAATAAAATCAAAAAAATTTGTTGAATACGCTACGGCATTGGTTGAAAAATATAGCACCATCATTACTTTTTGAAACAAAGGGTTTGAATTATTTTTTAACGGTAATAATGAAATTAGTATAAAAAATACATTGGTATATAAAATTGCCGTAGTATCAAAAGTCAATCCTATAAGACATAAATTAATAAATTCACGAAAACTTTCTATAACAATCATATTGCTGTTATAAAAATAGAATAGTACTCTTGCTATAAAATAAAATAAATATGCTAATGAGATTCTTAAAAACAGTGTTTTGTATTCTTGAATTCTATAAAACATTATAAATGAATTTTATTTGAAATAAAAGAAAATAAATAACCTGTTGCAATTCCAAAAAAAGCACCAAAGATAATATCAATAGGAAAGTGAACACCAACATAAATTCTACTGTATGAAACTATTATTGCCCATAAAAAAAGATATTTAAAGTTTTTTGAAAATCTTTTTAATATAAAATAAAAAAAAGTTGCTACACCAAAAGTATTAGCAGCATGAGCGGAGAAAAATCCAAATAATCCACCACACCCTTCTTTCAAAATCCTTATAAAATCATTAATTTCCTGATCATGACATGGCCTCAATCTTTGAAAGAATTCTTTAAAAAACCCACTTGTTTGATCTGTTAAGACTATTAATATTACAATAAGAATCAAATACTTTAAAAATTCTTTATTATTAAATTTCTTATATAAATAATAGATCAAAAATAAATACAAAGGAATAGAAGATTTCTTATCAGTAACTAACAACCAGAAAAAATCAAAACTCTCAGCTCCAAGAGAATTTAAAAAAATAAATAAAGATTTATCTATATCAATTAACGTTTCCAAAATAAAGATTATTTAACAATTCCATATTTATCAAACAAGTATACTAGTGATGTCATAGCAAAAGCTCCTAATTCAAGTTCTCGTTTATTTATTGCATCAAAAGTATCAATTGAAGCATGATGATAGTCAAAATATCTTTGTGAATCAGGTCTTAACCCTGCTAAAACATTATTACCATTCTCGAGCGGAGCGATATCAGCTCCACTTCCACCTAATAGAAACGAATGAATTAAATATGGTTCAAATAATTTTTTCCAGGATTGAATCATATTAAAATTTTCAGTATTTGAAGTAAACGAAAAACCTCTGGGTGTAAATCCTCCTGCATCAGACTCAAGTGCAAAAATATGATTTAAATTATTTTTTTTTGCAACCTCTGAGTACTTTTTAGCTCCTCTAGTTCCATTTTCTTCATTCATAAACAATACAATCCTAATAGTTCTTTTTGGAACATAATCCATTTTATTGAAAATATTTAATATATCCATGGATTGAACAATACCTGCTCCATCATCGTGTGAACCGTCTCCTAAATCCCAAGAATCTAAATGACCTCCAATGAGTATTATTTCATCAGGATATTCAGATCCTTTTATTTCGGCAATAACATTATGAGAAACTACATCCTTATATTGTTTACATTGTTGTCTTAGTAGAAACTTAAGTTTTGGATTAATGACTAACAAGTCACTTAGTTTTTCAGCAGCATTTGTACTTATTGCTGCTGCAGGTATTTTCCTACTATTAGGCAAGTTACCATAACTCATAGTACCTGTGTGAGGGTTGTCATCAAGTCTTAGACTCATAGACCTGACTATTACTCCAATAGCTCCATATTTAACAGCTTCAGCTGCACCATTAGTTCTTTGATTTACAGCTTCTCCATAAGCTTGAAAGGTGCTTATTAAATCGGATCGCATCGGACGATTAAAAAATACAATTTTACCATCAACCTTTTCTTTACCTAGCTCTTCTAATTCTTTAAAACTTTTAACTTCAATTACATTTGCTTTAATACCAACTGATGGAGTAGCAACTGAACCTCCAAGTGCACAAGCATCTACATTAAATGTAACTCCAGGCTGAGTTTCAATTAATGCAAACTCTTTTGGACCTCTAACCCATTTTGGAACCATTAATTTTTGAAGCCAAACCTTATCAAATCCTGATTTACTTAACTCTTCTTGACCCCATTTTACAGCTCTTTCGGCATTTAAAGAACCCGATAATCTTCCTCCAATTTCATTAGATAAATAGTCTAATAATTCATAGCTACTACTGGAACTCATTGTTGTGTTAAATATTTTTTTAAACATTTCTTTATCACTTTGAGAAAATAAAGTAATTGTAAAAAAAAGAGGTAATAAAATAGTAATGATTTTCATAAGTTTATTTTTTATTAGAAAATTTAATAACATCATCAAATGATATGATTTCAGTATCAGATAACACAGTTAATCTTTCTATAACATTCCTTAGCTCCCTGACATTTCCAGACCAATCAAATTTTTGTAATTCTAAAACAGCTTTTTTATCAATACTTTTAAGTTTAGATTGATTTTCTTTCGAAATATCTTTTAAAAAATGATCAATTAAATAAGGAATATCTGATTTTCTTTTATCTAAAGAAGGAACATTTATTTCTATTACTGCTAGTCTGTGAAATAAATCCTCTCTAAAATTATTCAATGATATTTCATTTCTTAAATTTTTATTTGTAGCAGCAATAACTCTTACATCTACCACTAAATCTCTTTCACTTCCAACTCTTTGAATCTTGTGTTCTTGTAAAGCTCTTAAAACTTTCGATTGCGCAGATAAACTCATATCCCCTATTTCGTCCAAGAAAATAGTTCCTCCGTTAGCTGCTTCAAACTTCCCGACTTTATCTTTCACAGCCGATGTAAAAGCTCCTTTTATATGACCAAAAAGTTCACTTTCAATTAATTCAGATGGTATAGCTGCGCAATTTACTTCAATGAAAGGGGAATCATTTCTTGAGCTATTTAAATGTATTTGATGTGCTACTAGTTCTTTTCCAGAACCATTTGGACCTTGAATTAACACTTTGGCATTAGTTAAAGACACTTTATTAATTAAGTGCTTCAAATTGATAATTTCTACTGACTTACCAATAATTTCAAATTCCTTCGATTTTTTTAAAGTAGATCTACTTTTTTTAGTAAAATCATTGTTTTTAAGTGCAGACCTAACTGAGTTAAGTAACCTGTTCAAATCAGGTGGTTTGGAAATGTAATCAAAAGCTCCTAACCTCATTGATTCAACTGCTGTTTCTAGATCTCCGTGTCCAGAAATCATTATCGTTGGTATTTCGGGAAACTCTTTTGTTATAAACTGCAATACCTCTATACCATCTTTTTTAGGCATTTTTATATCGCATAAAATTAAATTAAATTTCTTTTTTTTGATTTCGTCTACAGCTTGAACTCCGTCTGAAGCTTCAGTAATTTGAAATTTATCATTTTCTTCTAATAAAACTTTATTAAGTACTCTTCTAATAGAGGCTTCATCTTCAATTATTAAAATTTTTGACATAATTTATTATTTCTCTATGTGAACAACTCTTTGAGGAAAAGGAATTTGGATATTTAATTCTTTGAATTTTTTATAAACTAAAAACCTAATATCACTTTCAATTAAATTAACTCTAAATCCATTATTATATGTAAATATTAATTGAAAATCTAGAGAACTATCTCCAAAATCTTTAAAAATAACATGTGGAGTAGGGTTTTTCATTAGGTGAATGTGAGAGTCAGCAATATCTAAAAGTGTTTTTTTAACTAATTCAACATCAGAGTCATAAGAAACCCCAACAGAAATACTTCCTCTTACTACAGTCCCATTTTCTGTCCAATTAAATAAGGTTGAAGTTAAATATTTATGGTTAGGTATTATCAGTACTTTATTGTCAAAAGTTACAGCTCTAGTGGTTCTGATTTTAATATTTTCTACCCTTCCAACTTTACCATCTATTTCAATAATATCTCCAACATGAACTGTTTGATCAGCTAAAATTAAAATTCCTGAAATAATGTCTTGAAAAAATGTTTGAAGAGCTAATCCAACACCAACTAATAAAGCTGCTGAGGCAGCAAAAATACCTGTTAGATTAATTCCAAAATTTTGAAATGTAATTGAAGCAACTATTATATAAACAAAGTAATTTAAAAATGTAAAAACAGATTTAAATTTCAGTTTCCTTTCTTCGTCAAGTTTCTTTGTAGCTATCTTTTTAACAACCTTTAAAAAAAGATAAGTAGTAATAAAAATAGTTGTAACAAGTAAAATTGTTACTATAGAGAATTTAATATTATCCGTTATAAAAAATTCTTTATTAATGAATTCTAAAAACTTCTTCATCTGTAAATATTTCCTTAAATATAATCAAATTGAAGGTAACAATTAAGAGTGAAAATATAAAAATATGTTAATCTAATGGAGTCCTATGAAAACATGTCTTTAACCTTTTCAAAAAATGATTTTTCTCCTTTTTCTGGCGAGGGAGTGAAGTTTTCATTCTCAATCATTTTTTCAAAAAATGATTTTTGTTCTTTATTTAAAATTTTTGGAGTCCAGACATTTATATGTACAAGTAAGTCTCCTGCACTGTAAGAGTTTATACTAGTTAAACCCTTCCCTCTTAATCTTAAAATTTTTCCAGACTGAATTCCTGATTCAAGCTTAATCCTAACACTTCCTGTTACAGTTTCTACTTCTTTGGATATCCCTAAAACAGCATCTGAAATACTTATATACAAATCATAGTGTAAATTATCTCCTTCCCTTTTTAGGGTTGGATGTTCATTTTCTTTAATAAGAACTATTAGATCTCCAGGAATTCCATTTCCTGCAGAATCATTTCCTTTACCAGTAACTTTCAATTGCATACCGTCTTCAACTCCTGCAGGAATCTTAACTAAAACAGTTTGTTCAGAAATAATTAAACCATTTGAATCTGAATTTAAAGGTTTAGAAGACACTGATTGACCTGAACCACTACAGTTTGGACATGTACTAGCCGATTGCATTCTTCCTAAAATAGTATTGGTAATCCTAGTTACTTGACCAGAACCATCACATGAAGAACAATTTTTATAAGTAACTCCTTCAGCTTTAATTTTTCTTTTTACTTTAATTTTTTTCTCAACTCCAAGTACAATCTCCTTAAGCTCAAGACTTACCTTAATTCTTAAATTACTCCCCTTGGATCTTCTTTGTCCTCCACCACCAAAACCTCCGAAACCTCCACCACTAAAACCACTTCCAAAAATATCTCCAAACTGACTAAATATATCGTCCATATTCATTCCTCCACCAAAACCACCACCACCGCCGCTACCATCAAAAGCAGAATGACCAAACTGATCGTACTTAGCGCGTTTTTCTTTATTACCTAAAACTTCATAAGCTTCTGCAGCTTTTTTAAAACTTTCTTCAGCAGCTGAATTTCCTGGGTTTTTGTCAGGATGATATTGAATGGCTTTTTTTCTGTAAGCCTTTTTAATTTCACTTTCAGAAGCAGATTTACTAACTCCTAAAACATCATAATAATCTTCTTTCATAAAGTTTTTTTAATTCCCTACTACTACTTTAGGGTATCTAATTATTTTATCTCCTAACTTATATCCACTTTCTACTACATCTATAATTTTACCTTTCATTTTTTTATCATCTACAGGAAGTTGAGTAATAGCTTCGTGAAGCTCTGCATCAAAATCTTCACCTTTATCAACTTTAATTAAAATTAAACCTTGAGATTTTAAGGTGCTAGAAAATTTATTTTGAATTAATGTAAACCCTTCAACTAGCCCCTTTTCTTTTGATTTATCAAATTCATCTGAAGCTCTATTTAAATCATCTAATACTGGTAAAAGAGCTGTCATTAATTCTTGCGAAGCAGTTTTATATAAATCAAGTCTTTCTTTTGTAGTTCTTTTCTTATAGTTTTCAAATTCTGCAAAAAGTCTTAAAAACTTATCTTTTTCTTCGTTTATAGAAATTTCTAAATTTTGAATCTGAACTTTTAAAGTAGGTTTTTTTATTGATTTTGAATCACTCATCTTTTCATTTTTTTAGAATATTTGCAAAAGTACTGCCAATTTTGTAAAAATGTCAAAATGTCATTAAATTATTTCAATAAATCTTCCAGAGCTGAGTTAAGGTCCTTAAATTCATATTTAAACCCTTCTTTGATAATTTTTTCACAACTAACTTTTTGACTAAAAATTAATAGCTCAGACATCTTTCCAGTAAGCATTTTAACAAGCTTTAAAGGGATGGATGGCAAAATAATACGTCTATTAAGTTTATCGGATAATTCTAACATAAAATTCTTACTATTGACTGGATTTGGGGCTACTAAATTATAAATACCGTTACTGTTTTTGTCAACTAAAAATAATATGGCACTAACTACATCGTAAATATGAATCCAAGAGTAAATATTTAAACCTTTACCAAACCAAGTTCCTGCAAAAAACTTAGATGACATTACTATTGGTTTCAAAAACCCTGCTTTTAAAGACAACACTAAACCAATTCTAATTTTAACAACATTAATATTTGAACTATTAAAGACATCACACGCATTCTCCCATTTAATCACAGTATCCGCTAAAAATGAATTAGAAAAGTCTTTTGATTTTTCATCATGATTGATGTTTGAATCTGATTTATATAATCCAATTGCCGAAGCACAAATAAATTGTTTAACTCTACAATCCTTGTTGTTTAAAATAGCTTTATTTAATAACTCAATTGACCTTACTCTACTCTGTAAAATAGATTTTTTTGCTTTTCTAGTCCAAAGTTGTGCTATAGGAGAACCTGCCAGATTAATAACAACATCAACTCCACTAACACAATTTTCATCTATAATATCTGATTCTGGATTCCAGTAAAAAATGTTAAAATAATCGTTAGATTGATTTAAATTCTTATTAGTAGTCAAAATATTCACCTCATGTTTTCTGTCAGAAATAACATTCAACAATCTTTTTCCAATTAATCCTGTTGCACCTGCAATTAAAAATCTCATTATTAATATTAAAATTAATTATAACAAAGTTAATTTGTAATTTCACTAATAACAATTGTTTACTATGAAAATTCAAAAAATAGAAAAATCTAATATATCAAATATTGATTTTGATAATTTAACTTTTGGCGGAGTTTTTACCGACCATATGTTTGTATGTTCATTTAAAAAAGGGGAATGGACTAATCCCGAAATAAAACCATATCAACCAATTTCAATTAGTCCATCTGCTCGAGTTTTTCATTATGGGCAAGCTTGTTTTGAAGGAATGAAAGCTTATAAAGATCAAAATGATAAAATCTGGTTATTTAGACCAAAAGATAATCACGATAGAATAGTTAAATCATCTAAAAGATTAGCTATGCCAGTTATTCCTGAAGAAATATTTATGGAGGGTTTAACTAAGCTTATAGGGTTGGATAAAGATTGGGTTAAGCCTGGAGTTGGAAATTCACTTTACATAAGACCGTTTATTTTTGCTGATCAAGCGAGTATTATTGCTACTGAATCCGACGAATACAAGTTTATGATAATTTGTGCTCCAGCAAACACATATTACAACGGAGATGTTAAAGTTAAAATTGAAAAATCTTTTAGTAGAGCCTCTAAAGGCGGGGTTGGATATGCTAAAGCAGCAGGAAATTATGCAGCTCAATTTTACCCAACAATTTTAGCAAGAAAAGAAGGTTTTCAACAAATCATTTGGACAGACTCCAATAATCACGAATATATAGAAGAAGCAGGAACCATGAACTTGTTTTTTAGAATTGGAGACACTTTATTAACTGCTCCAACTAGCGATAGTATTTTAGATGGAATAACAAGAAAAAGTCTAATTGAAGTTGCTAAGAAAGAAGGAATAGAGGTAGAAGTGAGACCTATTAAAGTGACTGAAATAGTTGAGGCTCAAAAAAATGGGCAACTTAAAGAAATATTCGGAAGCGGAACTGCTGTAATAGTATTACCCATTATTGGATTTGGTTATGAAAATGAAAAATATGATTTGCCAAAAATAGAAAATCCTTTTTCAACTTTTCTCAAGAAAAAATTAAATGACATACAGTATAATATTTCTGACGATCCTTTTAATTGGAGAATTGAAGCTTAACTCAATATTTTTAAAATATTAGGCTTGAAGTAATTTGGGCCCTTCAATACTTTACCGTCTTCTCTGTAAATAGGTTTTCCGTCTGAGCCTAATTTACTCATATTACTTTTTTGAATTTCATCAAAAACCTCTTCAATTTTATTTTGCATACCATGTTCTATTATGGTTCCACACAATATATATAACATATCTCCAAGTGCATCTGCTACTTCAATCAAATCATTATTTTTTGCTGCTTCTAAATATTCATCATTTTCTTCACTCATTAAACTGTGCCTTAATTGCAGCTTATCATGATCTAAGTCAACTGACGGAGAATGCTTGTAGCTTAACTTATATACTTCATGGAATTTTTTTACAGAATCAATTTGGTGTTTCATAATTTATTTAATGTTATTTTTGATCTAAAATAAATAAATATGTTTAGTAATGGTCAATTACTTTTCGCTATTATATTCTTTGTAGTTTTTATGATAGTAATAACTATTAGTTATAAAAAAGATTTAAAAAAACTAAAAGGTTCTTACAAAGGTATAAGGTGGGTTATAATTGGTTTTCTATCCTTTGTATTCTTACTAGTTGTTTTAAAAAAATTAAGTGTTTCATGAAACAATTTTTATTAGTTTTTTTGGGTGGAGGACTTGGTAGTGTATTTCGATATTTAATTTCAAGAGTATCTATTTTTAGCTATTATAAATTTCCTTCTTCAACACTAATTTCAAACGTCATCGGATGTTTTATTTTAGGTCTAGTTCTTGGATATGCAATTAAAAACAATCATTTAAACTCTCCACAAACAATCTTACTTGCAACAGGTTTTTGCGGAGGTCTAACTACTTTCTCAACATTTGCTTATGAAAATATAGAATTCATAAAAAGCGGGGAGCTTAGTCAATTATTTTTTTATTCATTAATTTCTATTGTACTTAGTTTTTCAGCTGTTTTTGTTGGTCTGCAACTTGTAAAATAACTTTCATTATTGATTAGGATTTGTGCAAATTAACAATTTTACCCCCCTCATTTTATTATTATACAAAAAGTAATACCTATAAATTACATTATTAATAAAAATACCTAAAATTTGATTATTTATTTTAGTAATAATTTATCATTTCTTTAAGTTTGTTAAGAATATTTTATAAAAAAGTATTCTTAATTACTAATAATTTAAAAATGAGAAAGATTAAAGTTAAAAACTTAATAATCACTACCACTTTACTAAACTTTATTATTACAATGTTCAATACAAACACGTTTTACGCACAAGATCTGGGAGCTGATTTAGTAAGTTCTTATGTTTGGAGAGGAACTCAATTTGGTTCTGGGCCACATATTCAACCTTGGGTTTCGTTAAGTAAAGGTGACTTAGAATTAGGAGCATGGGGAAGTTTTCCAATAACTGCTAACGGAGGGGGTAATGAACTTGATTTATATGCTAGTTATTCATTTGAGTCATTCAAAATCACTTTAACTAACTATACTTTTCCTGGTGAAGGAGGTTTATATAGTTCAAATGAAGGGCTATTCAAGGGAGACTACTTAGAAATTTCTGGTTCTACTAAATTAGGACCAATTAATCTTATGGTTGGATATTTTACTGAAATTGAAGCACTATATATTGAGACTTCATTTATAATTGGTCCAGTTGAAATAGCGCTAGGCTACGGAGATGATTCTAAAGACCCTTGGTATGTTAAAAAAGGAGATGATTTATGTAACGTATCGTTTGGAGGTTCAAAAGATATTAAAATTTCTGAAGATTACTCTTTACCAATATTTGGATCATTAGTATATAATCCAAACTCTGAAGCTGCGTTTTTAATATTTGGAGTAAATTTTTAACACAACCTTAATTTAAAATAAAAAATTATGAAAAAAATTGAAGCAATTATTCGAAAATCAAAATTTACAAATGTTAAAAAAGCTCTACACGACGTAGAAGTTAATTTCTTTTCCTACTGGGATGTAACTGGTGTAGGTAACGAAAAAGAAGGTCATGTTTACAGAGGGGTCACCTATAGCACGACAGATATTCAAAGAAGATATTTATCAATTGTAGTTTCTGAGCCATTTGTTGAAAGAACAATAAATGCTATCATAGAATCTGCATATACTGGAGATGTAGGTGATGGTAAAATATTTATTCTTCCAGTGGAAGAAGCTTATAGGATAAGAACAAAGGAAACAGGTACAACATCACTAAACTAATTTAATCATGGAATTATTAACTATTAACAACGTATGGATGATGATCTGTACAGCCCTTGTATTTGTTATGCATTTAGGATTCTCGTTTCTTGAGATTGGACTTACAAGACAAAAAAATACTATCAATATATTATTTAAAAATTTTTTTGTTATCACATCTGGATTAATCATTTACTGTTTAGTAGGATTCAATCTAATGTATCCTAGTGAATGGATAATTGATGGGGTTCTTGGAAATATTGTTACTGGACTTGATTCAATAGCCGCAACAGATCTTTCATACAACGAAGGGTATACATACTGGACTGACTTTCTGTTTCAAGGTATGTTTGCTGCAACTGCAGCAACCATAATTTCTGGAGCTGTAGCAGAGAGGATTAAAATTAATTCTTTTATCTTAATTGCAATATTATATGTAGCTATTGTCTATCCAATTGTAGGATCTTGGCAATGGGGAGGTGGATTTTTTAGCACATTTATTTCAGAAGAGTTGGGCTTCTATGACTTTGCTGGATCAACTCTAGTTCATTCTGTTGGAGGTTGGGGAGCGCTAGTTGTTATTTACTTTTTAGGAGCTAGAAAAGGTAAATTTGACACAAATGGTAATCCTTTGGCAATCCCTGGATCAAATCTTCCACTTTCTGCAGCTGGAGTATTAATTTTATGGCTTGGATGGTTTGGTTTTAATGGAGGTTCTGTACTTTCTGCTGATCCATCATTAACATCTCTTGCCTTAGTAACTACATGTTTATCTGCTGCTTCTGGAGGTATTGGAGCTGCTGTTTTTTCTAGAATTTTATATAAAAATCTAGATCTAACAATGTTTATGAATGGAGTTTTAGGAGGTCTTGTTGGTATAACAGCAGGGGCTGATCAAATGTTACCAACTTCAGCAATACTAATAGGCTTAATCGCTGGGATTATTGTAGTTCTCTCTGTTGCTCTTTTAGATAAATGTAAACTTGATGACCCAGTAGGAGCAATCCCCGTACACCTTTTCTGTGGAATGTGGGGAACTTTAGCTGTTGGAATCTTTGGAAATATGGCTAGTTTTGATCAATTCATGATTCAACTTGCTTGTATTGGAATTACTGGTTTATTTTGTATAATTTCATCTACTATTATTACATTATTTGTTAGAGCTACTATTGGATTAAGAGTTGATAAAAAAGAGGAGGAAAAAGGTCTTGATTTAGCAGAACATGGAACACGCGCATACGGAGACTTTTCTATAAACTAAAAAATTATAACTATTTTCATGATAAATTAAATTTCATGAAAAAAATAAACTTAATAAAACTGCAATGTGTTCTTTTTTTCACATTGCAGTTTTTTTTCAACTATTCACAAGATAATATTAGTCAAGGGCCATTTGAACAATTAATCATTAGGAATGTTACTCTAATAAATGGAAATGGAGCCCCCCCTACTGGACCTGTAGATATTGTTGTAGAAAAAAATATAATTACAAAAATTCAAACAGTTGGATATCCTGGCATAAAAACAAATAGAAAAGGACCTAAGCTTAATAAAAATGGAATGGAAATTGATTGTTCAGGAATGTATTTACTCCCTGGACTTATTGATATGCATGGCCATATTGGAGGAAAATCTCAAGGAGCAAGCCCAGAATATGTTTTCAAATTATGGCTGGCACATGGAATTACAACAGTGAGAGAACCCAGTGGACGTGGGATTGATTTCACCTTAGATTTAAAGAAAAAAAGTGAGAAAAATAAAATTATAGCTCCTAGAATTTTTTCATATACTGGTTTTGGGTCTGGCGATGAGACATCTGCGGAAATTAATGACCCGGAAGGAGCAAGAGAATGGGTCAGAAAAAATGCCAAAAAAGGAGCTGATGGAATTAAGTTTTTTGGTTCTTCTCCAGAAATAATGAAAGCGGCCTTAGACGAAAACAAAAAGTTGGGATTAAAATCAGCATGTCACCATTCTCAAATGAGTGTAGCTAGGTGGAATGTTCTTAACTCTGCTAGAGCTGGATTAACTACAATGGAACACTGGTACGGTTTGCCTGAAGCTTTATTTTCTGACAAGACAATTCAAAATTATCCTGCAAATTACAACTATCAAAATGAACAACATAGATTTGAAGAAGCAGGAAAACTCTGGGAACAAGCTGCAAAACCCTATTCAGATCACTGGAATAATGTAATGAATGAATTGATTGATTTAGATTTTACTATTGACCCTACTTTTAATATATACGAAGCAAGCAGAGATTTACACAGAGCCAGAAGAGCAGAGTGGCACGAGGACTACACTTTACCTTCACTTTGGAAGTTTTATGAACCAAGTAAAATTTCACATGGTTCATACTGGCATTATTGGGGAACTGAACAAGAAGTAGCATGGAAAAAAAATTACCAGTTATGGATGACTTTTATCAATGAATATAAAAATAGAGGAGGAAGAGTTACGGCTGGATCGGATTCTGGATTTATTTATCAGTTATATGGTTTTGCTTATATCAGAGAATTAGAGTTGTTAAGAGAAGCCGGCTTTCATCCTCTAGAAGTTATTAGAGCTGCTACTTTAAATGGTGCTGAAGCATTAGGAGCTGATAAGTTAATAGGCTCAGTTGAAGTTGGGAAAATGGCTGATTTTTTAATAATTGAAGAGAATCCTTTAGAAAATTTAAAAGTTTTATATGGAACTGGTGCAATTAAACTAAATAAAGACAATAAAGTAACCAGAGTTGGAGGAGTAAAATATACAGTTAAAGATGGAATAATCTACGACTCTAAAAAACTTTTAAATCAAGTAAAAGAAATGGTAAAAAAAGCTAAGAGAGAAGAAGGCTTTGAATTAAAGCAGCCAGGAATAAATTAATGTTTTATACTTTTAATTTTTATTAAATTATTCAAAAAGTCAATAGTTTTAATATTAAAAAAAACTGGTTTCTCTACATTAACAACATGTCCACATCCTGGAACAACTAATAGCTTTGAATTTTTATGTTCTTTAGATAAAATTTTAATAGATTCTAAAAACATGTAATCCTCTGATCCCATCACATATAGAATAGGTATTGAAAGTTCAACCTGTCTAAAAAGCTTCAGCAATGGATTTAAATCTGAAGTTAATCTAAACCACCTAATAAATTCTTTCTGATAAAGTTTCTTAGCTTCATTAATAAATAAAATCCTAGATTCTTTGTGGTTTTTATAAGGCATTAAGATAAAAGCAAGAAGTTTATATATCCAAATATAAGGGACTACAGATTTAAAAATTGAACCAATTTTCATTAAAAATTGAGATCTAAAATTAAGTTTCATAATAGCACCACCGAGAATCATACTCTTGACCATTTTCGGGTAAATTTCAGCAATATGTCTAATTAAAATTGTTCCAAGAGAAATACCTACAAAATGCGAACTTTTAATTTTTTCTTTTTTTAAAACCTCAACTATATCGTTAGCAATTGAGGAAAATGTATATCTGGATTCAAAAACGTTTTTAATATTATATTTAGACTTTCCATGTCCTCTTAAATCTAACAACAATACATTAAAGTGTTTTTTGTAATCACGTATTTGTTTATACCATATTGATGAACTCCCTCCTGCTCCATGAACAAAAGTCACCCATTCTTTAGAAATATTATTTTTATAAATGCTATAATTAATCATAACTAGCTAATAAATTTTCCATCTCTTTTTGAAGTATACTTGCTACTTTAAAAGCTTCAATTAAATAATTCTCATCATTACTTGCATAAATAATTGATCTTGACGAGTTAACTAATAATCCAACTTTATTATTTGCTCCATTTTCAAAAGTTTCTTTAAGACTCCCACCTTGAGCACCAACTCCAGGAATAAGCAAAAAATTATTAGGAACAATTTTACGAATATCTTTTAAATAATCTGATTTTGTAGCACCTACTACATACATTAGATTATGAGAGTTTTTCCATTGCTTTGATTTATGTAAAACTCTTTCAAATAGAGAGTTTTCTAAATTTGGGAATAACTGAAAATCTTCAGCACCTTTATTTGAAGTAAGTCCTAATAAAATAGTTTGTTTGTTTTTATATTTTAAAAATGGCTCTATAGAATCACTTCCCATGTAAGGAGAAACTGTTATAGAATCAAACTCTAAAGTCTTAAAAAAAGCTTGGGCATATTTATCAGACGTGTTACCAATATCTCCTCTTTTAGCATCGGCTATTGTATAAAGAGATGGATAATTTTGGTTGATATAATTAATTGTCTTTTCTAATGTAATCCATCCTTTGGAGCCGTTAGCTTCATAAAAAGCTGTATTAATTTTTACAGCTACAATTAGCTCATTTAAAGAGTCCAATAATTGTTTATTAAACGAAAAAATTGGATCTTTTTCTTTCAATAAGTGATTTGGAATTTTAGAAATATCAGAATCTAGACCCAAGCATAAAAAAGATTTTTTAAACTTAATTTGATTTTCTAAATTCTCTAAATTCATAATTATTTTATTAAAACACTTCTTCTGAATTTTTTAACATCTCTGAGTTTTGTACGAGCTTTAATTCATCAACAATTTTTTGAATATCCCCGTTAACAATATTTTGAAGATCATATAAAGTTAATCCTATTCTATGATCCGTAACTCTTCCTTGTGGATAATTGTAGGTTCTAATCTTAGCTGACCTGTCTCCAGAAGAAACCATTGAGTTTCTTTTTAAAGAGTCTGCTTCAAGTTTTTTATTTAATTCTAATTCATACAAGCGAGATCTCAAAACTTTTAAAGCTTTATCCTTATTTTTATGTTGAGATTTTTGATCTTGACACTGTGCTACAATTCCAGTTGGAGTATGAGTTAACCTAACAGCTGAATAGGTTGTGTTAACTGATTGACCGCCAGGTCCTGAAGAGCAAAAATAATCTATCCTAACATCATTCATATTAATTTCAACATCAAATTCTTCTGCTTCTGGTAATACCATAACAGTAGCAGCTGAGGTATGTACTCTCCCTTGAGTTTCTGTTTGAGGAACTCTTTGCACCCTATGAACTCCGGATTCAAATTTTAACATACCGTATATATCATCTTTACCTGAAACTTCAAAAATTATCTCTTTATACCCACCTGATGTTCCTGAATTAGCATCAACTAAACTTACTTTCCAACCTCTACCTTCACAAAACTTTGTATACATTCTAAATAAATCTCCTGCAAAAATACTAGCTTCATCACCTCCAGTTCCAGCTCTTAATTCAATAACTACATTTTTTGAATCGTCAGGATCCTTAGGAATTAATAAAAACTTTATTTCCTCCTCTAGATTAGAGATTTTCTTTTTAGCTTCACTAAGCTCATCAGAAGCCATTTCTATCATTTCCTTATCCTTTTCATTCTTACATATATCCTCTGCTTCTTTAATATTTAAAAGTAATTCTTCATATAACTTCTTCTTTTCAATTATTAAACCTAATTCTTTGTAATCTTTATTTAAGCTGACATACCTCTTTTGATCCGAAATAATGTTGGGTTGAATAATAAGATCTGAAACCTCATTGAATTTTTGTTGTACTATGTTTAGTTTATCTAACATTATTTTATAAAAATACTTTATTTATTTTTTGAGTAAACTGTTAATAATTATAGACTCCATTTTCGGAGCTAATTGTTAATTTTTTTTCTTTACTAGGTTCCACCCTACCAATAACCTTAGCATCAACTCCAAAAGATTTTGAAATTTCCACTATTTTGCTTGCAAACTCAGGTTTGACATATAATTCCATTCTGTGACCCATATTAAAAACTTTATACATTTCTTCCCAGGAGGTATTAGATTCCCTTTGAATAATTTTAAATAAAGGAGGGGTTTCAAATAAATTGTCTTTTATAATATGTAAATTTTCAATAAAATGTAAAATTTTAGTTTGTGCTCCTCCACTACAATGAACCATTCCATGAATTGTTTTAGAATCAAACTGATCTAAAATTCTTTTTATAATAGGAGCATAAGTTCTAGTTGGAGACAGAACTAGTTTTCCTGCATCAGTATCTAGGCCATTAATTTTTTCATTAATATTTAATGATCCAGAATAAACTAGTTCCTTTGAAACATTTGGATCAAAACTTTCAGGATATTTATCAATTAAATTCTTATTAAACACATCATGGCGAGCAGATGTTAATCCATTACTTCCCATTCCACCATTATAAAAATTTTCATAATTAGCTTGTCCGAAAGATGATAATCCTACAATGACATCTCCTTCAGAAATGTTTGCATTATCAATGACACTGGATCTTTTTATTCTAGCAACAACAGTGGAATCAACTATAATTGTTCTAACTAAATCTCCAACATCGGCAGTTTCTCCCCCTGTTGACTTAATATTAACTCCATATGATGCCATTTCTTTAATTAACTCCTCAGTTCCCTCAATAATAGCTTTAATAACCTCACCTGAAATTAAATTTTTATTTCTTCCAATAGTTGAAGACAATAAAATATTATCTGTTACTCCAACGCATAATAAATCATCAAGATTCATTACCAAAGCATCTTGCGCAATCCCTTTCCAAACTGATATATCGCCTGTTTCTTTCCAGTAAACATAAGCTAACGAAGATTTGGTACCCGCACCATCAGCGTGCATTACCAAACAGTAATCCGGATCATTTGATAAATAATCTGGAACAATTTTGCAAAAAGCTTTCGGAAATAATCCTTTATCAATATTTTTTATAGCATTGTGCACATCTGTTTTATCAGCTGATACACCTCTTTGCATATACCTGTTTGAAGATTCTAGACTCATTATAATAACAAAGATACAAGTTAAGATTATCTTTTAAAATTAATTTCATCATGATAATTAATAATTAAAAAAATGAATTTACACTAATTGAAAATTATTATTTATTAATACTTAGAATTATGAAATTATAAATTTTGTATATCAAAATATATATAATTCATAAAAATACCAGTTGTTTACATCTTTTAAAAACATAAGTGTTTAAAAATCAATATTATATTATAATTTTAAAGAACATTAACTATAAATTAATTTATCATAATGAGTAAATCTAAATTAGAATACATTTGGTTAGATGGTTATAAGCCAACACAAAATATGAGGAGTAAAACTAAAGTTATTGAAGATTTTAGTGGAAAAATTGAAGACTGTCCAATATGGTCTTTCGATGGTTCTTCTACAAAACAAGCAAAAGGTGTCTCTTCAGATTGTTTACTTAAACCTGTGGCAGTTTATCCAGATCCTGATCGAATTAATGGCTACTTAGTTATGACAGAAGTTTTGAATTCTAAGGGTGAAGCTCATGAGTCAAATGCTAGAGCAACTATTGATGATGATGATAACGATTTCTGGTTTGGTTTTGAACAAGAGTACTTTATTATGGATTCCGACACTCAACTTCCCTTAGGTTTTCCTGTGGGTGGATATCCTGGTCCTCAAGGAATGTATTATTGTTCTGTTGGAGGAAGAAACACACATGGTCGTGACTTAGTTGAAGAACATGCAGATCAATGTATTGAAGCTGGATTAAATTTTGAAGGAATAAATCAAGAAGTAGCTAGCGGTCAATGGGAATTTCAGTTATTTGCTAAAGGGGCAAAAAAAGCTGGAGATGAGATGTGGATAGCAAGATATCTTTTAGATAGATTGACTGAAAAATATGGATATTACATAGAATACCACCCTAAACCAATTAAAGGAGATTGGAATGGTAGTGGAATGCATGCTAATTTCTCAAATACATTACTAAGAACTTGTGGTTCTCAAGAAACATATGAAGCAGTTTGCGAATCATTTAGACCAGTTGTTAAAGAACACATTGAAGTATATGGTCAGTTTAATGAACAAAGGTTAACTGGACTTCATGAGACCGCATCAATACATGACTTTAGTTTTGGAATATCAGATAGAGGAGCTTCAATTAGAATTCCTATCATTACAGTAGAAAAAGGCTGGAAAGGTTGGTTAGAGGATAGAAGACCAGCTTCAAATGGTGATCCATATAAAATTGCTGGAAGAATAATAAAAACAGTGAAATCAGCAAAGGTTTAAGTTATAAAACTCTGTAAAAAAAAGTACTTAAGAAATTAGGTACTTTTTTTTTACATTATAATGTAATATATATATCCCACATAAGCAGATAAGATCACAAAACCTTCAACCCTACCAAGAACAAACTTTTTTGGAAAAAATATTAATGGAAAAATTATTGCAGAAAAAAACAACATCACATAAATATCAAAGTTTATAATATTCAAATCATTAACTATTAAAGGAGAAATAATTGATGTAATTCCTAAAACTGCAAAGACATTAAATATATTAGATCCCAACAAATTTCCTATTGAGATACCTTTTTCTTTCTTAACAATTGCAACCATTGAAGTAGCAAGCTCAGGAATACTTGTCCCTATTGATACAACTGTAATTCCAATGATTCTTTCACTTACACCAAATGAATTAGCTAAATCTATTGCCCCTAAAATGAACCAATCTGAACCTAAATAAAGAAAAATCCCTCCTACTATTAAAAATAGAATAGATTGTGACATTGATTCAACAGGATTAACTTCTAAATCAACATCTTCTTCACTACTATGTTGTTTTTTAATTAAAAAAGAAATTGTAATAATTAAAAGAACAATTAAAATAACTCCTTCTAAATTACTTATTATTTTATCTGATATTATAATAAAAAAATAGACTGCCGAAAACATCATAATTGGCCAATCATACTTATAAATATCCTTACTAATATTAATTGGAGAAAATAATATAGTCAAACCTAATACCAAACCTAAATTAGCAATGTTTGAACCCACAACGTTTGAAATAGCTAGATCTGAAGAGCCAATTAGTGCTGATTTAATACTTATTATTAATTCGGGAGCAGAAGTTGCTAGAGAGACCACAGTTAATCCAATCAAAAGTCTTGGAACATTAAATTTTAAAGAAATTGAAACAGCAGATTTTAATAATAGATTAGCTCCTAAAACAAGAACGATTAATCCAGCTGATAATAAGTAAATAGAATTTAAATCCATATTTTAAAGTTTGTAAAGATAACACATGAATTGTATATTGGACGCTTATGAAAAAAATATTTAAAATTATAGCATATTTTAATAGATTAATACTACCTAGTCTTACCAAAAATGGAGTAGATCCAATTAAAGCTTCAAAATTTCAACTTCTTTTATTAGGTTGGAGATATTACATAACCAAAAGCAGTCTTTAAAACATTTATTTCAACTTCTCAAATGTTTGATTTTCTTCAAGTTTTGACATCCTAGAATTAATAGCTTGTTTGTCCTTATCGACAATAATAGCGACTACTTCCATTTTTAAAATATTAAAATCACTAGGAATATCATAACTGAAGGATTTTTCATAGATACTTCCACTTTGTGTAGATGAAGATTCTATTTCGTCACCCAAAACTGCTGTCAGAGATTCTCTTAACACATTATCGTGAATGAAACTTTTAGAAACAGATTGATTATTTGAATTTGTATATCGTTCAAGCTCAGAGAAATAAGATGTAAAATTAATTTGATCTTCGACAATTTCGTTCTCTAGAACAAATACTACTAATTTCAAATCAGCGTACGGAAAACCAAATTGAGTTTTTACCTTTAGACTTAGAGTTCTGTCATTAAGTGAAGATTCCATAGCTAATCCTATTTTCCTTGGAGAGCCTAATAAACCAGTTACTGCACCTAAATTATTTGGCTGGTCTCCATCCCATTTAGCGTTTCTATTTAATCGTACATGCGGATAACTATTAACCGAAAATGCGTTGGTTAAAGCACTTGATTTGGAAATTTGCATATTATCTCCGACATGAACAGCTACAACAGATATTTGACTTGTTTCTTCTTTTAAAAGTTTAATTGCTTGCGAAACCCTAGGACACCATCCGCACCAAGTTCCAGTGTAATCTTCAACCAAAACATTAGTTTTATAATTAGTGATCTTTGGTATTATATTAAATTTTTTCTGGACACTTATTAATTGTTTGTATGTTGCATAAACAGAATAATCACCTAAATCTCCATCAAAAGTATTGCCTGAAATCTCTTGATTGTTTACAAAGAATTTACAGCTATTAGTTAAAACTTTATTTTTATCACTCAAAACTTCAAAAACCGCTTTATTATTAAGCTCTACATATTCACTAGATATAGACAACTTAATGCTTTTTACTACTTCTTCTGAGTTTATTACAGCATTATTATCATCATCTCCTCCTCCGCTACAAGAAGCTAAAGAGAAAAGAAAAAAAACATAAAACGAAATATTGATTAAATTTTTCATAAATATTACACTAATTTAATTATTTTAAAATAAACATTAGTTTTACATTAACTATGGATCTAAATTATTTCAAATTAACAATAATAATCCTGTTTTTTACTCATTCTATTTATTCACAAACTAATATCCCCTCAATATACATTAAAACTCTTAACGGAAAGTCAATTAATTCTAAATCTACTTTAAATCAAAACGGATTGACAGTCTATAGTTTTTGGGCAACATGGTGTGTGCCATGCATTAACGAGTTGGATGCAATACATAATGAATTTGATAAATGGGAAAAGACTAATGTTAAGTTAGTAGCTGTTTCTACTGACGATTCTAGAACCAAAAGAAGGGTAAGGCCATTAATTAACGGAAAAAACTGGAAATTTGATGTTGTATTAGATGAAAATCAAAAATTCAAAAGAGCTTTAAATATAAGTGGCATTCCACACACAATTGTAGTGAGAGGTTCAGAAATAATTTATAGAAGAATTGGATATAAACCTGGAGATGAAAGCAATTTGTATGATTTCTTATTGAAAAACTCAAAAAAAGTGATTGATTAATTATGAAAAAAAAAATTAGTCCTTTATTAATACTATTTGCAGTTTTAAATAGTTCTTTTATTAATTCTCAACTATTAAAAAATTTAACATCATCCTATGAATCTTTTTCAGCATATTATTTGGATGATTCTAAAACTGGAAATTTTAATTACGATAATCGATTTCGTTCTAATAATTATTTAAATATTAAATCTATTATATCAGAAAACTGGAATTTAGAATTACAAATTGAATCATACTCTCCTGATGCTCTTCTTAATTATTCTCCAAATCTTAAGGATACTGGCGTTTCAACATTTAAATTTCAGTATGTCAATGAAAAAATAGATTTCACTATAGGTAATTTTTATCAACAATTTGGAAGTGGAATGATACTAAGATCATGGGAAGATAGAAATTTAGGTATTAATAATTCTATAAGAGGAATAAATGCAAATTATAGAATAAATGATCAAATTAATTTAACTGCTATTTATGGATCTCAAAAAAAAGGATTTAAATATTCTAAAGGGTACATATTAGGTTTCGATACAGAAATCGATATTTCACAAATTTTTAAAAATAATTCAACATTTATTCTAGGACTAAGTTATGTGGGAAGAAATGATAACGAAACTACAGGAACAACTTATCAAAATACAACAAACTTGTATTCGGCTAGGATTGATTTTTCATCTTCAAGTTATTATACAAATATTGAAATAATAAGTAAATCGAAAGATCCGATCATGCTGTTTCAAAAATTATCTGATAATTTTGTTAAAAAAGGTTCTGCTTTTTTGTTTAACACAGGGTTTATAAAAAATGGATTTGGAGCTGACATTACTTTTAGAAGGCTAGAAAACATGTCTATTTATTCAGAAAGAATTGCCTTTGGAAACACTTTTAACGAGAGTATTGTTAATTATCTCCCCGCTTTAACCAAACAACATGATTATTCTTTAACTAACATCTATACTTATCAATCCCAACCTAATGTTGCATTTATAGATCCAGGTCTGATAAAGGTAGGTGAGACTGGTTTACAATTAGATTTATATTACTTCATGAAAAAGGAAACATCTTTAGGTGGGAGATATGGTACAAACCTAGCACTGAATGCCTCTTTCTGGAATAATATTGACGGGAGCTTTGATTTCAATAATAAAAACTACAGTACAAAGTTTTTTGGAAATGGAGAAAAATATTTTTCAGAAATAAGTTTAGAAATAAGAAAAAAATGGTCTCCAAAACTTGATAATATTATATTATTTGTGAATCAATTCTACAATAAAAAATATATTGAAGAAAAATCTGGTGAAATAAATTCTAAAATATTAGTTATTGAAACCACTTATAAATTAAACAAAAACAAATCATTAAAATTAGATCTTCAAAACATGTCTACCAAAGATGACAATAAAGATTGGCTTGCATTTGGACTTGAATATAATTTAAATTCTGCTTTATCTCTATATGTTTCTGATATGTATAATTATGGAAATACAATTAAAGAAAATAAGATTCATTATTATAATTTAGGCGCAAGCTATAATAAAGGAATTAATAGATATACCATCAATTATGGAAGGCAAAGAGGTGGGTTGATATGTTATGGCGGTATTTGCAGATATGTGCCAGAAAGTAACGGCTTAAGCTTTGGAGTTACTACTTCATTTTTCTAAAACTTAATTAATTACTCCTAGTTTTTTTCCAATTTTCTCAAATGCATTTAACGCTTGATTAATTTGTTCAGTAGAATGAGAAGCTGATAACTGAACCCTAATTCGTGCTTCTCCTTTTGGAACTACGGGAAAAAAGAAACCAATTACATAAATACCCATATCTAGAAGTTCAGCTGACATTTTTTGGGCTAAGTGATCATCGTAAAGCATCACAGGAACTATAGGGTGATTACCAGGCTTAATGTCAAAACCTAATTCTATCATACCTTCTCTGAAAATTTTTGTGTTACTTTTTAATTGGTTCAAAAAAGAATTATCAGATTCAAGAATATCTAAAACTGCTAAAGACGCTCCTACAATAGAAGGAGCTAAAGTATTAGAAAATAAATAGGGTCTAGATTTCTGTCTAAGTATTTCTATTATTTCTTTTGGGCCACTTGTAAAACCTCCTGAAGCACCCCCAAGAGCTTTACCAAGAGTTCCTGTTATAATATCTACACTTCCCATTACACCCAGTTCTTCGTGAACTCCTCTTCCTGTTTTTCCGATAAACCCAGTTGAATGACATTCATCTGACATAACAATTGAATCATACTTTTCAGCTAGTTTACAAATTTCATCTAATTGAGCTAACGTTCCGTCCATAGAAAAAACTCCATCTGTAACAATTATTCTATTTCTACATTTACTAGTTTTTTTTAGTTGAGACTCTAAATCATCCATATCATTATGCTTATATCTAAACCTTTGTGCTTTACATAACCTAACACCATCAATAATCGAAGCATGATTTAATGAGTCACTAATAATTGCGTCATTAGCATCGAACAGGGGTTCAAACAAGCCTCCATTAGCATCAAAAGCAGCAGCATATAAAATAGTGTCTTCAGTACCTAAAAAATTAGAAATTTTACTCTCTAGAGCTTTATGAATATCTTGAGTTCCACATATAAATCTTACAGAAGCCATTCCAAAACCATGAGAATCCAATGTGTCTTTAGCTTTTTGTATAACTATAGGGTTTGATGCTAAACCTAAATAATTATTTGCACAAAAATTCAAAACACTCTTACCTTCACTAACTTCTATATTAGAATTCTGTTTAGACTCAATAATTCTTTCACTTTTATAACGACCAGAATTTTTAATATCCTCTAATTCAAGCTTTAGTCTGTTCTTAATAGATTCGTACATTTGTTAAAATTAATTTGAATAAAAATAAACTATTATTTTAAATAAATGCAGAGAATATTAATTACTGGCGCTCTTGGTCAATTAGGTCTTGAGTTTATAAAATACTTTGAAAAATCTGATGTTTATGTTCTAGCAACAGACATAAGAACCCCAAGCGAAAAACTTTCTTGTGAGTTTGAAAAAGCTGATGCATTAGACAAAGACAGATTAGATCAGTTAGTGAAAAAATATAAAATAAACACAATATATCATCTTGTTGCTGTTCTTTCAGCTAACGGAGAAAAAAACCCATTTAGTTCATGGAATTTGAATATGAATAGTTTTCAAAATATTGTTGAAATTTCTTTAGATAATAATATAAAAAATATATTTTGGCCAAGTTCAATTGCAGTTTTTGGAACCGATTCTAATTTAGATTTTGTTTCTCAAAATCCCAGTATGAGTCCTGAAACCATATATGGAGTTTCAAAACTTGCAGGTGAAAAATTATCAAGCTACTATTTTAATAAATTTGGATTAGACATTAGGTCTTTGAGATATCCTGGAATAATATCAACTGACACATTACCAGGTGGAGGAACTACAGATTACATAATTGAAATGCTTAATGCAGCTAAAAATAAATCAGACTACACCTGTTTCTTAAGTGAAGAAACCAAACTTCCTATGATGTATATAGATGACGCCATTGACGCTGCAATAAAACTAATGTCCGTAGAAAGAAAAAAACTTACAATATCAACATCATATAATGTGACCGGATTTAGCATTACTCCATCTGAACTTAAGAATCAAATAAAGTCTAGAGGTTTTGATATAAAAATAAATTACAAACCTGACTTTCGTCAAAAAATTGCTAATTCATGGCCCAAAAAAATTGATGACTCAAGTTCAATAAAAGATTGGGAATGGTCGTGTAATTTCGGAATTAAAGAGACTTTAGATAGAGTTTTTAGTTGAGTTTAATCCATTTATTCTCAGAGTTCAACTCAAATTCTCCAACAAAAGTTTTATTCCAAGAATCTGGGTTAATTAAAGACAAAAAATAAGTTTCATTATCATTTAAATAAAGAAAGTATTTTTCTCCTATTAACGGTTCAAAAGAAAACTTAGAATTATAAATAATTTCATTCCACTTATAATCATCTAATAAACTTTTATACTCTTTTTTTAGTTCAGTAAACTTTAAACTTATATTTTTATTTACTTTCCCTACACCTCTTTCTTTCCAACTCTTATTGTCTTCAATTTTAATTGATGGAGCTCCAACATTACTTCCATATGGAAGAAGGTGAGCGTCATACTTTTCGTTTAAAGAATCGTAAACTATACTATCAGGTTTTTTCTTTGACATAAAATAAAAAAGCAAATTTAATTTATTCTTATTTAAAAAGAAACGTAATAGTATTAAAAAAATTATAAATTCGCATTTCAATTAATTAGGCCTCGTAGCATAACTGAATAGTGCACTTGATTACGGCTCAAGAGGTTGTAGGTTTGAATCCTACCGAGGTCACAAGAAAGGAATTGTCTTAATAGGCAGTTCCTTTTTTTATTTTGTAAACTACATTATTTAAATTACTAAACTAAATTTCATTTAAACTAACGACTAGAATTAGCTGAATTGACTGTAGAAGATATGCCTATGGTTTAATTGTATTTTTAAAGTAAAGAAGGAATGGGCCCAGTCATTAAGCCCAAATAGTAGAAGGGGTGTTCAAATCGCGGATATTAACAATACACTTACCAAAACAACAGGCAAGATTATCACTACTATTCCATAAGTACCAAGAACTCCACTGGCAGTTTTTATAATTGAAAATTTTCTAACTTTCACATCCGAAATTTCATCTTTTGAAATTGTTTGACTTTTACCGTTATTTTCTAAAATTATTATATTTTCGTCGATAGAAACTATTCTTCCTTTCACTTTTGTTCTATCAATCTTTGCAACCTCAAACTTTTGATTTTTTTCAATTGCAATGTTATTGTAATCCACAGTTTTGTAACTAAAACAACTTTGAAATAAAATTAAAAATAAAAATAAAAAAATAAGTTTTTTCATAAGCTATGATTTGTTTTTTTTACCACACTAAATAAATAAATGCTCCACAAATTAAAGTAACAATGATACATAAAATGACTCCAGCCAAATGAGATTCTTTTGTCTTTTTATTATAAATAAAATCTTTTAATTTCATAACTCTAAAGTTAGTTAATTATTTTAGTCTCATAGTAGTTAGCTTAATCTACTTAGGAGGGTTAGAAGTTGCTGAATTAAAAAAAGAAGATATGCTTATGGTAAGCTATTTAATTGAGTGCCTTTTTATCCAATTAGATTGATGCTTAATAATCGTATCCCAAGGTAATCCATGACCAACATTTTCTAATTCAATTGTTTTTAAATTTTCCGATGAAGTTCCAATTAGTTTTTTCCAAGGTTTATAATTTTCTTCATGACCAAAAATTCCATCTTCTTTACCAACAATATGTAAAATCGGTGTTTTAATTCTTCTCACATAATAGTGCGCTTCAATTTCTTTTTTTGATTTTTGAATCATCAATCCACCAACACATAGCGCAGCAGATTTAATTCTTTATAAAAATTAAAAAATAGACTTAATGTTTTTAATTTTTATATTTTTAAATTCTACAGGATGACCTTCGGATTGCAAAGAAATATAACCTTCGTATAACGGGTCACCTATTTTGTCTAAAAAGTTAATTGGCACATTATTTCCACCCACTTTAATATTGGAATAAGATAAAACTGTATCATTACTAATAATATGATGGATTAGCTTATTTGAATACACTATTACATCAACTTTAACCCAATCATCTTCATGGTAGGTTTTTGAACTAGAATTAATACAATGCGCATTTGCTAACTTAAAATCAATATCTACATCAGTTCCAGGTGAACATATATTTGCCGTTGACCTATTACCTTTTCCTAATCCACCTAATAATTGAACTTCAGCACTAACTGGAAAGTCCTGATTAATTAACATAGTTTCGGGATCTTGGCAATGAAGCATTATTCCACTATTTTTTATTGACCAACCCGGAGCACCTTTTAAATGAGCTCCACTAAATTTATATTCTAAACTTAAGTGATAATTTTTAAATTTATTTTTAACAAAAAAAATATGCCCAAACCTGTCGTCAAAAGATTCATAATTCTCATAAGAAACTTTTATTGCTCCATCTTTTACTTTAAAAGTGTTTTTGTAATTATCCCCAAGTTCATTTCTATTAATTTTAATTTCCCAGCCGTCTAAATTTTTCCCATTAAATAAATATTCCCATTGATTATTTTGTGTATTATAATTGTAGTAGCTAAACCCAATTATTATAAAAACCCCTAGAAACAATAAGGAATAAAATATTTTTTTCATAAATCTATTTTTAATCCTTAAAACTAAAACTCAACCCAGCATTATTTTTAAGTCGAATTAAAAGCTTATCACCCATAGCAACTGACGGAGTCAATACTCCACTAACATCTGAAAGTTGGTCTTTCGCTAGACATACAGCAGCTTCGCCAAGCATTTTAGAGGTCGAACCATAACCTGGGTCCATATCTCCAATTACTTTAGCTATATCTTTTGATCCATCTTCGTATGTAATATAGAAACGTAGATTATAAAAACCATTTTCTCTTTTATCTTTATCAGGACCTTCACCTGCTTTTGGTAAAATTTTATCAACTATTTTTTTTATAATAGAACCTGGTTTGGCAGACATCATTATACCAAGAGGAATAGTATTAATAATACCTTTTATTCTTCCAGAAAATCCTTTCCCGCATAAAGTTGCTTCGTCATACTTAAAGTCGTTTCCGTAAGAATATTCATTTAACGCATTACTGCGACGAACAATTTTTGTGTTGATGGCAGCCATAAGAAATGGTGCAATCCAATTTTTTGATGAATTGTCATATACAACTGATCTTAAATCATAGCTATCTAAACCTTTTTGATCACCTATTGGGTTAAGTCCATAAGGATTAATTAAAACCTTAAAAACATCTTTGTCTTTATATGCTTCTGCATTAACTTGACTTAGACTTTCATAGGTTCCTCCACTTATTCCTCCGCTAACACCTGCGACTCTCATTTCAATATGTTTAGCGATTTTTATGTTTTTATTACGTGCATCATTTTGAATGAAATAGACTCCCATGTCAGATGGAATAGAATCAAATCCACAACAATTTACAATTTTAGTTCCATTAGATTTAGCAGATTCATGGTGCTTATCAATTACTTTTCGAATCCACTGAATCTCACCTGCTAAATCACAGTAATGAGTTTGGTTTTCCACGCATGCATCTACCAGTTTTGAACCATATTTTGCATAGGGGCCAACAGTTGTGCAAATTACAGAAGTACGTTTAGTCAAATCATCCAAACTAACTTCGTCATTACTATCAGCTACTATTAAAGAAACATTTTCATTTGCGACTTCAGATCTAATCAATTTAAGTTTATCCAAATTTCTTCCTGCCATCGCCCATTTTAAATCTTCATTAATACCATATTTTTTAAATAGGTAATTAGCGACTAGTCTCCCTGTGAAACCAGTTGCTCCCCAAATTATAATGTCAAATTCTCTTGTTTTCTTCATATAGTGTAAATTAAACATTAATATCTTAATGTTGTTAATAATCCAATTATAAATTATAAATTTGTATCGATGTTTTCCCAAACATCGTTTATTAAAAGTTCAAGAGTTTTATGGTCATTATTCTTGGGCTTTTTTTATTTGAAAGTTTCTCGATTATCAGATATAATAGTATTGCTTAAAAAATATTCAAAAAAATAATTGTCACAGCTAAAAACAAATATTGCTTTAAGTTTGATTTTTACATTTTGTCAATATTTTTAGTTAAGTCACCATTTGCCCTCTATTAGGCTTTAGTGAAGTCTTAATATACTCTAAATCATCTTTTTCAATAATAGCATAAGCTATGTTATGAGATAAATTAAGAGTTTCAACTCCTGAATTAATTAATTGTTTTTTTTCTAAATTAAAAAACTCTTTTAAATGTGTTTCATGATGTCTTGCAATATGTTCTGAATTAGGCCCCCTAAAATCCCAAATTAACTTTAAATAACTCATATATTAAAAATATTGCTTAAATACATATCATCAAAATATATAATTACAAATTGTTGAAAAATATTTAATAAAACAAGGAAGTTATTGTTATAAATATAACAATAAGCGCTTAATTTGTTATATATGAAAAACATAATTGTATTAGGACTAGGTAAAGTAGGGACACTAGTAGGTGTTCTGTTGAGTAAGAACTTCAATGTCACAGGATTAGATCAAAAAAAACCTCATTACGATTTTAAACTTCCATTTAAAGTGATTGAATCTGATGTTAGTGACGGAAAGAAATTAAAAGAAATATTTAAAAATTATGATACGGTTGTTTCTGCTCTACCATTCTTTTTGAATAAAAATATAGCAAAACTTGCTTTTGATTTAGATCTAAATTATTTTGATTTAACTGAAGACATAGAGACTACAGAATATATTCAAAAATTAAGTAATAAATCAAACAAGGTAATGGCTCCTCAATGTGGTTTAGCTCCTGGGCTTATCGGTATAATAGGCAATGACCTAGCTGTTAAGTTTGACAAATTAAGAGATATAGAATTAAGAGTTGGAGCTCTTCCAAGATATCCTAATGGCCAATTAGCTTACTCTTTCACTTGGTCACCAGAAGGTGTTATTAACGAATACATAAATGATGCCGAAGTAATTCAAAATGGTGTAAAAAAAATGGTGCCGTCTCTTGATGGTTTTGAATATATAAATATTGAAGGACAAGAATTTGAAGCATTTGCTACATCTGGTGGACTTGGTACTATGTGCGATACTTATGAAGGAAAAGTAGATACTTTAAATTATAAAACCATAAGGTATCCAGGACATGGAAAATTAATGAGATTTTTAATGTATGAGTTAATTTTAAAAAATGATAAGCCTAAACTAAAAGAAATATTAAGTAATGCTAAACCACCAGTAGAAGAGGATGTTGTTTACGTGTATGCTGTTGTTGAGGGATGGAAAAAAGAAAAAATTTCAAGAAGTGAGTATTTTAAAGCATTTTATCCAATTGAAATTGAAGGTAATAAATGGAGAGCTATTTCATGGACAACTGCTGCATCCTTAGTTGCTGTAATTGAAATGGTTAATAACGGAAAACTTTCAAATAAAGGCTTTATAAAACAAGAAGAAATTTCATTTGAAGATTTTTTAAAAACTGATTCTGGAAAATTATTTTTAGACTAAATTTAATCTATGAGGTTTAAAGAAAAGAAGACGATAAACATTATTCTAGAATCATTATTTGACACCTACTCTAACAGAGTTCCTGATGTAAAAAAAATAACTAGTGCTTTAATTGATAACAACATAATCTTAGATCAGTCTGAAATCATTAATGACCATATTGCTTTTAGAACAATGGGAGTTAAGTTTCTTGGGATTCAATCGCTAGAGAAGATTTTTCTTCACCACGGCTATGTAAAAAGAGATTTTTATTCATTTAAAATTAAAAAATTAAATGCCTTTTGGTATTCACATTCAGATGAAAATATGCCAAGAATATTTATAAGTGAATTAAAAGTTAATGAATTAAACAAAAAATCTAAATCTATAATTTCTAAATACACAGACCAAGTAATAGAGGATCCTGTAGATAAATTAGATTTAAACAATGCAAATGAAGTAATTAACTTTTTAAGTAATCCTCTTTGGAGTTTACCATCCTTAAATGATTTTAATGATCTATTAGAAGAAACAGAATATGGATCTTGGGTTATTTATAATAGATACTACTTAAATCATTATACTATAAGTGTACATGAACTTATTGATAAATACAATACTCTAGAAGAATTTAATGCTTTTGTTACCAAAATCGGAATTAAACTCAATGACTCTGGAGGGGTAATCAAAGAAAGTAAAGATGGGTTATTACTTCAAAGTAGTTCGGTAGCGAATAGAGTTAAAGCTAATTTTTCTGAAGGAAGTTCAATTATTCCAGGAAGTTATGTTGAGTTTGCAGAAAGAAAAATTCTCCCTAAGTACATTGATGTTAGTGAAATTAAATCCATTCACAGAAGAGATGGGTTTGAAGCTGCCAATGCCGACAAAATATTTGAAAGCACCTATAAAAAACAAGTAGAAAAAAATTCTTAATAATTATTCATCTTAGCTACTCTATCTAAATGATAATTAGAATCTCCTAAAGTTCTTTGAATAACTCTCGCTCTTTTAAGGAAAAATCCGACATCTGCATCATCTGTCACTCCTATTCCTCCATGCATTTGAACAGCTTCGTTACTTACAAGTTTAAAAGTCATTCCTAATTTAGCTTTTGCCAAACTAGCTAGTTTAGCAAGGTTTGAATCATCAGAATCAATAGCTTGTAAGGCCTTTAAAACTATAGACTTACAAAGTTCAATCTCTCCAAACATAATAGCAGAGCGATGTTGAAGCGCTTGAAAAGAACCTATTTTAACTCCAAACTGTTCTCTTTCTTTCAAATAACTCATTGTCATTTCAAAAGCTTCTTGAATACTTCCTAACATTTCTGCAGCTAAGCCCACTCTAGCAATATCAAAAGTTTTGTTTAAGATAAAATCACCATCATCTCCTTGAGAAAGCAAATGTGACTTTTCTACTTTAACATTATTAAAAGATATGTCAGAATATGTTCTTGAATCCATATGTACTTTATTATTAAATGATATTCCATCAGATTTTGAATCTACTAAAGCCAACATAGTATTTAAACCAGATTCATCTATTGATGACACAATAATATAATCTGAAACACTACCGTCGATTACAAAATTCTTACTACCATTTAAAACATAACCTTCTCCTTTGTTAGAAAGTAAAGAGTTTAACATATTTGGATTGTGATGAACTCCTTCTTCATGAGCTAATGAAACTAATTTACTTCCATTCATTATCTCTTGAAATAACTTAGCTTTTAAAATTTCATTTTTAGAAAAAGATATTAGTGTAGAAGACAGTAAGACGGTTGAAACTATTGGGGAAAGAGTTAATTTTCTGCCCATTTCCTCTAAAACCTGGCCTAAACCAACATATCCAAAATTTAATCCGTTATACTTTTCAGGGACTGTCAATGCAGTCCAACCCATTTCTACCATCTCCATCCACAGATCTTTGTCATGAGTTTTATAACTATTATCTCTAAGATCTCTTAAACTAGATAAAGGAGATTTCAAATCTAAAAATTCTTTAGTAGATGTTTTCAGCATTTGCTGTTCTTCATTTATTATTAGTGCCATTGTATTTTATTTTGAGGGTAAACCTAAGATTCTTTTTGCAATGATATTTAATTGAACTTCGTGGGTTCCTCCTTCAATAGAGTGACCTTTTGTTCTACAAAAATATCTAGCTTGTAATCCATTATTTGACTCTTTACTAGTCCATTCGCTTGCATTAAAACCATTTACACTAAGTCTCAATTCTTCACTCTGAATACTTAATTCTGTACCATAATATTTAAAAAAAGAAGATGCAGCTCCAGAACTGTTTCCTGCTTTATGTTCATCCATAGTTCTTTGAATAGTTAAATCAAATATTTCTTGATTCATTTCCAATTCAGCTATTTTAGATCTTAAAATAGTATCTGATAAGATATCATTATTCTTTCCTAAAACTTTAATAGCTTCATCTCTTAGGTATTCCTTTTTGTCAGTATCTCCTATTCCTCCAATCATTTGACGTTCATGAGTCAATAAGTATTTGGCAATAGTCCAACCTTCATTTAAAGTTCCTACTAAATTTTCTTTAGGAACCTTTACAGAATCAAAAAAAGTTTCTGTGAAAGGAGAGTTTCCGCTTATAAGCTTAATTGGTCTTGTTGTAACTCCCTCTGAAGCCATATCAATTAAAAGAAAACTAACTCCTTTGTGCTTTGAACTAGAATCTGTTCTAACTAAGCAAAAAATCCAATCTCCTTTATCTCCAAATGAAGTCCACACTTTGGATCCTGTAACTAAAAAATGATCACCCTTGTCTTCGGCTTTAGTTTGCAAATTAGCTAAATCACTTCCAGCATTTGGCTCGCTATATCCTTGAACCCATCTGATTTTAGCTTCGGATATTTGAGGTAAATAATGTAATTTTTGTTCTTCACTAGCAAACTTTAACATGGCTGGTCCAAGCATAGTAATACCAAAATTAATATGAGGTTTTCTACAACCTAATCGACCCATTTCTTGATTCAAAACATTGTTCTGCTCGAGACTTAATCCACCACCACCATATTTTGATTCCCAATATGGAACAATCCACTTTTTTTCAAGCATTTTTTCAAACCAAACTTTTTGATCTTTATTACTAAACTCAGCTTTCCTTCCACCCCAATACACTTGATTAGGATCTGTAAGTTTTTCTCTCATACTTTCAGGACAGTTATCTTCTAACCATTTCCTGGTTTCCATTCTAAAACTGGTTAAATCAACTTTTACTTGTGTTTCCATTCTTAATATACTGTTTAAACTTGTTCTTTTATTTGCCTATAAATTTTGCTTTTCTTTTTTCTAAAAATGCATTAACGCCCTCTTTAAGGTCGTGACTATGAAATGCAGCTACTTGCTCTTTCGCTTCAAATTCAATGGTATCGTACAAATTATTATCTAATGAAAAAATCATGTCTTGTTTTGTAATTCCTATAGCGACAGTAGCTTTTTCAGAAAGTTCAATTGCCCATTTTTTTGCACTATTTACAATTTCTGAACTATCAACTAATTTATTTGTTAAACCTAAACTCAAGCATTCTTCACCTAAAACTTTTCTTCCGTTCGATGCAATTTCTAAAGCTTTACTATACCCTACTTGTCTGGAAAGCAACCAACTTGCCCCACCATCCGGACCTAAACCAATGTTTATAAATGCATAAAGAATTGAACTTTCTTTACTCATTACTCTAAAATCACAAGCAAGAGCAAAAGCTGCACCAACTCCTGCTGCAGTTCCGTTTATTGCTCCAATAATTGGTTTTTTTAATGATAAAAAACGTTTCATTAAAGGTTTATATTTTTCAATTATATAGTCTCGACTCTGTTCAGCTGTAATAAGTCCAAAAGTTGACATATCTGCTCCAGCACAAAAGCCTTTTCCTTTTCCTGTTAAAACAACTGATCTAATACTATCGTCATTTTCAACTATTGAGAAAGACTCATTAAAGCCATCAAGTAAATCTTGATTAACTGCATTATATCTCTCTGGTCTATTTAAAGTAATTATAGCTACACTTCCTTCTATTTCAATAAATACTGCTTTATCCATATAAAAAATTTTATTCGTAAGCCATTGCTAAAGTTTCAGCAACGCAAACTGGTTTTTCTTGACCTTTAAGTTCTACTGTGACTCCTAATTTATACTTAGCGCCATCAGTTTTGATTTCGCATTCTAACAAAGAAACTCTTCCTCTAACCATACCTCCAGATGGAGTTGCACTAGTAAATCGTACTCTATCTAATCCATAATTAATTCCCATTTTAACACTTCCTATAGTTAGTGTATCATATGAAAATCTAGATGCAAGAGATAAAATCATAAAACCATGAGCTATTGTAGTTTTATAAGGGGAATGTTTTTCAGACTTATCTTTGTCAATATGTATCCACTGTTCGTCTTCAGTTATTTTTGCAAACAAGTTAATTTTATCTTGAGAAATTTCAATCCAATTTGATATTCCCAATTCTTTCCCAACACTTTTACTCATTTCTTCTAAATTTTTAAAATGAGTTTTATAAGCTTCTTTATTTTCCATTTATTAAAGTTTTTAAGTTTTTACATAGGCATAGCCCCACCATTTGCATGAAGTGTTATTCCACTAACAAAGCCTGATTCTTTGGATGCTAAAAAGAGATAAGCATGACCCATATCCTCTGGAGTTCCAATTCTTCCTACCGGAATCATTCTTACACCAGCTTGAATTATTTCATCTGGCATACTGTCTGACATAACTGATTTTACAAAGCCTGGAGCTACAGCATTAGCTGTAATACCATATTTACCAACTTCCTTACAAAGTGCTCGTGTAAATCCAGAAATTCCTGCTTTTGTAGCACAATAGTTTGTTTGACCAAAAGCTCCAGCAGTTCCGTTGATAGAAGAAGCAGAAACAATTCTTCCGTAACCATTTGCTTTCATATGTGGAACTACT
>Ga0209816_1000246_pt1 | contig 45114 bp, 41 predicted proteins | sample CoawatmetaG01DNA_FD_187509 | JGI IMG/M metagenome (GOLD analysis project Ga0209816, IMG submission 187509) | Marine microbial communities from the West Antarctic Peninsula - Coastal water metaG017-DNA (SPAdes) (version 2) | ecosystem: Environmental > Aquatic > Marine > Coastal ...
GTCATACCCTCTTCTTCAATAAAGAAATTAGTTTCATTATTTAATGTTGATACAATAATATCCTTATGTCTATTTATAGATTTAAGGCTTTCTTCTTTAGAAACCTCTCCATTAACCAACAAAGTAATTTGGCGCATTAAACAAATATGGATTTCTTCAACATTATTTATATTAGCTTGAAGATATAAAGATATCTCTTTATTAAATCTATTTTTTATTTCAAGATGATGTTCTTTTGTAACTCCTTTTTCTATCCAATTAATAAGAGAAGATACTGCCACTTGTGTTAATGCCATTGTATTATTGTTTTGTATAATAAATATTTATTAAAGATAATAGTCAGCCAAGTACTCTTTTAAGGCTACTCGCCAATCACGCATAATATTAAGGCCAAGATCATCTAGTCTTTTATTAACAAGTCTTTCATTTTCGGGGCGGTCAGCAAAATACTCTTTAGCAAAATACTCTGAGCTTACCTCATGTACTTTGACTGAATCTTTAAGTCCCATCAAGGATACTAGCTCCTTTGCAACCTCTAGACGCCCTGTTAAGCCTTTACAGACCATATTAAACAGTCCACGCTCATTCTTTTCAATTAGAAGCTTTACATTATTTGCAAAATCATGGGTGTATGTTGGAGTTCCTAGCTTATCATTAACAACATTAAGCAAGGTATTTCCATCATTTATTTGTTTAATCAATTTTTGAATAAATTTCTTATCTTTACTAGCTCCTGCTCCCATCATCCATCCAGCTCTACAAATAATAAAGTCCTGAGAATTTTCTTGAACATAAGCCTCTGCAAGATACTTAGAGCGGCCATAATGTCCTAAAGGATTTGGCTGGTCTGTCTCATCATAGCAATCTTTTTTTCCATCAAATATTCCTGCAGTACTAATATAAAGTAAAGGGATATTTAGCTTATTAGCTATATCAACAGCATATTCAACAGATTTAGTATTAGTTTCATATGCTGCCTCCTCATTCAATTCACAATATTCAAGATCAGTATATGCTCCAATATGAAATAAATAATCAGGATTAAATTCTGTCACATGTTTTATATAGTCATCTTCATTTCGAAAATCAAGATAAGACAGCCAATCTTCATTTACATCAATATCTGTGCATTTCAGCAAATAATTATCATTGAATTGCTTATAAAAAGCTTCACCTAACATTCCACCAACGCCCGCCATATAAATCTTTTGCATTTTATTTCCTTTTTTTAAGTATCAATTTTCATAAGCCGATTTATTCCTCGCTGAGAAATTGGCTCAAAATAATTCTTTCTAACTTCTTTACCTATTAGTTCTAGTTTGCCAGTAGCTTCTATATCTAAAAAAATAAAATAATCTATTGCTTGAATTAACTGATTTTCAGTTCTTACTTTTCTATATATTTCATCAGAAATACTACTAGGAATAGAATCATACGTTAATCCTTCCTGATTTTCCATCATAATAACTGGGACTCCACATGCCATTGCCTCTAGACAAGTACTGGAAGCCTCTGTAATTAGCACGCTAGCTAAAGTAAGTAATTTAATAAATGATTTTTCAAGTGTAAAGGAAATATAATTAGGAAAATCAACTAAGTCAGCTTTTAATTTTTTTAATGATTGAGCAGGATGAGGCTTAAAAAGTAAGATAATCTGAGAACTTTCAAATGAATTTAATTTGAATACTTCCACCAATCTTTCAATAATAACTCTTGAAGATTTAATAGATATTGGTAGTGGTATTAAAATTATTTTATTATTATGATTAACTTTAGTTCGTTTAAAGTTCCAAACATATTGAGATTTAAATGAAGGAATTAATATTATTTTCATATCAGGCATAAACTCTTTAAGAGTAATTTCGGTTGCCTTACCTTGAATTGCAAAAAAATCTGGAATAACTTTAGCTTGTTTTTCTATTAAGGTTGGAAAAGAGCTCATATAAAAAGGGAAACTTTCATTTGGTCTATAGCCAATTGTCTTAGTTTTAGGATAAAAAAACTTAAATCCCATATTCCAAGCCTTGTCAAGAGATTGACCTTCAAACCAATCAATAGCAAGCTTAACTTTGTAACCTTTCAATTTAAAATTACGTATAAATCGATAGGTTAAAATAGATTCAAGAACTGCATTAATATCAGCATTATTATTAAGCTCGTCCTCAATCAAATTTGAAAAATCACACTTAAGAACATTTATATCATCAAATTTTATTTTTTTTAAACGTTTTTTATGTCTGAACGCAAAAATAATATCATTAAGATTCAAGAAATTTTCTTTAAATATATAATTACGATTACTCGAATTTGCATTCTTATAAATTGAAATAATATCTTTAAATTTTGTAAGAACCAATGTTGGCACAAAGAAAGCTTCTAATTTTTTCTTTTTACTAAGATTTTCCCATAGGGTTCCATACCATCTATCACTATCGATATAACCGGGCATAAGAAATGTATCAATCAAAATTAATTGATTATTATGAATTTTACTAGGAGTAAAAAATCTTGCCATTACCATCTGAAAACATTTTCGAAATAATAAGAAAAATATTAGAAAATTTCTTTTAAGATATTTTTTTAGGTTACCTTTAAAGCTATTTTCAATAATAACTTTACAGTTCTTAATATCTAACCTTTTTAAAAGGCATTCTATAACTGATGCAACATGAGAAGAGTCGACAAGAACTTTGTCATAAAAAAAATTTTTATCTGTAATCAAATGATTTAATAGATGGATGGCGCAGTAGTTGTGAAATAACGAACTGCTATATGTATTTCTACTTGCTGGACCCTCTACCCACCAATCTATATTTTCAATATTAGGCCTTGAAATTATAGCAATAAAATCATTAAAATCTGAGCGCTTCTCATGAGCAATTTTATTAAATTGTAAGCTTATGTCAGAAGTCAACTTACCATGAAACCGGATATCCAAAATTTCATTCATTTCATTAACACTCTAATATTAAGAATTCATAACTATGCATATTAAGAAAACCACTTATCCATTGGCATTTTTGCTCTTAAAAACTTGAGATCTTCAACTGTATCAACACTTACAGCATCACTTTCGACATGGATAGCACGAATTTTATGACCATTCTCTAATATACAGAGAAACTCATTATATTCAATTTGCTCAAGAATTTCTTACTCAAAACTTGTAAATTCTAAAAGGAAATTTTTCGAAAAGGAATAATCTCAGTTAATTGATTTATGTTGTAAAAAATAGCTAAAAAATATTCCACAGACAATTATATCAAACAATAATTGAAGTAAAGTAACTTGTACAAAACTAATTAGGTTGTAATTACCATATCATGACCCCATCGCTCCCTAAACATTTTAGCTGCATTTGCCATAACCTCGTCTCTTTCTAGCCCATTATCAAAACCATCAACAAGCCATTTCAAGTAATTACCCATTCTATAGGCTGCCATTCCATCTCTATAAGGGTCTAATTCATCAATAATAGAAGACCAATCTCCAAAACCTTCGATCCCATTTGGTGAATTAAAATGATCCATTAAAGCGTCAATTGTTGAGGGCCAATCCGGGAATATAACCTTACCTTCAGATAAATCATACAATTTTGAATAACGAGTCACTTCACGGTCAATTAGTAATGTGGGAAGACCCTCTAGCGCGCACTCCAACGCTGCTGTCCCAGCACCAAGATGCCCATGAATACAAATATCTGCAGCAAGGCCTGCCAATATAGGAGGAGCGCTTGTTGAATATCTTCCAGAATCTTCAAAAATATGGCAACGCCCAGTTTTTAAAGCTTTATCTAAAAGATTATTTGTATCACCAAGCCTTTGACGTAAAGTGCTAGCCCATTTTGGTTTAAAGATTACTCCAAGCCAAGGGACTTCAAGTAATTTCTCTAGAATATAGCTATAGTTATCACGTTGCATTTCATGCCCAGTATGCCACCTATTATCATCTATAGAATTTTCATCTATTACAAAAACAATTTTTTTAGCCCCATTTCTTTGAAGCTTAGAGCGAATTAAATTAGCTTTATCTTTCAATAAAGCAGGAGCATAATCTTTAGGATAACCAACTATAACGTTATATTTGGCTTTAGATTTAAGATTTTTTTCAATATCACAACTAAATTTTGAATAACTAAAAACAATATCAGAATTAGTTACGCATTCAATATTTAAAATACCATCAAAAGCAATTTGCCAAATGACAGATATGCCTCCATTATCTTTTATCGCGTCAGCATGAACCATGTGTTGATTATTGTATTTAAACCATGAAAACAAAACTTTCACATCATATGCCTTAAAAAAAGAAGCATTAGCCATCCTTTCTAAATCATACTCATTCAATATAGATTGAACTTTTTTACACTCAGCTTTAAACTCTTTTAAATAGTTTAATTTTGGCTTATTAAAATTCTTTAAGTAGTTTTTCTCTTCATAAGCTCCCTGGCTAATTGAAAAAAGTCCTTTTCTAGAGAAGTAATCTTTTTCTTGGTCTGTGTGATGTTTATAAAGAATTCTACTTCGTTCAAAATCTGAATTTAAATGCCAAAAAAAGTCAGAATGAAAGCCATTATTAGATAGGCTGGTGTCTCCTCTCCCATCAACATATAGTTTATTACTAGAAGCAGTTAAATTACTATTTGATTTATTTTGATACTTAGTATTTTTAATAAAATTATATATTGAAGGATAAGCTCTAATTAATTGCCTTATTTTGAAAACAATTGAAAAATAACTAGTCTTTCCTAGAATAATAATATTATATTGATCGGCATATTCTTTATAAAGATTCATCCATGGGCGATGATTTATAATTAATTTTGAATCTTTAATATGAATTTTTTTAGAATGCCAATCAATAATATTAATAAGATATAGCACTCTTTTAATAGAATGGATGTTATCAATTGACTCATCTACTATACCTTTGTATATATAATCTAAAATATTATTTTGACTCCAACTTTCATGGCGCATCAATTGCAAAACATCGCTTCTAACAATCTTTTCTTTAAATTTGAACATGTCTTTTGAGGCAATTCGTTGAGCAATTACTTCACCATTTTCGTCGATGACTTCAGTCATTTTGAATTCTAACTGATATACATTTTTACCTAATAATTTTAAAATTAACTTTAATACACTCTTCGAAAAAAAAGATTCATCAATAAAGTAAATAGTTTTATTATTTTTATAAAAAGACAATGCCCAAAGACTTGAGCAAAAAGACCAAAAAGATAAGTATTCAAAATAAATCATTTAATTTAACCCTATTAGCTAATATATAAAATCTTTAAGACAAATACTCATCAAAGTAATTCTTAGATAATTGGTCCATTACCTTCAAGGCATCTTTTGACACTTCTCGAGCAACCATCTCTCTTCGCTTTGATATTTCATTTTCTTCAGAACCTACTGAGGGTGGCTCCCAACCACATCTTTCATAGATTTCAAAAGGTGGTGCATCAGAAATAATTTTTCTAGGTACATTTTGTTTTTTCATTATTTTTTTTGTTTTTACTCCAGCAACTGTATCTAATCCTTTTTCAATTTGTCTCAAGTAAGGCTCAGGATTTAAAACAAACTTTTCAAAAGGAATTGTAATAATTGAAACACTCTTATTATTTTGCCAAGTCTGTCTTTTCAAATTAGTAGCATTTATTGTTTTTTCAATACAATAAATAGCTTTCTCCATGGAATTACAATTTAAAAATTTCTTTTCCCATCCATGTGCAATATAAGGCAATTGATAACCATCATATTCAATATTTATTTGGATATCACGAGCATTATTTACCAAATGCTTCATATTAAGTTGTTGTTGCTTAACCATGTATAAAGGATGCCTAACAACTTCAATATATAAAACTGTGCTTCCTATAGCCGAAATTATTGGATCACTTACACTCAGTAAATCATGTGTAGTTAAATTTAATATAGGCCTTTCATTTTTTATTCTTTCAGGAATCTCCATATCACCTTTTTGAAAGATTCTTTTTAAATAACGCCATGGATTTGCATCTTTAAATACACTAGATAAATCTGAATATCTAAAATTAGTATCTCTACCCATCATCGTCTGATAAAGCTTGTGATCTACCAGCATTCTAACCATTGCAATAGCTGCATCAGCTTCTATTTTGTTTAAATGAAACAGTCTACAAATAAACTCAATCTCAAAAGCATAACTGAGTAATTCTACGCGTTCCATTGAAGCTATGATTGGAGATAACATTGTTTTCCCACAACCAGGTTGGCCATCAACTATTACGATCTTTTGCGCAAGTTGTTTTTGTCTAATTATCTTAGATTCAATATTTTTAAAGCCCATATCATTTATCATTTAAAAAATGCATAAGTTACCTACTTAATAGGGTGTTTAAGCTGCCAGTTTCCTTCAACTTTTTTCCATAAATGTGGCGCTCTCCATGTATCTACTACCTCCCAAAAATATTCTTCAGTTATATTAAGATACTCTAAAAAATCCTTGAAATACTTTTGAGGAAACTCGCCTTCATATCGTTGCATTAATGCAACCCCCTCCTCTCTAGATATATGACCGTCCCTAACTTCATGAGCTGCCTCTTCAAGGCAACGGCCTAGTCCAAATTTAATATAACGTAAATAATAGTGAAAACCATCCATCTTATCGTCCAAACTAGAGTACTTTGAGTAAGTTCCTTCTGTTCTTTCAGGATTTGGCTTAAGTCCTGTATGTTCAGCACAATAATAATAATTTTCTTGAGGAGACCATTTATGATAATAAGAATAAAAGTGCATACCTAATATGCCAGCTTCATTTAATTCTTTCACTGAAGGTGGTTCATAAAAAACCAAATCTGATTCAGAAAAATCATCTTTAGACAAATAATCTTTATTATCAAGGCCAAAATCAAGTAACTCTTTAAAAGGCACACCCTTAAAATGTTGCTTAACAAATTCTGTGGAAGGTTTAAAGGGCTTATCTGAGTATTCTGGATCGCCAGCATATTCTGCCTCACCATTCTCACCATAGAAAACTAATTTAATACCTAATTTTTTAGCCATCTGAAATGGATAACTACTCTGCCCTAATACAAAAACATGAAAGGCATCTCCCAACTCCTCAAAGCAAAGCCGCGCTAATTTTTTTTGAAACCTTCCATTAGGAGTACAAAGAAGATTCGTAAATCCAGCATCAATACATGCCTGAAAATTCTGGAACCCAATGTCTGTATATTCTAGAGGCGACCATGTAACAGTTAATGGATTCATGCCGTATTTATAGCGCAATTGATGAGCAACATACCCAGAGTCTTTTCCTCCACTACTTGGAACAACTACGTCCCAATGACCATCAGTTCTTCTGTGTTGATCGAGTAATTTAACTAATTCTTCTTCTCTTTTTTCCCAATCAACATCATTATTTTTATATTCAGTATTTCTACAACCACTGCATATTCCCTCATCATCAAAAATGATTCTTGGTCTTTGGTTTGATACAACACATTTCTTACACCATAAAACCTCTTTAGGTATATGTTGAATTTGTTTTTCAATATTTTGTCTCTTAAATGGCATTGATTTACTTCCTTAAATTATTTATTAAAAATCTTACTTAAAACTTTAATTCCTTTTTGGCCACTTTTCTCAGGATGGAACTGGCAAGCAAAAATATTTTCTTTGATAATGGATGAGCAAAATCTAATTCCAGCATATTCAGTTTCAGTAAAAATATGATTATCATTAAATGGTTTTACAAAGTTAGAGTGAACAAAATAAAAACTTTCTTGGTTTTTGATGGTATCTTGATAATTTATATCTTTTAATTTTGAAAGGGAAGAATGCTTTTCAACATGATTCCATCCAACATGTGGCACTCTTATTTTCTCTCCAAGTTTAGAAAAAACCATAACCTCGCCAGGGATTATACCCAAGCCTAAAGTATTTTCAATTTCATCACTTCTGTCAAAAAGCAGCTGAAATCCCAGACAAATTCCAACAAATGGCTTTCCTGTATTAATAAAATCCTTAATTGTAGAGTCTAAGTTAAGCTCTTTTATATTTTTCATTGCTTCTGGAAAAGCACCAACTCCTGGAAGAATTGCCCCATCACATGAAATGATTTTTTGATAGTCTGATGTTATTTCAACTTCAAACCCTAGTCCTTCAAGAGCATTTCTGATACTAAACATATTGCTCATTCCGTAATCAAGCACTGCAATTTTATAAGGTTTACGCATCTATCCTACAATTAATATTATTATTTGCTAAAAATAACTTTAATTTTTTGATAGATATACTATCAATTGAGGATGGCACCTTATTGCTTTTTAAAAATTCGATATTACCCTCATCTTCAAATCCATCTAATTGTCGATTGTTCAAAATAAAATCATAATGAAACAATGAAGCAATTGCAATCCCACTGAGTGGTAACTCCCTAGTTATATCTAAAACATGTTGTTTGTTTCCCGCACCCCCATGAATAACTAGAGGTATTGAAACCGCATTATAAAGCTCTTTAGCTAACTTTAAGTCAAAGCCATTTCCAGAACCCTCATGATCAACACAAGTTAAAGAAATTTCTCCTGCACCAAGCTGCTCAAGCTCTTTAGCCCAAGCAATAACCTCATTATTGGAGGAATTACGACCGTTATCTGTAAACGCTTTATAAGACCCATCAGGTTGTTTAATAGCCTCAATACTTGCAACAATAGTAGAGGAGCCAAAAATTCTTGCTGCGGAACTTATTAGATCTGGACTCTCAATTGCTGCAGTATTGATAGAAACTTTATCAGCTCCAGCTTTTAATATATTTGAGATGTCATCAATACTTCTAATCCCACCTCCTACAGTAAGCGGTATGAATATTTCTTGAGCAGTTCTAGAAATAATATCATGCAAACTATTTCGTCCGAAAAGACTAGCTACAATATCTTGATAAAATAGCTCATCGGCGCCTTGTTCATAATAAAACTTAGCAAATGTTTCTGGCTTACCAAGTACTCGCAACCCCTCGAGATTTATCCCTTTAACCAAATTTGGTCCTTTAATATCTAATCGAGGAATAATTCTAATGGCTAATGGCATAATTGATTTGTAATTTTTATAAGAATCATAAATTTAGAAACTAAATTTATTTATTTTCTAATTTTATTAATTTTTTCCAATAAAACATCTAATTCATTATTAGAAAATGCAAGATTAGGCCTAAGCCTTATTGATTTTTCACTTGTTGGATTTACAAGTAAGAGGTTTGATAAAGCTTGATTTACAAAATCATCTCTTTTTGCTTTATTCTTAAAATCAAAAGCTATCAAATGTCCAGTACTTCGATAATTATCGAATTTACTTGATAGCTCATTCCTTAGAATATCAGACTTTTCATTAACATTTTCTAATAGAGCGTATTTTTTTATTGCTTTAAGTATAAACTCCGAACGAATTGCGTCAATTAAATCTCCATCCCATGTAACTTCTAGCTTTCTATATTGACTGTTTATTGCCTCAGAATATTTATCATTAGTCATGATGCCACTAATTTGTGATTTCTTGCCAAAAATTATAATATCTGGATTCAATCCTATAGTACTTGAATACCACATTTCACCAGTTACACCGAATCCAGTTTGAATTTCATCAACGATAAAGCAAATTTCATTAATATTACAAAGCTCTTGAATTCTTTTTAACTTAATTATATCAAGATATATATCACCTGAAGTACATTGAATGGGCTCAATGATAACTGAAGAAACATTTACAGGATGATTTTCTAATTTTTCGATTAATTCATCTAATGAGTGAAGCGTCCAGTTATTTCTGGGATAGTGAATAACTCTATTTTTTACTGAGCTGATTTCAGTATCAGTCATAAAGCCCCAGCTATTAATACCATGAAAACTATTTTTTAATCCCAAAACAATTGAATCGGGTTTTTTTTTGAACTCAAAGCCACATTTAATTGCTGCTTCTACTGCCAAAGCTCCTGTTGAACAAAAATGTAAATTATTATGAAAGCTAACTTCGAGAAATTTCTTTTTAAAACTCTCTAGCTCCCTAGAGTTAAATAAGTTATTACACATTCTTAAGTGAGCAATGGGTTTTATTTTTTGATCAAAGCTTTCATCAAAAATTAGATGATTATAGCCAAGTGGAAGAGATGAAAACATTGAGAAAAGATCGAGAAAATGACTATTAGAATTTAAATCAAAAATATAAGATCCCTGACTTTTTGAAAAGTCAATAGTAATGTCAAAAACAGCTTTCATAAATAATCACTAATAATTATCAGAATCATACACATGATCAACATCGGCTCTGCTTACAGCTAACCGAATAGCCATTTTTTTTCCAGTAGCAGTAATCTTATGTTTTCTATTCCTCTGAATAAAAACAACATCACCCTTAACAACTTTTTTTGGCCTTCCTTCAATTGTCCACTCCCATTCACCTTGAACTATATACCACCACTCATCCCAATCTGGATGATAATGCATCCTGTTTCCTTCACCAGGCATTTGAGCAATTAAAGTACTACAAGTGCTCTCTGAATTGACTAGAGTATGAGACCAGGAGGAGTCCCTTCCATTTTTTTTTATTATTTCATTAATATCAGCAACTTCTTTATTAAATTCATGCAAATTATTGGACTGAACACCATCTTCATTTAAGATTCTTTCTCGGTCAGCATCAGCAATCATTTCATTATTATTAGAATAGTATTGTGGAAGTTTTTTTTCATTCTTTAGAGCTAATGCAACTGATTCTGCTAGAAGAAAATCATCCTCATAATCTATATCAATTGTTGAATAACCTTTTAACTCGTAAAAGCCAATTGAACCATCACCGCCATGATACGCAGCTTTATATTTTTTAATATTTGCGCTATACCTTTTAGTTTCCCAGCCCATTAAAGAGCATGCATAGGCCTTAATTGGTTCCAACAACTGAGATGGAGGTGTTTTCTTAGTCTGTTCAAAGTTAATTGACTTTTCTTTAAATATACACTCAATTTGAATAGTTGACACGGAGATCATTGTCTCAAAATCACCATCTATCATTGCTTGTATAAATCCATCAATTTCATTAGTAGTAATAAATGGAGAGGTCGATAGCAATTGAATAAGCACATCACATTCGACATTTTCTATGAAATCAAAAGCAAAATCATCATTTGTCGCAGCGTCTGAAGATAGTTCTTCCGATCTATGATAAAACTTAATTCCAGCATTTTCAGCAATATCCTTAAACTGTGTTGACTCTGAATTTAAATAAATCTCATCTAATAAGGTAGATTGCTTTGCAGCATTAATAATGTACTGAATTAAAGGGATCCCATCTATTAATCTTAAATTTTTTTTCTTAACCCTCTTGCTGCCTAGTCGAGCAGGAATCATGCCTATAATTTTCAATTTAACTCCCTGTTGAAATTTAATATAAATCTATTTACCTAAATATCTATTTTATTCTATTTAATTTTTATTTATTACAGAATTCTTATAGACATAGTCAATAATTTTCATAATTTCAAGTGCATCCTGGCTTGTACCATTAAGAATCAATAAGTCACCAAGCATCGCATTAACGAACTCCTCTAATTCAAAGTCCCATGACTTGTCATGTTCAAAAAAAGTAGTTGATTCCTTAGGCTTACCCATGGCAAAATCAACATCTTCAAAATTTTTACTTCCAAAAATTAGTGTTTCTGGAGCATAGCTCCTTGTTTCAGATAAAATTCCATCTAGATTAATATAGCCCTCTTCAAATGCCATCTCTAAGTAAAACTTATGCTTCCATTGTGTAGCAGATGAATGAAGAGTTGCAACAATATCATTAGTATTAGATTTTAAAGTAAGAAATGCATTATCTTCACATTCAATATTCCAGTATGAAGTAGTTAAATGAGAACTAAGACAGTCAAACTCTTCATCAGAAAAGTATCGAAAAAGATCTAGCATATGAATCCCCTGATCTAAAAGAATACCTCCACCAGAATAATTTTTATAGTTTCTCCAATTGTCATTAAAATCTATACTACCAGCCTTACCATAGACTCCCCGCATCCAAAGTAACCTTCCTAAGGTACCCTCTTTAATAATTTTTTTTGCTTCAATTACTGAATAATGATAGCGGTGATTAAATCCATATTTTAAAAGTTTTCCAGTATTTTTTTCAGCTTTCCTAACTGCTATCATTTCCTCTTGATTCATGGAAGGCGGTTTTTCACAAAAAACATGCTTCCCTGAATTTAAGGCACTAATAGTATATTCAGCTGCTGAGGAAACATATGAAGATATAAAAATTGCATCAATTTCCAAATTTAATAACTCATCAAAAGAATGACAATCAATTACATTTTTATCTTCACATCTATGATCATTGATTTCGTAAATACCCACTAGTGAAGTATTTGGATTAGCTGCAATAGTTTTCTCTCTAATTTTCCCCATTTTGCCGTAACCGGCTATGCCAAATTTGAATATATTCATTTATCAGTATCAAAAATTACAAAAGTTCTAAGGGATTTTTAGGATTTTTAAGGCCATCAATTGCTGCTATACCCATAGCTAATATTGCTTCTTCAGTACTTCCTCCAATATGCGGGGTAATTAGCACATTATCCATTAAACATAACATCTTATCAATAGGGGGCTCTATCTCAAAAACATCTAAAGCAACTCCCCCAATTTTTTTTTCTAAGACAATTTTTTTTAAAGCTTTTTCATCTATCAAACCACCACGAGCTAAATTAATTAACACGGCATTTTTTTTTAACATTTGAAGTCTTTCTTTATTTATTATATTTTTAGTTGAATTATCTAATGGCAAATGAAGTGAAACTACATCGGACTCTTTTAAGAGATTATCTAAAGTAACTGAGGTAACTTTATTTTCTTCATAAAATTCTTTATAATTTAAAATATCATAAGCAAGAATTTTACAGTTATATGGTCTTAAAAGTTTAACGAGGTCTTTACCAATATGGCCACATCCAATAATTCCAATTGTAGAGCCTGATAACTGCCTACCCTTAACTTGATACCAATGGCCATCTCTAACCTCCATATTAGCAAAAACTGAGCGATGAAGAAGTGCTGTAGCAGACGAAACTACTAACTCAGAAACTGATCTTTTGTTAACTCCTGGTTTCCATCCAATTTTTACACCATGAGTATGTAAAGAATTGAGATCAATCATATCTAAGCCAACACCATACTTACCAATAACTTTTAACTTAGGGAGGTGTGATAAGATCGAATCATCAATAACTTCAAGTGCAGTGATAGCCTTTTCATACCCATCTAGAAAGTCAATCAAAGATTGTCCACTCAATGACAACCCTTCATCATTGAATTTTGCATCAGGATAATCTTTTATCACTGCGGCTCTTAGCAAAGGGTTTTTAGAAAATGATCTGGAAGCAACAGCTAAAGAAGTCAATTTATCTTCCTGCATATATAGAAAAATATTCATTAATAATAGATAATAACATCTCATTATTATCATATAAATCAATGGTAATGTTACCATCCAGATCTGGAAGTATAAGTCTTAGTTGCGTTGAGCTATTTTTTTTATCTTTAGCTAGAGCATTGATTAAAGTATTAACATCAATATTAACTTGACGATATGATTTACAATTTATATCTAGCACGGAATGCATTCTTTCAAAATGGTAAATATTGGACACACCTAATTTTGCAGCCACATAATTAGCGATATCCATTCCCATAGTAACAGCAATACCATGAGGTATAGCATAGTTTGTTGCAGACTCTATTGCATGACCAAAACTATGTCCATAATTCATAACATTTCTTGGTCCAACATCAAACTCATCAATTTCTATCAATTTCTTTTTCATTAACAAGGACTGATAGATAAATTTTTCCATTATTATTGAATCATCTTTAACTTGATCATAGCTTTCTGATATGAGATCAAAACTTTCAGGTGAATTTATAGCATGCACTTTAATCATCTCTCCAATCCCAGATAAAATATCTCTTTCTTTCAATGATTTTAAAAATTTAGTATCAATAATTACTTTATTTGGAGGCGTAAATGTTCCGAGTATATTTTTAACGTCTCCAGAGTTTATTGATGATTTGGAGCCTATACAGGAGTCTGACTGCGCCAGTAATGTGGTTGGATAAAAAACCCAAGGAAGCCCTCTCATCATTGTAGTAGCAAGAAAGCAAGTTATATCCTGAATAATGCCGCCCCCTATAGCAACTAAGTTCTGACCCCTTCTAACTTTTGCATCTACTAGTGAATCAACATATAAAGGAAACTTATCAAGCGATTTATTTTCCTCAGTAGCCTCAATCAAGAGTACTCTATGAGAATTAAGAATATTACTGAGCTGGTCTCTATATATGTGTCCAATATTTTTATCAACTATATAAAAATTATTATCGTTAATCTCACTATTTAAGTTATTCATGTTGCCGCTCATAAAGCTAACAATATACTCACCCTTATGGGAATTAATATTAATAGTCTTAGACACGAGAAAATCCACCATCAATCATTATATTTTGACCCGAAATATAAGTGTTCTCCTCACTAACTAGAAAACTAACAAATGAAGCAACTTCATTTGGCTGTCCAAGTCGCTTGATTGGAATTATATTTTTTATTTCTTCAATGCCTTTCTCCCCCAATACTTTTCGAGTTAAATCAGTATCAATAAAACCAGGGGCAACACTATTTGCAAGAATGCCCATCGAGGCAACTTCTGCAGCCAAAGAAACTGTCATTCCATCCAAGGCAAATTTACTTGAAGAATATGAGGCCCGATACTCTTTAGTAACATTCCCCCAAATAGATGTAATATTAACTATTCTTCCCCAGTTATTTTTTTTCATATAAGGAATAACAGCTTGACACAATAGAAAAGGAGTTTTTAAATTAACTTTTTGAATATTGTCAAAATCTACAGCATCAATCTTGTCGAACTCACCAATTTTATTTATTCCAGCGTTATTAATCAAGATATCGATTGGTTTTTGTTTTAAATATGCAATAAAGTCTATAACAGAAGAGTCATTTAAAAAATCAACTTGGCAAAAATCTGCACCAGTAGGGTAATTTGAAGCATTTTTTTTACCAGTACCAGTAACAGTGACATCAATTCCATCTTGAATGAGACGCTTGGCAATAGAGTAGCCTATTCCTCTAGTACCTCCTGTAACAACTGCACAATACTTATTTTTAGCCATAATTATTACTTTTTTACTAAACGCATCAAATAATTTCCAACAAGATGGTCCAAAATCATATGCGCATCTTCAGCAGGTCCATATTCGCCTTTTTCAGTAGGAACATGCACAGAAAAATCAACTATTTCTTTCATTTTTCCTCCATCAAATGCAGAAATACCTACTGTAATAGCACTCATTTTTTTAGCTGTACCAATTGCATCAATAAGATTAGGTGAATTACCAGAAGCTGAGATAGCAACAACTACATCCTGCTTTTTGAGCAAGATTTTTAGCTGCTGGCTAAATATTTTTTCATAACCATCATCATTAGCAATTGCTGTTATAACTGATTGATTATCACAAAGACTAATCGCCCTAAAAGGTTTTTCATATGTTCTAGTTCCAATTGCAATATCATTAGCAAAATGACTAGCTGTAGCGGCACTTCCACCATTACCAATAAAAAATATCGTTGACCCTCTATCTCTAGCATCTAAAATCAACTTAACAAAGCTTTCTATTTCATTTAAAGAAATATTACTTAGTACTATTCCTAAATACTCAAAATATGATTTAGAGAATTCTTTTATATTTAAACTTTTTTTAAAAATTTGATCTATTTTATTCATACTTATTTTTTTAGATAAAAATTACATTAACTTACATATTATTTGCATTATTATATTCTTCAAGATGTCCAATGTCTCTCCAAGATTCATGAATTGGATAAACAATTGCACTTAAATTCTCTTTTTGAAGTCTATTAAATAGAGATGGCATATCACAATATTCATTTTGCTTTAAATAATCTAATGCGTTCGGCTCTAATACATAAACACCTGCATTGATATTACTTCGAATAATAGGTTTTTCTTCAAAACTAACAATATCAACACCTTTAGTATTCACAACACCAAAGGGATGCTGAGTTTCATAGAGCCTTACTGCCATAGTTGCATATGCATCTTTGTGTTGATTATGAAAATCTAGCAACTTGCTATAAGAAAAACCAGATACTATATCTGCATTTGTTACAATTACTGGTAAATTAGGTTTTTCATTAATTAAGCTTATTGCTCCAGCAGTTCCTAATGGGTGTTCTTCATTCAAATACTCTATTTCAATATCCCAAGAACTTCCATCTCCAAAATACTCCTGAATCATTTCACCTAAATAATGAATAGCAATAATAAAGTGGGAAAAACCCTCATCTTTTGCTTTTAAAATAACATGCTCAAGCATTGGCTTCCCATTTATCGGGAGAAGTGGTTTAGGACAATTCTTTGTTTTAGGTAAAAGTCGCTCACCCTTTCCGCCAGCCATAATAATTATTTTATTAAGCTTTTCTTTTTTTGCTATCATTTCATTTAATAAATAAAGCCCTAGTATTTTTTTATTTTTATCTACCACTGGAATTGCAATGAAATGATTAGAGCTCATTATTTGAATTACAGTTTCTTTAGTTATGTCTTCTCTAACAACTATTGGATTAATGTTCATTACATCCTTAATACTGTTATCAACAGTTAATCCTTTTAAAATTCCCCTCCTGATATCTCCATCATTAACTACGCCCAAAAGTATATTATTATCATTAATTATCAAAATAATTTGCATTGAAGATGTGCCTAAACTCACAATAGCTTCTTTTATAGTTGCATTAGTAGTTAATACTGCTTTTTTCCAATTTTGATTTATACTCATATTATTTCACCAAGCCTCTAAACCGCCATCAATAACTATATTTTGGCCTGTAACATAGCTTGAAGCATCTGATGCTAGATAAACTAGAGCGCCAACCATCTCTTCTTTAGATGCCATTCGACCTAAAGGTATACGATCAGAATATTGTTTTTTAAAAATATCACTTTGATTACTTTCCACTCCGCCTGGAGTCAGAGTATTCACTCGAATATTTTTATCTGCCCAGTAAGTTGCAAGGTATTTCGTAAGACCTACAATACCTGATTTAGTAAAAGAATAAACAGCCCTTGATCCCATTGAAACTCCTTTTACGGAGGAATTTTTATATATACGATGATCTGGCGCCATAATCCCATAAATAGAGGAGGTCTGGATAATACTACCTCCAATATTTTGATCTAACATTTGCTTACCAACAGCTTGGGCCATTAAAAAATATCCCTCCTCATTGACTGAAGATGTCAATCTCCATTCTTTAAGACTGCAATCTTCAAAAGCCACTGATGCTGTTTTTCCTTGCGCATTGTTATGAAGAATATCAATAGAGCCCATTTCTTTAACTACTAACTTTATAGCCGAACGAACCTCATCTGGAGATGAGGTGTCACACTTTATACCCATTGAAGTGACTCCATATTTTTCAGATAATTCTTTAGCAAAATCTTTTACTGCTTTTTCTTCAATGTCAATAATAACTACATTAGCACCAAATTCAGCAAGGCCAGAACAAAAGCACCTACCTAAAATACCAACCCCACCAGTAATAATTGCAGTTTTTCCGGTTAAATCAAAAAGCTTTCTATATTTTTTATGCGTCATGAATTTAACTCCTGTTTTTTCATTAATAATTCTACTATTTCGAAATCTAGCTCAGAGTCAATATCAACCGAACGATCTTCGGGCATAATAAATAGTGAGGTGTCGTCTGTTAGTACAGTTTTATTTTTATAAAATGCCTCTCTTTTCCATATATAAATTGAGGCATTCATGTCAAAACAACTAGGAGAGTCTTGACGCCTATAAATTGGATTATCTAAGGTTTTAGACCTTCTTACAAATCCCTTATTATTTAGCTCTACTAAATTAAAATATGGAGAACGACGCGAAGGGGCTGCGGTAATAAGATTATTTGAATCATTGCTACTCTCTAATTTCGCAATTGATCTTCTAATATCATCAATATTTCTTAATGGCGAAGTTGCATCTAAATCAATAATTGTATCAAACTTGGTAGAAGTAATCTCTTCTATAGTTCTTATGCAGTGTTGGATTGCAGGTAATTTTGCTGCCTGATCTGAAGCCATTTTATTAGGACGCTTGACTATAAAATCAACGCCCCAATCTTTTGATACATTTAGTATTTCTTTAGAGTCACTACTAACAACTATGAAATCAAAACAACCTGACTCCTTAGCTTGTAATATAGTATGAGCTATTAATGGCTTTCCCATAATAAGTCTTATATTTTTATTTACAACACCTTTGGAGCCTCCTCTCGCACAAATACTACAAATTCTTCTCATTGGTTATCCAGTTATTATTTTCTTTATATGCAGATTTTTCTGCAGCAATTATCAAACGCATTATATCTTTCCCACTATTAAAACTACAAATATGGTCATAGTTTTTTTCAATAATAGCTTTATGTTGCATATAGTAAGAGTAATTACTATCGAAGTACGAGGGAATTATAACGCCATCCTTTTCGAATGTTTTACTAATAAAGTCGATTCGAAAAACATTTTGAGAAGTGTTTACTATGACCTCCCTTCTAGTTGCTCTATCTAGATAATTTAACTGCAGAATACATATAGGGCATTTGACAGTTTCAAACATTAATCCAAATACATCATCACTATCGATATCTAATTCGCTATATTTTCCTCCTAGAGCCGCAACCCTCTTCCACCCACCTAAAATCCAATTCAAAAAATCTAACTCATGACTTAAGTCTCTTAAGACACCCCCACCTTCATTTTTTTTTGCAGAGTATGATTCACGATAGTCACGATTTGGCCTCCAATTAGGCAGATATTGACCAACATATGCCTGAGACGATATAATAGTTTGACCCTTTAATTCATCAAATAGTCTCTGAATTAAAGGATTAAACCTCATATTATAAGCCACAAAAACATCACTATAGTTTTCCTTTGGTATATTAATTAAATTATCTGAAAGTGGTTTTTCAATAAGAATAACTCCTTTGAAGCCTATTTTTTTTATTTTAATTAAGGTTGAAATATGATCACTTGTTTTATTTGCAATGACGATATAGTTTGGTTTTTTTGCAGAAAGTGCTTCAGTGATATTTGGATAACATCTTTCCATTTTTAAGTCTCTATTACTAACCACAGAGACTTCACAACCCAGGCTTTCTAAAACGTCTGAATGACGTTTTCCAATTGACCCATATCCAATTACTAAAGCTTGCATTATTCAGCTCAACTTATTAAAAAAATTATTTTATACCTTGAATTACCCATTCTGGGATTATATTAGATTGACTCTTATCAGTTCGGGTCACTAAATCATATCTTAAATCACTAAAAAGGTTATATATTTTTAATATTTCATCTTCAGATGTCAGTCTTATAATTCCATAATCAGCTCTCAGTGGCCCATCAGGCATTGTGATAAAAGTATTAAACTCATCAATTAATCTTGTACCAGTGCTTTCACCGCTCATACCTGTAGCAAAAGTTTTAGAAAAAATAGTTCCACTAGGCTTTAGTACACGATAAATTTCACTAAGTATTACTTTAGTATCTTTTAATGAGTTAGCATAGATACACTCAATATCAATTACAGAATCAAAAAAGCCATCTGGATATGGCAATTTCATAGCATCTCCTTGTTCGATTTTAGCAGTCAATCCATTATCCTTTAAATATGCTAAAGCGTCGTTTACCGCAATCTGGCTCCCATCAATACCAAATGCATTAAATCCTTCCCTGGCTAAATACCATAAATTAGCACCTGTCCCACAGCCTACTTCCAGAATATTAATTCTATTTCTATCAGGAACACTGTAATAATTCCGTGCGATAAAGCGAATTAATTCTTCTCCTGGATATTTACCCCATTCATTACTTGAAAAAATTTTATCCCAGCCTTTATCCCACATAATTACCTTTAAGTTATTTATTTATCAAAAACGATATTTTAAGAAAAAATTCGAAAACTCTTGTTTATCAGGATTATTTTTATCCCATTCATTGCAAAGAGTATGATATTTTTCATTATCTAAAATACAATATCCAACTTTAAATTGGCTTCTTTGCTTTGAGAACTTTGATTTAAATAAAAGCAGCCCATCATTTGGATCTTTTGACCTCCCACCACCAAAGTGTATCTTTTCAATATTAGATCTAAGCATATCTTGAGATACTTTAAAACGAAGTAGATCATTTGGTTTAAATTTTAAATATACTTCTTTACTGCCTGAAAGATGATAATGACAAAATTTATTCGAAAAAAGTAATAAACAGCCACCCATCAGTTCTCCATTTGGAGTGTAAGCCAAATAAACTAACCAGTTCTTTTTTCCTAACTGCTTTACTTTATCAAAATAATCCGAATTGAAATGATATTCAGACCTAGCACCAATTGTCATCATCCTTTCAAGATATATCTTACTAAATTTTTGTAAATCTTCATCATTTGAGCTAGACCTGATAACAGCCCCTTTTGTAATTAATGAATTCATTAGCTTCAGATGTTTTTTTGAATAATCTGATAAAACTTCAGTTAAATCTCTATTACAGTCTAACCAAACTGTATCTCTCTCATAGCGAATATCTAAATAATAACTAGGACAAAATCTATCATTATTAAGTAAGGGGTGAAATCTTATAAGTCCTGCTATTACTCCCATTCTTCTCATAAGGTCCGTAAAATTTTGCCACGCTAAATCTAAAAATTCATCACCATCAAAAGTAGAAATTGGTCCTGTATAGCCATATGCAGTTTCAAAATCCCATAAATTTTTTGTCCCACTAATTGGCCTTTTAATATAAGGTAAAAAGAAAATTTCACCTTGAGATTTAAAAACAAAAGACTCTATTAAAGCTGGAGAATTTTTATCAACATAAAGATTTAAATAGTTATAGTGAAAATAAATATCATTTAAACCATATCCATTAAATATGTCTAAATATTCATCCCACTCCTCTCCTGGGGAAATAATAGATGTCATATTATTAGACATAAAAACTATCTTACTAAGTCTCCCCAGTTAATTGGCTCATCTTTAATTAAGTCTCGCTCTAACTCTCTTCCTACTATTTGCATAATTTCCGAAGGTGAAATTCCAGTACCAGGTCTTTTACATACCAAATCATCTATTTTTAAAATTACACCTGATTTCAATTTACCTTTAGCTACAACACTTCTTCTAATACCACTCATATTTTTTCTTTCAGATTTAGTTGGATATTTATTACTATCTCCCAGCATGATTTTAACTCTTCGAATAACCTCTACAAATTCTTTTAACTCACTAGGATTTAGCGAAGCAGAATGATCTGGTCCATCCATATTACGATCAATTGTAAAGTGTTTTTCTATTACTGAACTTCCAAGAGCTACTGAAGCGATAGCTGCCTCCATTCCTAAAGAATGGTCAGAAAGACCAACAGGAATATCAAAAGTATTAAAAAAAGTTTTAATGACATTAATATTCATTTCATCAGCTGGAGCAGGATATTCTGAAGTACATTGTAAAACTGTTATTGGCAAATTTCCTCCACCACCTCGACGCAAAGCTTTTATTGCTAAAGCGACTTCATCTAATGTTCCTAGACCAGTTGATAAAATTACTGGAAGATTTTTCTTCCCTACTGCCTCAAGAAATTGAATGTGGTTAAGTTCTGTTGATCCGACCTTAATAATAGGCATATTAAGTTCATCAACTAAAAAATCAAGGCTTTCAAAACCATCTGGAGTTGATAAAAATTGAATACCAACCTTTTCACAATAAAGCTTCAACTCACGAAAACTATCATATGGCAAACATAGTCTTTTTGATAATTCAAAACGACTTTCAGTTTCTGGTGTATGTTTATCCAGATAATTCACCTTAAAAGCAAACTCTCCTGTAAGTTCACCAGGTTTCCATGTTTGAAATTTGATTGCATCTGCCCCAGAATTAGAAGCAATATCGATTAATTTTTTAGCTAAATTTATATCACCATTATGGTTTACACCTGCTTCAGCAATTATATATGGAGTAGAGTTATTCATAGCTTATGCACCGTAAGATAATTATCCATCTCTTTTAGAATCCTCGATAAATCATGCTCATGATACCTCTGATCAATTGGCAGACCTAAAATCTCTTTAGACAAAAGCTTTGAAGATTTACCTAATAAAGGCAATTTATTTTGCATAACTGGCCAATGGACTGGACAAAAAATTCCTTTAGATTTAAGATAAGCTCGGAGTGGATCTCTATGCTTTGAATCAACTCTTAGGGGAAATACAATACCTGGCCCAGTAGAATCATTAAAAATTGGACTAACAATATTTTCGTATTTATTTTGTTTAAAGGCATCTGACATCAACTTAAAGTTTCTCATGCGTTTATCCAATATATCTTTTAAACTAGTCCTTTTAATTATTGCAAGACTTAAAGTAGAAATTGATTCTATCTCATTATTGAAAAGTTTCCTATGACTTTCAAATAAGTCCAAGTAAAGTGACTCTATATTGTTAAAAGTGTCATCATCAAAAGAATTTTTTAACATTATTTCCTTTAATATTCCTGCTGAAATATAGTAGGAGGTTTGATCGTTAAAGTTATTATTTCTAGATAGACTACAAATCGGTTTTTTATTATTGAATATCACCAAACCTCCATCAGGGATTGGTAAAAACTTTCTTGGACTAGAAATAACGACATCAGCTCCCAGGTAATGATTACCTGAACGCACTATTGAAAGAAAAGCTTGTACAGCATCTACCATTACTAAAACATCTGGTCGAATTGATTTAATACATTCAATATAAGGCTGTAGATTACTTAATCCAAAATAATCAATTAACAAAACTCCACGTAAATTTTTATCTTTTAAAAAAAAATTTAAATCAGATATCTCTAACTTTAAGTCATCATTTATAGCAATAAATTTTTTTTCGATACTATCAAATACACTTGATACATCCCAGCATTGATAATCAGGCATCAGCATCCAACCATTTGATAATTCTTTCCGCCAAGAGTCTAAAACTAAAGCAAAGCCACTTCTTCCAGACCTAGTCCAATAAACTTTTTCTTTTGAAACGCCTATCTGATCATAAATATCTCCTACTTCATCAGAAGATATCAATTCTGAATTAAATTCAAAAGAACCACCAATATAACTCATTAATTAATTCCCATTATTATCAAAAAAACTATTTTCTAATTCTTTAACTTCTTTTGTATTGATGAATTTTTTACTAATAATTTTTTTTCGACTAAAGGTCGAAAATATATAATAAAGATGCTGCATAATTTTTGAAGATGCATTTCCACTTCCATATGGGTTAAAACAAGAAATACTTTTATCCCATTTCATTGCAACGCCAATACCTTTAATAATCTCAGAACATTCATACCCAACATCAATAACATTATTTCCTCGCATTCTTCCTTTTTGTCGACTACCTATATTTACTACTGGCAAACTAAAGGATGGAGCTTCCACAAGTCCACTTGAAGAATTACCAATCATCATAGAGAGAAATCTAAGAGCACTAAGATATCTAGTTTGGCCAAGTGATTTAACTAACTTTCTATCTGGGCGTTTGTTAACGAATTTTTCCAATTCATCAATAATGTAGGTGGATTTTGCATCAGCATTTGGAAAAGTAATTAAATATTGAAGTCCAAATTGCTTTGAAGCCTGTTCTAAAGCTTTTAAAAACTCCCTAATCTGTTTATTTAAATCATCTAATTCCAAGGTTACTGGATGAAAGGTTACTAATGCTGTTGGCTTTAATAAATCCATATTCAAATCTTTTTGAAGCTCGTCAAAGCTTAATATTGGCTGGCGTTGTAAATTGTCAAGACCTGGCTCGCCACTAATACAAACTCGCCAGTTTTCTTCTCCCATTTGGACAACTCGAGCACTATAAACTGAATTTGCAACATAATGAATATGAGAAGCCTTAGTCATTGCATGGCGTATTTGATCATCTATTGCACCTTCAGTAATCTCTCCTCCTGAAATATGTGCAATAGGAATTGTTTGCAAGATACATGCAGTCATTACTGATAATAACTCATATCTATCTCCCATAACCATTACAACATCAGGATTTAGTTTAGTTAAAACATCTGACAAACTTTCAGTTAACTTTGCAGATGCTTTAGCAACAGATGCTTGGTCTGATTTGTCAAGATTGAATGGAATTTTTGAATCAATGGTAAACCCATCATTTTCAATTTCTTGATAAGTAAAGCCATAAGACTCTAGAAGATGTGAGCCAGTTACTACAATCTGTAATTCAAATTCAGATGAGTGCTTAAAATCATCCATAAGCCATCTCATTAGTCCATATTCTGATCGAGCACAAGTTACGACACAAACTTTAATTGATTTCATCGTTCATCATAGAAATCTTGAGCCTTTGGTCCACATATCTATACTTGCCTCGGTTAGTAGTAGAAATTTGATTGTGAAAAGTCACTTTAATATCAAACTTATAACTAAAAAGTTTTGAAAATTCTATAACTATTCTATTTTTAAGCTGTTTTCTATTTGGTTTAATATAAGCACTAGTAACGATTTTAAACTCTAAATGCCCTGGTAAATTTTGTATTACTTGAAAAAACTCTATTCCTGTCCAATCGAAATTGTAATCAAATAGAATAGGAGCGGCAGGAATAAGTGAACCATCTTTAGTAACAAGATAATCTTGCATTCTTCCTTTTATGTTTGATAATATGGGTCTAAAAGGCCTTGGGTTATCTTTATCCAATAAGCCAATTTCTGCAATATCAAAAGTTTGATATCGAATAAATGGCATAATTTTATTATTAAAACCTGTCACAACAATTTCTCCCTCTTCTTCAGGTTTTGTTAAGACATTACCCCTTTGGTCTAACACTTCCATAATACCTATAGGCATTGATTCAAGTTTTTCAGAGCCTGGAAAAGTAATTGCCATACCAGCCCCCTCAGTATGACCATAGATATTATAAAAGTTTACATTCATAGATTTAAGAATAAGATTACGTTGCCATGAATAAGTAGTTTCAGAATCACAGAAAATATTTTTTATAGAATTTGGAAATTTTTCACCTTGCTGTTCTGCATAACCCACAAGCAATGATAATGCTGATGCGTAAGCATGGATATAATTTGGTTTAAATTCTCTAATTGCCCTCATGTACTCTGAGCAATTTTCCATTGAAATATCTGAAACAGACATTGTCAAACGACTCCCTTCAATCAGCCAGTATTCACTTTTTTTTAAGCCACTATTAGGAATTATATTTCCATGCAGACGAACTCCACGTTCGACTCCAGGGGTGATTCCTGCTTTCATTAAGTAATACCTTGTTGCAGCATGGCTTCGACTTCTATACTCTCTGTCCATGAGTATCTTTAGAGGTGAGCCAGTACTTCCACCTGTAGTCATATAAGTTACAGTCTCTAAATCAACCTTTTCCGAAATAAAATCCTTATAGTTTTCTTTAATAATATTTTTGTTAAGTAATGGTAACTCTTGAATTTCTTCAAGTGCTTTAATTTCTCTTGGATCATAATCAAGCTTTTTAAAAAGTGATCTCCAATAAGGAACAAAATTCCCTGCTTCTACTAATAATTCTCTAAGCTTGATTAACTTATATGACTCTAATTCATCTAATGACATACACTCCAAATAAACAAATTCTTTCAATTGCTGAGATACAATCTTTTCATCATATTCAGGAGAAATAAATCCTGCAGGAGCATGAGCTCCTGGCTTTGCGGCTGGCCTTGCACTAAAAATAATATCAGGATTAATTTTTTTATTCATAAATATACATATTAAAAAATTTACTAATTGGTAGGTTGAAATTTATCATAACCAGCTATCTTATTGAATATATCAATATGTTGAAGTTGCTCTTCAATGGAGCAAAATATACTATCATCACTATCAATAAACGCCTTGATTTGGTTGTAAACTCCAGGCTTAAATTGCTTATCTATCTTGTCATCAATTTTAATACTTTGAACTTTTACAGAGCCTAATTCCACAACTTGGAGTTCTTCTAGAGGGCGAAGAATGTATCTATTTTTGATTGTATTTACCTCAATCCCCCATCTACCAGGAGCACTCCAATCTGCATGATATGAAAATAAAATGTCTTTCTCAGTAACCCCAGAACCACAAAAACGAGCCGAAGAAGGGTGCCAACTTAATGACCCTTGCTGCCATGCCATAAAATCTTTTGGAAATCCACAAATGTAAAAAGCAAGGTCAGCAACATGAGTTGAATTAGCTAAAAACCATGATTCTTTTACTCCAGGGGCTTTTATTAATGGACTTATTATGTGAGACCACTCAGTAAATTCAAATATACAACTAGTAGCTCCACCATCTTTTTTTATTAACTGTTTAAGAGCTTTTGTTGATTCATAAAAACGCCGATTATATGCAATAAGGATATCACTATCTTGAGCTTGAGCCAATTTACTTAAATCTAAAATTTCTTTCTTGTGTAAGCCTCCAGGTTTCTCTAAAAGAATTCTCTTTACACCTGATCTTACTAGCTCAGCTGCAATTTTAGACAAATCCTCAACTCCAACAGCAACAATTGCCTGATTAGGTGGCTTTAATTCTTTTAATGCTTTTGACAACCCACCCTGTCTGACAAAATGATTAGTTGCTGATTCAAAATCTAGAGCAGATTTTTGACCACGTCCAATAACCTCATACTCTGATACTAATTCATTTAAAACTTTTGCATACTCTTGTGCCATATATCCGGCACCTACAAGCCAAGTACTCATTATTAGTCTCCTTATATTTTTAAGTTATGGGGACAAAGGTAGCCATAGGATTGCCAGACTGCCTCCAATGTCGGTGCATCTCACGAATAAAAACTCTATGAAGCTCTGCAGAGTCTTTAAGTAAAGGTAAATCACAATAACCAGTATCTAAGATTGAATCAATCATTGGTGCTGTAATTTCACTTTGAAAATTCATAGTCCCAGAGATTTCAGCCCCATCTGATCTCAATGCTATTCCCTCAGCCTCATTAATGAGTAATGAGTAATTGGCAGATTGGCTATAATTATTATCTACTTTAATTAAAACTGGCTCACTAGACTGATCTGCATATATAGTAGCTTTAGATCCATTTGAGAATTCAACTTTTAATTCTCCCAAAACCTCCCAATATAAAGCTCTTTTACTTTTAAACCAATCTTTATTAAGATTCTCTGTATTCACAGATTTTAGCTTCTCACCTGACCACCAAGAAAACAAATCAAGAAAATGAATTGCATTGCAGGCTAAGCCCCATGAACCACCTTTTACTAAGAAATTAACAGGATTATCCCAATTAAGACTTTTCTTGATATCTTGATGCCAACTCATTAGTCTTCTAGGAGTATTAACCCAAGCTTTTGATAAGTCAATTAGAAATAATAGCTTATCAATTTCCTCCTCATTTTGAGCTAAAACTTTTTCTAAAACCCAATACTTAACTTTTGTACAATTACAAATATTATTTGTTGCTGATAATCGAACACTTGAAGTCGTTGCAACAATTGCAATATCAATATTTTTAGGAAGTAACTCTAATGAACTAATATATAAAACTTCATGATTATTAGAATTAGAAACTTCATCCCACCTTTGTCTTGCTTTAACAAGTGCCTCTTCATTTAAATCATGAACATAAATTTTTAAAGATTTTTCGCATCGAGACATACCTTGAAGATATCTGGATCCTAATTGTCCTGCGCCACTTATTAAAATTATCGAAGGCATAAGTTAATTTATTAATATTGGACTACTAGGAACATTCACAATTCGACTATAAAGCCATTCAGTATTACTTAAATCAGTCTTTTGACAATTTTGATACATTGGTAATTTGTGCATTGGCTTCCAAATTGGCCGCGTCATTATGTTGCTTTCATTTGTTACCTTAAGCATTAAATCTCTATTATTTTCATTCTCAGTAACAACACAATTAAGCCAATAGTTCGAACTACAATCAAAATGTTCGCTAACAAACATTACTCCATTATCTTTACCCCAATTTTGGTATTTTGTAGCAATATCACGTTTACTTTTTAGAAACTCAGGAAGCGTCTCCATCTGCGCAACACCAAGAGCAGCATTTAAATTAGGTAACCGATAGTTATAGCCAATCTGATCATGATCATAAGACCAAAGACTTGGAATTTTTGCAGTTGTAGTTATATGTTTAGCTTTTTGAGCAAGTTCTTTATCATTAGTTAAAATCATACCTCCACCACCTGAGGTAATAATCTTGTTGCCATTAAAGCTAGTTGCTGAAACTTTTCCAAAATTTCCAGTATGTTTGCCCTTATAAAAACTTCCTAAGGACTCTGCTGCATCTTCTATCAAATTGATATTAAAAAGAGAGCAGATTCTTTCAATCTTTTCAATTTGAACTACATGCCCAAAAGTATGCATTGGTAAGCAAGCTGAAATTCTTCTATTTGTAGAATGATTCCAGCAAAATCCATCATCCCTTAATTCGCAATATTCATCTAAAAACTCCTCTAGCTTTTGAGGTGACATTCCAAGCGTTGTTTTTTCAACATCAATAAGTACTGGAATTGCACCACAATATTTAATAGCATTGCAAGTTGCAACAAAAGTGAGTGATTGAGTTATTACCTCAGTATCTCTCTCAACACCTAGTAATTCTAGAGCTATATGCATAGCTGCAGTTCCGTTTACAGTTGCGATTGCATATTTAATACCAGTAAATTCTTTAATCAAGTTTTCAAATGTAGTAACAAATTCACCAACACTTGAAACAAAAGTTGAATCTATTGTATTTTCAATATATCTTTTTTCATTGCCATTGAATTGAGGAGCGTGCAATGGAATAAAATCTTTAGTCGAATAAAGTTCTCTAATAAAACTTACTAAATTTTTATACATTATAGATTTCAATTTTATAATTCTTTAAATTATCAGGCTGAATAATCCACTCAATTGTCCTTTGAAGCCCATCTTCAATATCAACTTTTGGAATATAACCTGTGAGTTTTGTGATCTTAGTATTATCACACCATAACCTATTAACTTCTGATTTTTTAGGCCTTAGCCTTTTATTATCAGTAATAAAACTGACATCACTACTCATTAAACTTTTAATTATTTCTAGAGTATCAAAAATACTAATCTCAAAATTAGATCCTATATTTATAGTCTCACCAATTGTTTTATCAGATTCAGCAATTGATAGTAGCCCTCTACAAGTATCTTCAACATAGTTAAAATCTCTAGTTGGAGAAGTGTCTCCTAATTTAATTTCCTTCATACCACTCGCTATTTGAGTAATGATAGTTGGAATTACTGCACGAGCTGACTGTCTAGGTCCATATGTATTAAAAGGACGCGCAATTGAAACAGGCAAATCAAATGAATTATAAAAGCTCATCGCCATAGAGTCTGCAGCAATCTTTGATGCACTATAAGGTGACTGAGGCTGCATAGGATGTTTTTCATCAATAGGGACGTATTGAGCTGTTCCATAAACTTCACTAGTTGATGTATGAATAACTCGAATATTACCATTCTCTTTTGCTGCCTGACAAATGTTAAGAGTACCCTTTATATTTGTATCTACATAGCTATCGGGGGCAACATATGAATATGGAATCGCAATTAACGCAGCAAGATGAAAAATAATATCAACATTCTTTACTATTTCTTTACAATAATGAGGGTCTCTAATGTCACCACTTAAGATCTCGATCTTGTTTTTACAATCAACATTTTCCAGCCACCCCCAATTATTAAATGAATTATATTGAGAAAGAGCTTTTACTTCATACCCCTTTGAGAAAAGCAACTCAACAAGATGGGACCCAATGAATCCATCAGCGCCAGTAATTAGAACAGTTAAATTTTTCATTTCAAAATTTAAATAATAAAATTATAATGCCTAGGCTTAGAATAAAACACAAAAATAGATATCGTCATGATAATTAAACATTCCCATATTTGCTATTTTTAATCATTGTAAAGCCCTTAATAAGCTCGCCAATACCTCTATCAAGAGAAAACTCGGTTTTAAACCCAGTTGCCTCTATCTTTTGATTAGATACAATATAATTTCTTTGATCAGGATCTTTTCCAATCTGCTCATCAACATAAATAAAATTTGGAAGTTGCTTTTTAATAGTTTGGCATAATTCTTTTTTAGAAACATTTGCTTCTGATAACCCAACATTATAAATTTCACCTTTCATTGAGTCATGGTTATTTAATGCATGTCGAAAGACTCTAGAAACATCCCTAACATGGACATAATTTCGCTTAAAATGACTTTCAAATAAAACAACAAATCCATCGTTCACAGCACGATATGTAAAGTCATTCACCAATAAATCAATTCTCATACGAGGTGACATTCCAAAAACTGTTGCCAATCTAAAGCTAATAGCATTCTGTTGTTGCATTAATTTCTTTTCAATTTCAACTTTTTCAATAGCATATTGTGAAATTGGTCTTAATGGTGAATCTTCATTACAATAATTATCTGCATCTCCAGTTCCATAAGCACTATTAGTGGTTGGCATTAGGACTATTTGATCTTGAGAAATCAAACTAATCATCAATTCAATAGCCTCATGGTTAATTGTAGTCGCACCAACTGGATCTAAATTACATAAAGGGGCACCAACAAGTGCTGCCAGAGGAATAATAACATCTGCCGACTTCATTAATGGTGCTAAAACACTCTTTTGACGAATATCGCCCTTTATAATTGAAAAATTTGGATGATAGCAACAATGGTTAAGACTTGACTGCTTAAACATAAAGTTATCAAGAACAGTAACTTTATGGCCGTCTGAGAGCAATTCAGGAACCATTGTAGACCCTAAATAACCAGCACCTCCAGTTACTAAAATATTTAATGACATATAAGCCTTCTCTTTAAGTAAAAATAAGTATTTTAGTTTGTTTTGAGGCTCTTTCTAATAATTTTAAAAAACTTCTATATATTTTAACTACTCATCAAGAATTTTGTAAGCCCTAGAATAGTCATCAGGAACCCCAATATCAATAAACTTTCCTGCATATTCATTACCAAAAAGAGCGCCTCCTAGAGAACGAAAAGATGGAAGAAGCTGATTTTCTAATGAAATTTTCACCCCTTCTTTTAAATTGAGCTTATGAATTACAGAAGGATTGATTAGATAGACTCCTCCATTTACTAATAAGTCAACAGGATTATCCTTACACTTTAATTCAACAATAGCTCCATTTTCAGCCAATTTCACACCCATATATCTTTCTATATCATAAGATCTAAATAACGACATTGTCCATTCTGAATTATGTTGTTTATGGAATGAATACAAGTTATTTAACTTTACTTCAAAAAAAGTATCGCCATTAAGAAGCAGAAATGGCTCATTCAAGTCCTTTGAGGCTAGTAAAAATGCACCCCCAGTACCAAGAGGGGAATTTTCAAAAGCATACTCTATTTGAACAGAACGATAGGAATCACCAAAATGATTAGTTATCACTTCATTAAGATGCCCAACTGAAAGAATAAATCTAGAGACACCTTGATCAATCCAATAATCCATTAAGTACTCTAAAAATGGACGATTATTAATTGGTGCCATTGGCTTTGGAACATCAGAAACAACTTCCTTTAATCTTGTGCCTTTTCCACCAGCTAAAATTATCGCAGTTTTAATATTCTTTAAATTATTCAACTGAATTAAGAGTAGAACAAATATCATCAATCTCATGATTCTTTAAATCAGGAAAATTTCCAATGTAGAAGCCATAGAAATGAATATGTTCCGTCTCAGGAAATTTTAAGTAAGCTTTATTTGGCAAAATATCTTTAATATACGGCTGTCGTGTCTGATTACCACCACCAGCACTTCCTCTTCGATATTCAATTCCAGCTTCTCTCATCTTATCCATTAATCTTAAAACAAAATCATTGTCAGGTTTTTTTAAAATTAAATTAAAAGCATAGTTACTCGACCCTTCTAATTTAAAATCAGTACGATATTTATTTGAATCCAATTGACTTATAAATCTATTTAAATTTTCAGTTCGGCGCTTAACGATGTCATCAAGTCTTTTAAGTTGACTAATACCCATAATTCCGCCTATTTCATTATTACGAACATTATAAGCGGGAAAAGAAAATATAAAATCTGGATTCAGCTCAGGGTTTTCACTATGATAAGTATCTTGAAGATCATGGTCGGTTAGTTCACGTACCATGCCATGAGACCGAAGCATTCTTAGTTGTTGGTATACTTCGGCATCATTAGTGCAAATCATCCCACCTTCAATAGTGCTCATATGATGAGCATAAAAGAATGAAAAATTTGATATCCAGCCAATACTTCCTGCTTTTTTATTATTATGAGTTGCCCCATGAGATTCACAAACATCTTCTATCAATGGGATATTTTTTAACTTTAAATAATCAATTAACTCATCAGTTAAACCATCAAATCCTTGAGCATGAGTTAAAAAAACAGCTCGAGTTTTACTAGTTATTTTAGATATTACTTCTGAAGAATCCATAGCTAAGGAGTATGGGTCCGTATCAATAAAAATTGGTGTAAATCCATTTTGCAAAACAGAGGATATGTCAGAAATCCAGGTAAGAGTTGGAACAATAACCTCACCACCCTCAGGATGCCTAATCTTAAGTATCGCCATAGTTAACAAATTAGCTGATGAACCTGAATTAACAAAAATACTATATTTAACACCAAGCCATTTAGACCACTCTGCCTCAAACTCTCTTACATAAGGGCCATTAGTTAAAATAGGATCATCCTTCTGTAGGTGGTTGATTACTGCATCTAAATCTTCACGCAAGATATTGTTTCGCATTAATGGGTATTTCATGATTGGCTTAAGAGTTAAAAATTAAAAAATACATTTTATAAGATAATAATAAATTAATTAGTTTAACCTTCTAAAAATGGTTAAACCAAAGTTTTTGAGAATGTCACCAAATCCTCCAAACCATCTTTAACTATGTTGATATCTTTACAAAAACATGCCCTAACAAAGCCAGGCATTCCAAAACTACTCCCTGGAGTTAAAGCAGTTCCATAATCCTCAAGAAGTTTTGAACAAAATGTCAAATCATCAAGATCAAACTTACGAATATCAATAAACAAATAAAATCCTGCTTCAGGCACTGAGCAACTAATTCGATTATCCTTTTTAAGTATATTAATACACTCAGAGCTTAAATTTTTATAATCAAGACGCCTCTTTTTAGTAAATTCATCCAAAATATCTAGCCCCACTAGAATGCCTTCCTGCACAAAAATAGGAAGACATGAGTAGATAGTTGACGAAGATAACACAATTTTTTCAATCAATTTAGGATCAGCAATTACATATCCAACACGATACCCAGGAACGGCAAAAACTTTTGAAAACGATGAGATAACAGCAATCTTTTTATAATTTAATTCCAATAAACTGAAATATTTTTTATTAAAACTAAGCATTCCATATGTTTCATCGCTAATTATCCATATATTTTTCTCTGAAGCTTTATCTACTAAATATTTAAGTACCTCTTTGTCATACACTGCACCAGTAGGATTATTACCTGAATTAACTAATATAACTTTTGGGTTTTTTGATAACGCCTTATCTATATGGCTTCGTTTAAGTTGAAATCCATCATTAGAATCAAGTTTTACCTCATTAATTTTTAGATTAATATACTTGGAAGCGGCGAAATATGTAGGAAATCCTGGAGTAAAAATACACACTTCATCTCCACTATTACAGCATATTTCAAGTAACTGGTAAATAAGCATATTTGCTGGACTAATTGCTATATTTTCTTCAAGAAAACTTTTTTTAAAAGTTTTGGAATAATAATTAGCAACGCCCTCTCTTAAGGCGCTTAAACCTCCAGAGGGAGCATAACCAACTTTATGTTCTAAAAGAGAAATTATAGTTTTATTGATAATCCTTCCAGGAGCATACTGATCTGGCTCACCCAGCTCCAAATGCTTAATTACTCTGCCTTTTTTTTCATATTGATTCGCTTGTTCCAAAATAGAAAACATTTTTTGTCCAACTAAAGACCGGCCTCTATTTGAAAAATCTAGATTATTCATTAACTTAAATTTACACCTTAATAATTAATATTCATTCTGAGCTATTATTGACTTTATTTTATCTATTATTTCTAATTTAGATGGCGTTAAATTTTCTGTATCTTTAGAAACCCCACTTACTTTATCTGCTAAACCATGGCTATGAATTTTTGCACCAGTTTTTAACATCAATTCATATGCTATAGACTGCGAAGCTCCGCATGTTTCAAAATCAGTATCTATTACTATGCCCAATTTAGTTAAGTTCAAGGAGCTAATCAATTGGTCAGGAATTTTAAATGGCTTCAAATTTACTAAATGAAAAATATCACAATCTACTCCTTCTTTAACTAACTCATCTATTGCCTCTAATGCGTTAATACGAGCTGCAGAAATTGCCATAATTGTGATTTTTGATTTTTGATTAATAATATCTGGCATTTCTTGAGAAATAGAATAACTACTTCTATGTTCACTAACAAATACTGGCGTTTCATTTGCGCAAAAATCATTCCATGTATCCTGGTATTCAACAGGAGTCATTGGAGCTACAACTTTCATTCCAGGAGGATGCATAAATACACTATGAAGACAACCTGAGGCTACTGGCCCTATTCCATCTCCTTCCATTCCAACCGCCCTAATAAATAAAGGACACGGTCTATTCCAGATACTAAGTGATTTGGCAGCGTAGTTAATTAAAGGGCTTGCATTAAGCCATAAAAACCCCTGATAACGTACTAAAAAAATTGGTCGAATACCCATTAAAGCTGCTCCAACTGCAAAGCCTGGTCCGGCAATATCAGTGATTGGCAAATCAACCAAGCCCTCACAATCAGGAATAGTTCCACCTAACCAACCAGCGCCTTTTAATGATTGTCCAAACATAAGACCGTCATTATTAAGAAGATGGTTACTAGTAATTTCTCTTATAACTTCTGCTGTAGTTTTTGCCATACAAGGTCAACTTTTTCTTTATTTTTAAGGTTAATTTCTATCATTTCTTTGGATAAGCCCATTGTTTCAATTTCTTTTTCAACTAACTCATATCTATTCCATTCTAGCTCATTATCAACTCCAGTTCCAGCATGCCATATACCTCTTACTGTTCTAATATTAATAAATCCTGGCTTACCACTTGTCTTAATTTTGTTCACATGATGAGCAATAAGCCAAGGATCATCAGCAATATCAACCGCATACATATTAAGTGACTTTGCTAAATCTACTGCTTTCCAACTTCTTCTATCTTCAGTTTTTGTAAGCACTGAAAGGTCATTATCTTCACAAATGAATATAATAGGCAGTTTTTGTGTTACAGCCCACCCTAATGCTGGAGCAACATAATCTTCTTCAATTGCCGCATCTCCAAAAATAGTAAGTGTTGTTTGTTTTTTTGCAAAACACGCTCCCACAGCTAGTGGCACCTGCTCACCAAGCAATCCACTATGACCAAACATATTAATTTCCTTGCACTGTATACAGCATGATCCACCTACACCATTTGAACACCCAGTGCTCAAACCTAATAACTCATCTCTTAATGGGCCAGGATTGCCACCAAAACTTAAATATAAAGAATGACCTCTATGCTGCCCAAAAATAAGTGGGTTTTCTAAAGCCAAAGAAAGGGCTGCAGAATTAAACTCTGTTCCAATCGAAAGATATATAGGGCCATGAATTAGGCCTTGATTAGCTTTATCTTTAACCTTTAATTCAAATTGCCTTGAAAAATTTCCACGCGTAAACAAATCTAAAGCAAATTTTTTACCAAATACTTCAGGTAAGTTATCAATTTTTCCAAGTGTTGGTGATCTCATAAGTATTTATTTTCCTTAAAGCTATATAAATTTATACTAAATAACTTCTGGACCAAAAATTTTCTGCTCTCTTTCACAGACAACCTCAATCAATGTTGGATTAGAATTGCTAGTAATCTTATTTATTTGCTCATCAATAGTCAAATAATCCTCGATAATTTCATAATTCATTTCAAAAGCATTAGCAACTTTAGAAAAGTCTAAGATGTCTTCATCTTCGGTATACCTACCTTCACTATATTCGTCTTGAGATTCTCTGATTGAAGCATAACCCCCATTATTAATAACAAAAATTTTAATATTTAAATTGTTCTGAGAAACAGTTTTTAACTCTTGAATATTTAACTCCAAAGACCCATCACCCGTAATAACAATTATTTGTGCATCTTTATCATAACAACTAGCTCCAATAGCCATTGGAATTGCAACCCCCATTGTAGCAAAAGCTCCTGATGTAATATCTTTTTGGCCAAAAGCATAGTCTAAAGCTTGTCCAGTAACATAATATGAAGAGCCTGCATCACTAACAAAATGTTGTTTTTTATTAGAAAGAGCAGCAAGTCTGCTTACTAAAAAATATGAATTAATTGGATTGCTTGCAAGATTAGAGGTAACTATAGGATAGTCTTTTTTTAACGTCAAACAATATTCTGTCCAAGATGTAAACTGTTTATTTTTATTAATATGAGCTTTTTTTAACATCTTCTGTAGCACAGACTTTACATCTAATAAAACCTTCATATCAAGATTTAAACCCGGCTTATCAAATTCATTTTTATCATTATTGACCATAATAACTTCAGCATTAGGAAAAAGCATTTCAGACTCATTAGTAAAAGCAACATTCATACTACAGCCCATACTTAATATTAAATCAGACTCATCCATAATCTTTTGACTATAACGAGAGCCTTTCATACCAGCAAGTCCAAGATTATTTCTATATGAAGCTTTAAAAATATCAATTGCTACTCTTGAAACCAAGAAAGGGGCATCAAATAATTCAATGATTTTCTTAAATTCTTCAATAGCATCTCCTTGCCTTACTCCTTGGCCAGCAATAAAGAGGGGATTTTTTGCATTAGTTATTTTCTTCATAATTAAATCTACTTGAGAAGTAGTTTCGTCAATTGAAGCATCTATCCTAGGAGGTGGTTTAAACATTCTCATCTTACTAGGATCAGCAATTATGGCAGATTGGACATCAAATGGTATATCGAGCCAAACTGGACCAGGCCTTCCTTCAAGAGAATAATATAAAGCCTTTTCTAAATAATATTGGATAGAATAGGGATCAGTTATCGTTTTTGAAAATTTAGTAATTGGCTCAACTATTGGCAGAATATTTAACCCTTGGGCCCCATAATATCGTAACTCTTTATTTAAAAATTTTGACTCAACTTGCCCAGATATTATTATCACAGGAACAGAATCTACCCAGGCTTCCACTACTCCACCTACAGCATTTGCTCCTCCTGGGCCAGTAGTAACAAGAGCTACCCCTGGTTTCTGGCTAGACTTATAATAGCCAACTGCCATCATTACTGCGGCTGACTCGTGGCGGGCACTTACATAACTCATCCCTTCATAATTTGCAAAGGCATCATCAAGAAAAACAGAACCAGTTCCAGACAGCATAAAAGAAGTTTTAATACCATTTTTAAATAAAAACTCAGTAATGTAGTCTGCAACTCTCATATGTATCGCCCATTTATTGATTTAACATTGAAAAATTTAATATCACTAATTATTTAACTATCAATGCTAATCACCTAATAGTTTTCTTTTTAATGATACTTTGGTTGTATTTTCTAGCTCTTTTTTTGCGGCTGTTCCAAACTTTTTTTCTAACTGATTAACATACTTTGGATTTGTATGATATTTATTCCATGCCATATCTCTAAATTCTAGAATTTGAGCAGAAGTAAGGTTGTCATTACTCATATTCAATGAGTCATAAGAATGTTGACTATACCCAGTGTAAGTATTAGGGAGCTCCATTCCTTCTCTTTTTGCATCTAAATAAAGAGGGCTGCCAGGGTAAGCCATTGCAGAATAAAAATTTGCCATATCAGTTGAATTTTCAATTGCAAAGTCAAGAGTATTTTGCATGCTCTGTAAAGTATCGTTTGGCAAGCCAAATATATAATTAGCGCCCACACCGATTCCTGCCCCTTCAATTCTGGTTATAACGTCTTTTATCTTTACGTCTACAAAACCGTCCTTATGAGCCTCCTTCCTTAATACCTCATCTGGATTTTCGATACCTAGCCCTAGCCAGCGAACTCCTGCTGAATATAAGGCATCTAAGTATTCAGGTTTACACGTATCTACTCGTGAATATGCCCAAATATTAAAATCATAGCCACGCTCTTTTATCATTTCACATATTTTCATAAAGTGTCGAGGCTTCAAAACAAAAAGTTCGTCAGCAATTTTAATATTTTTAACTCCATGGGCTGCAAAATAATCAAACTGCTTGATAATAAACTCTGGACTCCAATGCCTAAATTTATTACTATCAGCAGCTGAAATATTCGAACCTTGATCTGTACGATTAATAATATTAATCATACAAAAAGAACAGCGATAAGGACAGCCAAGACTTGTATAAAGAGCAGCAAAAGGCTCCTTTTCACTATTATTACTCCATGAGTGCCACCCAGCAGTTCTATACTTACTAAAAGATGGCAGTAAGTCCCATGCCATTCCTGGTAAATCATGCTCCAACATATTTGACGGCACAATAAGCGAAGACTCATTAACAACAACCTCTTTCTGAAAGTTTCGAAAAACTAGACCTTTCACTCTTCCAAGAATAAATTCATCTTTGAGATTAGTAACTGAAAGTAAATCTCTCAGTGTATAAACGCCTTCATTTTGACACACGGCATCGATAAAGCTATGAGAATGCATTGTCTCAGAAGGAAGTGCTGCAACATGCGAACCAACAAAAACTACAAAAGACTCTGGATTTAAATCTTTAAATTCAGATGCAGTTGAGCATGCCCCTTCCATATTTTGTGAAGAGGCACTTGGTTGCTGTCCATAAACTACAAAACATATAATTCTTGCCTTGTAATCACCAATACGTTTTGCGGTTTCTTTGTAATCAATTCGTTCAGCCTCTGCATCAAGTATTTGTGCCTCATAACCTTGACTTCTTGCTGAATTTGCTAGCATTGCAGCCCAAATAGGAGGCTCGATAGCAGCATGACTTTCTGCAAGACCTTGGTAAATCTTACTAGAGGCATTCGAATGAACAAAAAGTATGTCAATCATTGGAAGTTAATTGTGGGATAAAAAATATTAAGTTAATTATAGAATAAATACTATGATGGTGCTAAAAAAAATCATTTATGCTTTGTTTTCCAAAAACCATTTATATGTGAGCTGCAGACCTTCATCAATATCAATTTTTGATTTCCAGCCAATAGATTGAATTTTGGAATTATCAAGTAATTTTCTTGGTGCTCCATCTGGTTTTGAAGAGTCCCATTCAATCTCACCAGAATAATTAATCATTCTTTTAATTTTGTCTGCGAGCATTTTTATTGAAATATCTTCACCTACTCCAATGTTAATTGGTAATAAGTCCATAGATAATTTAATTTTTAAAATTTTAATACATGCTAATACAATATCATCAACATAAACAAATTCACGTTTTGGAAGTCCTGAGCCCCATAGTGAAATAGAAGGCTTATTAAGAGCTTTTGCCTCATAGAACTTGAGAATTAAAGCAGCAATAACATGGGAATTATGAGGATCAAAATTATCATTAGGGCCATAAGCACTATTTGGTATTACTGGTATAAAAGAAATAGTATTATTTTGACGATTTAAAGCTTGACACATTTTTAATCCTGCATATTTAGCTGCTGCATAAGCAATACTTGTCTCTTCTGGCTGGCCATCACCTATAAAATTTTCATTCATTGGTTGTGGAGAGTTTTTTGGATACATACAAGAAGAGCCAAAAAAAATTAACTTTTTAACGTTAAATTTATGTGCTGCATTAAAAACATTTAGCTGAATAGAAAGATTTTGAGTAATAAAATCTGCAGGGAAGTCTCTATTTGCAATTATCCCACCGACTTTTCCAGCAGCTAGAATAACAACCTCTGGTTGAGTTCTTTGAAAGAAATCAAAAGTATCAGCTTCTGAGCATAAATCAAGGCTAATCCTGTCTTCAAAAAAAATGTTTGTATAGCCATTTTTTTCAAAAAATCTTACAAAAGCAGAGCCAATAAGACCACTATGTCCTGCTATATAAATTTTTGAATCTTTTTTTAAATCATAATCCATAAATAAACATTAAAACCCATTTGGCTGGTGAACAACGACTTTAGAGCCCGTATTTTCAAACTTAAAAGGGACATAAGTAAGGCCTGCTAAAGCTTCTTTTACTTTCACTTGGTTTTCTGGCTTTACATAAAATAACACAAATCCACCCCCACCAGCACCCATAACTTTCCCCCCAATTGCACCAGCCTCTATAGCTGTCTTGTATAAATTATCTATTTTAGTATTTGAAACCATATCAGACAGACTTCTTTTAACTTGCCATGCACTATCTAAAAGAAGGCCAAAATCTTCAAGTGGAGTATTTGTATTTAATAGAATTCTAATGCCATCATCAACCATAGATTGCAGTTCATTCATTTGGGATGAACAGTTACTCATATTTGATATTTGATTTTCAGCAACTTCAGATGAAAATCTAGAAATACCAGTAAAAAATAGCATCAAGTGGTCATTAAGCTCACTTTTTCTTTTTTGATTTACTATTATTGGCTCAACCACAAAACTATCATCTCTGTAAAACTCTATATGATTAAAGCCTCCATATGATGAAGCAATTTGATCTTGGGAGCCCACACACTCTTTAATTAAATTTTGCTCAATATGAATTGCAGTTCTTGCAAGATTCTCTGGTGATACAAACTTACCCTCCAAAGCATTCATAGCGTTTAATAGGCCAACAGTGAAAGCTGAGCTTGAACCAAGGCCAGACCTTGCAGGTAGATCTCCATCATGATGTATTTCTAAACCAACTGAAGATTGTTTATACTTTAAGACTTCTCTAACAGCAGGATGCTGGATATCTTTAAGATTATTAATATTTTCAATTATTGAATAAACAATTCTATATTTGTGATCAAAAAATGGTGGAAGCTGCCTTAAACTAATATAACAGTATTTATCAAATGTTGTTGAAAGAACTTTTCCACCATTCTCTCTAAACCAAGCAGGATGATCAGTCCCTCCTCCAAAAAATGATATCCTATATGGGGTTTTACTAATTATCATAGACTATTGAGACGGACAATCGAGATTACTTGCACTGATGTTTTTTTTGCATATATCAATTATAGAAGATACATCCTTGTAATATATAGACTTAGGAGACATTAAACCTCTTCTTGAAAAGTCATTAGAATAGAAAATAGAACTGTATTTTATTTTACGATAGAAAACGCTTATAAGATATATGAACATTTTTTTATCAATATATTCTGAATACTTTGAAATCAATAATTTTCGTATAGGTAATTGATTTCCTAATCCTATGACGCTCTTGATTGATTGAGCAATCTCACTTCTTGACTCGGTCAATTTTATATTATCACTATTTGACAATACTTCAGATAATGAATTTACAAGCTCAGTATAGGATATATGCCAATCTTCAGATGTAATCCATTCAAACCTTGAAGACGACAAATGTACCTGGTTATGGACTTGTCTTGCTAGGTAAAGACAATCAATAAATTTAGATTTTCCACTCATGGCAATACTAAATACATTTGTATATTCCCCAAGATCTCTGTCTATAACTGAATCAACGCCGACACTGATATTATGAATAAAGTCTGTGATTCTGCATACAGAAAATATAGGTACCCAATAATTTGATGATATACACTTCAGTCTATCTAAAGCAGTATCTCCATCCAAATAATTTATACCCCAATAAACTCCAAGCCCCTTTAATTCACCATATGGACCTTCTTCTTTCAACTGAAAGCTAAATGCACGACCTTGTGCAGTTGAGTAATTCTTATTAGAATCCAAAAAATCTGCACATATAGATAGTGACTCTGATATTAAAAAATCATCATCCCCATGGAATGCACAATAGGTAAGTTCAACTAGATTATCAGCCTCCTCAGCTAATTTAATAATTGTTCTTCTATCATTTAAATCCTTCCAATGAAAGTAGTAGACTTCGATTTTATCTTTAGCTGCATTTAAAACTTCTTCTTCATGAGATTGACTGCTAGCATCTCCAATAAATATTGGATGCTGACTTTTTATTGAAACATAATAATTAATAGTTCGGATGAGAAACTCCAATCTATCTTTAGTGGGAATAAGAATTGCTACTTTTTTCATAAATGTGATTTAAACATTGATAAATTTAAAAAATTATTGATTACTATAGTGATTTTAAATCTTACATGAAGAAAAAAATTGCTTTTTTGGCTTCTTGAAGTATTATATCGAGTCAGCACTAGATATTTATAATATTTCTGTTGCTAAAAAAAATAAAGCAAAAAAAAAAATGGTTACTATGAAGTCAAAATTTATTCAAAGTCGTGAACTTTTTTTTAATAATATTGTTAATAAATTCTCTCATCAAAAATTATCTAATCTTATCGTCTCTCATAAAATTGAAGAATCAATTTTTAATAAATTTTCTTATGAAGTAAATAATTTTTTTAATCTTAGTAAAAAATTTGATTTAAAAAATATGACACCAAATGGAAAGTTAGTTCCAAAAAAGGAAATAGAAAATGAGTTTAATAACATATTAATACATTTTCATGAAATATTTGAATCAATGAACTTGTCAGATGAAATAAGTCATTTCATTATTCCTGCAATAAGATATAAAGAATCAAATATAAACACATTAAACTCAAATAGGTCTAGTAGGAGTGAATTACCTCATAGTGATGCTTGGTTTGGGTGGGGAGAGAATACATTAATAGTTAATATTCCAATTTTTGGCGATATCAAGAACAATAAAGTTGTATATTATGACTTGCCTATTGATATGGGACAAGATATTCTTGAAAAAAGAAGCTTTGATGAAGGCGGTAAATATGTAGAGCAATGTAATAAATTAAATCTTCCATATGAATTTGGCAATATTTATATCTGTGATATATCAGTTATTCATGAAACTTCAAGACTTCTAAATTCAAAAGCAAGACTGAGTATTGATATACCAATACAATTTAAATATCATAAAAATATCCAACATAATGTATCAAAACCTGATTTGATAACAGCTGATGAAATGAAGCTTTTAGGTCAAAACTTTAAATTATCTTTTCCATCTAAAATGGGCCAAATAGATGAATCTGAGTTTCAGATAGTTCCTATGTAGGATAGATATTTAATTTATATTTATATTTTAATAATCATATACATCTAAGATTATTATTTCATGAAAATAAAATTTTAGCTGGTAATAAGTTGAAGAATGAATTGATATTTTATTTACTTAAAAAGTCTTTATGGTCAAAGATTTTTTTTAAAAATAATGATGAATTATATAATTTCAAGGTTTTATTCCTTCCATTTCTAGAAATTAATTTACGTTCATATTCATGGGCGAGATAATAATTTATTTTACTAATCATATCTTCCTTATCTGAAAAACTAATATAGTCAACACCGTCTTTAAACCAAATCTCAGTTTGGGGGTTTTTATTTTCAATCAATAAAGATTCTGCATGCATACTCTCAAAAGTCCTACCTTTTAGTTGGTCCTTATCCCCACTTAGGGAGAAGTTTAAAACAATTTTAGCCCTACCAAGAATTTCAGCATATTTCTTATGATCTATTTGCGTATCACGGTCATAGCCAGATATATAGCAAGAAATATTCTGCTCCATTAGATAATCTATAAATTCCCTTCTATTGGATCGATAAGATCCTACTTGACCAATAAACACAACATCAATATCTTTTTTAAGTGGTCGTATAAAAGAATTTTCAACTAGATTTGTCCATAAAGGAATCAAAGAGTCATTTTTTATACTATTAAAACTAGGACCAAAATTTAATGTTGGATTATCAAGAATAATATGAATAGCTTTAATTTTATCTAGCCTACCTATCTGTGAATCGTAAAATGAATCTGAACATGTATCATACCAAACAAAAATGAAATTAGACTTTATTTTAGACCTGAGAAGCCTAAGAAAATTAATAGTGGGAGAAGAAAAAGAAGATTTAGCGCCTATAGTATATGAACTAAAAAAGATTGTCCATGGATTAATTTTTTTTATTTTAAGCCATAATTCTACTTGATTAAAAAAAAATCCACGATTTTCATCCCAAAAAAAATAAACAACTTCATAGCCTTCGGATGTTAAAGCCTCATCTAAAAGATACTTTTCATTAGATACCTCTTCAGAGTTACTTATTCCTCTAGAATTATAATATTTGTTTCTACATATTAAAATTTTTGTACCTATTTTTTTTCTTTTTCTAATATCTAGAATAGCTATTGATAGCCCTAAAATATTATTAATAGAGTAAAAAAAACTATCAAAGATTGAGCTAGTTATTTTATTCATAACTAATATACTCAAGTGCCTTAGTCTTGCATTATGAATCATTTTTTGCCTTTTTTAATAAACTTACTCATTTAGTGTGTTCTATAAAAAACACTTATCATTATTCTCTTTAAAAGCCAAATGAGGATTTTGCACTAATTTTAAAAAAAGTTATTCGATATGGAGTTTTAATAATTATTATATACATTTATTATAATTTCACTGACTAAGTATCTGTGATTTGAATTAAAACTTCTTGATTTGACTAAATCACCATTATTATTTATCCAGTCAATTCCTTCAGATGAGCCAAATGCAAATATAGGATCTTTAAAGTATTCAAGTGAAATAGATTCAAATCCTATAATTTCAATTTTATTATTAAAAAGAAGAATATCTCTTAAGGCTGAGGATGCAGGACCTGCAACGCAACTATACCCTTCAGCTTGTTCAATTAATGAATTTTCTAATGAAGTCACTCTGCATTTAAAACCTTTATTTTTCATATTATCTGC
>Ga0209816_1000251_pt1 | contig 44377 bp, 41 predicted proteins | sample CoawatmetaG01DNA_FD_187509 | JGI IMG/M metagenome (GOLD analysis project Ga0209816, IMG submission 187509) | Marine microbial communities from the West Antarctic Peninsula - Coastal water metaG017-DNA (SPAdes) (version 2) | ecosystem: Environmental > Aquatic > Marine > Coastal ...
ACATAAAATTATTTTAATCTAAAATAGCAATTGGATATGTAAACTCTTCTACTAAATGAATTCCATCTAAAGGTTCAAGTGGGTGACGTTTTAAGACATAATTAAGGTCTATAACTCGGTAAGCACCGACAATTTTTGCTAGATTAATAGCTTCATCCCAAAAATCTTTATCTCCAAAAACTAGAATTGTTTGAATTTTTTTTATCTGATCATGTGTTACCTTTTCGCTTATTTGTGAGACGGTTTCATATGCACTTTCAAACGAGTCAATATTTATTAACTCTAAGAAGTTATTTCTACTGTGTATTGATAGGTTTATGGTTGAGTCTGTTTTTTTAAAAAATGATTGATCATCGCTGTTAATAATTGAAATAAGATTTCCATATTTTTGTGACGTATAAACTCTGGCACCGGAATCGATAGCTTTGGTTAAAATTCTATCTAATTTGATAACATTTGCTTCAGCTGAGTTTTGAAATTGATAATTTTCTTCAAGTTTATTAACTAACTCTACAAAAAAATCTTTCCTCAAGGGTTCTGCTGTTTCTCCAATTATGTACCCCTCTGTGGGAGAACTGCAGAGCTGCTGCCCCATTATAGTAATTGCCCCTGCGAGGTCTTTTGCTAATGTTTCTTGTTTTTCTTCGAGATACTTTGCTTGTATAAGTGCTACTCCAGTTAACGGCTCCATACTTAAAACTTTAGGTCTGTATTTATTATTACGAGAAGTGGAATAGTAAAAATCGTTCGCTTCTTCACCGCCCCAAACATTTATTATATCCCACTTAATTGTTGAAACCAGTTGCGAAAGTTGATCTCTATCTTCATCAACTGCTTGGTTTAAATTCGTGAAATATATGCAGTTCTTTTTAAAATGTGGTAACCTATTAAAAAAACTTGGGATTACTTTCTGATGAAGATTGGAGAGTTGAACTACAGTTATATTGCCACAAAGGTAAGATAGTATTATTGCTAATATTACGGGCAATATAGTGTTTGAGCTTCCAACAATGAATATCAAACCTTTCGGTGATCTGATAAATTTATAATTTTCTGAAAATTTCTGTTCGTCTATAAAAACACCATTCCCTATCGATTTATAAAAGCTGTTACTCGGATTTGAAAAGATGCTATTTATTGTATCAGGGTTAAATAAATCAGTAAGTAGCTCAAACTCTAGATCAGCCGCATACTCTGGGTAACCAGTGTCTATCAGGCCAGTCTTAAATTCAGCTAATAAATTTTTCCATGTATCAGTTTTTATATAATTATCAAATTTCTTAAAATTCTTTAATCTGGAAGAAAAAGTTTCTTTCTTTTGTTCTAACTTATTTTTTTCTATAGATTCCAACCATGGAAACGTCGCGTTCAAACTTACTTTTTTATTTTTTTTTACTTTTGACAAAAATCTTATCATCCACAACCTTCTCGTATCTTGAAACCTTCATCCACCTCCGCTCTACGAGAGTATATAAAACCTCTTTGAGAAATATTACGTTCTCCCATAATAGTTTTTATTGTTGATGTATCATTTGCAGGAAGAACAAAGTCTCCAGGGATAATAGCCTCTATATAATCAAGAGTAGCAAAATTAACGTAAAATAATAAGTATTCTTTACCAGCTTTTGGATTTTTTACAGGTGTAAGATCATTTGGTGAATTTAATAAAGCCGTATATGATAAAGGGTGTGGATACTTTGCCCACAATTCCTCTGAGTTTGGATCATTAGGTAAGCCTATAAAAACATTACCAGACTCCGTGAGACCAAGCATGTCAATAACAGGTGCTGGAGTACCTTTACCATTTTTTTCAAGATATATTTTATCGCTTGTTGATTTCACAACCTGACTTAATGAGGTAATTTCAGGAGGTAAACGTTTCAATCCACCACCAATCATTAAGACACCATGCTTACCTAAGTATACAGGTGGAGCTCCTAAAGATAATTTCATCATGAGACCCTTTATACCTTTAGGTTCTATAAACATTTTATATAGACCAACTCCACTAGCAATAAAGTATTTTGTATGATTTTTACTCTTAAAGAACTTTCTCATTTCTTTGATATTTGGACCAATGCGTTGCCATATTGTAGAGTCTTTGAGGCCATTTTTAATTTTTGCTCCAAAACCTACTTTTAGACCCCTGTCGCGTAAAAAGTCAGAGCCGATTGCTGCAAAGGCAAGGAAATTAGTCATCTCTGGTGCCATATGGAACAAACACTCACCACCATCTATTTTCTTTCCAAGTGACCAATCAATTAGGTTTCCATTAGTCTTTCTTGACAGGTCAAGAGAAATATTAGATCGATATAAATTCACAGGACCATTAGTACCCTTGGTAGTCCCGCTGGACATAAAGTTCATTCCGTAGCTTTTATCTGGGAAGTGCTCAATCCGTCTTATTTCTTGACCGTCTCCCCGTAAATCATCCGAATGAATCCTCAATTTAATCAAATCCGATAAAACGAGACCGTCTTTTAGTAAACCATCTTCATCCTTAGTTAAACCTCGTGAAAAAAATAAGTTTTTATAATAATTATTTTTATCATTCCTTAAGAAAAAATTTAGATACGGATATAAAAGTTCTTGCTGAAGGTTTAAAGTTTCTTCTCGAGTATAATCGTTCATAATATTATCTTGTGATAAGATACCCCTCAGTTTTAGCAAATAAGGATCATTTTTTATTGTAGAGTCCTCAGTTTTTAAATCTTGAGGAATACCAAAACCATTAAAAGCACCGTTCATTAGTGAATCCTTATCCTATAAAATATGATCTATATTTAAGAAAAATTAACGTAGTTATAAAAATAATTTGTCAGATAAAGAAATCAATAATATTAAATATACTGACAGCTTAAATATTGAGGCATACATCGCCTCAGGTAAAATTTTATACTTACCGCGTCCCAGAGTTAAAGCTATATTGAAATACGACAAAGTATTGTAAATTGTGCTGGCACCAAAAACAATAACACCAAACGTGAAAAAGGCCCAGTTCCCTTGAGGCCCTATGAAAAGTATTAACAAAGCCACTAAGGCCTCTCCCGTAGGCCAACATGCGGCAAATCTAGCTATTAATGTTGCAGATTCGTCAATCCCATACCTCTTTAACACTTTTTTAGACTCCCAAAGTTGTGCGGCTGCATAAAAACCAGGAGTAAAGATGCATGCAAAAATAAAAAGTGAAAATAAATATATATTATTAAAGTTCTCAATCATTTTTAATTCCCTTTTTTTTTGCTATCTATATTTTCGATTACAAAAAGTAAAACATAAAAATTATGTTATCAGAGAGATGACTTTTGATTTTAAGTTTGTCGGTTTGGATAGGGATGAAGGTATGATCCTTGATCTACTAAGTTAGTCCAACTTTCTATAGTGTAACTTAAAAGCTCTGATCACAATTGACTGCCAATACTTCTCACGATACATTTTTGAGTACTTGACTTTAAGGTAAGTTAATGTCGTATACTACTTCCGCACTAATAATGTTTGCTGCAGGTCTAGGAGTTCCATTATTAGCCGCAGCAAATGCTCAATTTGGTCAATTTATTGGCTCTCCAATCGTGGCCGTTGCAGTAATGTTATTTGTTGCGTTTTTGGCGATCTTTATCATCGCGCTGGTTACATCAAATCTACCAATTAGTCGGATAGCTGACACCCCAAAGTATCTTTTTCTTGCAGGCCTACTAATAGTTTTTTATTTTCTAGCGATCACAACTATTGCGCCAAGATTTGGGGTAGGAAATGCTGTGTTTTTTGTTCTAGTTGGACAATTAGTAAGTGCAGCGGTGATTGATCATTTAGCTCTTTTTGGATCTACTGGATCACCATTAACAATTATTCGTTCATTAGGTATCGCTGTAATGGCATTAGGAGTTTGGATCACTCAACAAACTTAAGAAGTTATCCTCACTAAGGGTTACCTGTCTTTTAACGCCCCTTTTAGTTTTATCTGATTAAACAGCTTTTGTGCTACCCTTCATTTTTTTTCGACGTTGGAACGTTGGGGCCCACTCTCGCGTATCTTCGTATGCGTCTGGGAGTGGACGTCCATCGTAAAGAGACAGCCACAACCTAAACATACAGCGACGTTTATTTATATCATCGTAGTCTTGATAGTTCTCGCGTGAATGAAAGGTAGTAGCGTTATTTGCAACTTCCATATCTCCAGGTCTTAATTTGATATCAAAGCAGAACTCTTCATTGTTGCAAAGAGTATCAACCAGATCAAGTGCCTCGATTTGTTTGACAGTTAACTTTGGCACCTCTGAAAACCGTTGTGCAGTTTCAATATACTGTCTTTTGTATAGAGCCGAGACCAAACCGTCATGTTTAATAAATACTGGGACACTTTGGAATTTACTTTCATTGGGGTTTTGGGCGCGAGTATCAAAATAAAAATTTTCTTGTAATTCACTAGCTAAATCTGGACGCAACCTTTCTATCTCCTTAAAAATAGCTACAGAGGAGACAAGTTTTGAAAGGCCTCCTTTTTTTGCAGGCCTAACGCATAAAAGTCCAAAGGCATCGCCGCCATCAGTATGAAACTGTAATTCTTGATTAGTCTGAAAGCCTCTAATGTTGTCTGAACTTTTTACCGTAGCACCTGTATCAGTAACCACGTGGAGAAGTGAACCAGCTTTGTCTTGAGGTTCTGGAAAACCGAAATATTGTCCAATACCCCAGAACATTATTTTTATATCATTATCACTGAAGTGACTAACAGGTAAGTTTCGCAATAAAACAAAACCTAAACCTTTTTCTAACTGATGCTTTGCGAGGTCTATTTTCTTTTTAAACTTAGTTAATGGGAAATCAGAACCGTTAAGATCAAACAATATTTTTTTTGATTTTATAGCTAGTTTTGTTGCATCAATAAGCTCTTTTTGATCACTCGCATCAAGCTCAAGGATCCAGTCTTTGTTTTTGTTAAGGTCTGATACTTTCCATTCTCCAGTCATGATATTTTTGGCCATATGCTTTTCCTTAAACCTTTAAAAAGTGAGAGACACAATTAAGAGAAATTGAGCTCTTGTAAATAGAAAATACTAAGTAAGTTTACCGTAATACATTGGGCAACCAGGTCGATGCTGCTGGGAATACTATCATTAATATTCCATAAATTATTCCAACGAAAACAAATAGTGGTACCTCCTTAAAAGCATTTCCTGGGTTTTCCTTTATCACACCAGCTGAGGTGTAAATACCGACACATACGGGTGGTGTGATCATCCCAATACCTGCAAATGCAACAAAAACAACATAAAGGTGTAGTAAACTTTGGTTAAGCGAAGTTATAAGTGCCGCAAAAATTGGAACCGTCAAATAAAATACTGGTACAATTTCTATAAAAGTTCCTAAAATAAGACAGATTATAGCCAGAGACAACCAAAAGAACCAAATACCAGCTCCCATCTCAGTAAAAAATAAAATTAATTTTTGTGGAACTTGCGTGTAAGTCAAAACTACACTCAAAAACGTTGCTGTAGCTATAATAGAGAAAATCACTGCCGTAATTGAGGCTGTTTCTTTAAGGCATAGAATTAAGGAACTTATAGTTAGTTCTCGATAGATAACCGCTCCCATAATGATTGCCCACACCCCGGCAACAGCCGCCGACTCGGCGGGGGTTAGAAGCCCTGCGTAAATACCCCCAAGGATAATAACAGGTGTACACAAAGCTGGGAGTGCTTTTATACCAGCAATTAACTTACCATGATTAGAGACTCTTTCGGGACTCTTAATATTTCGACATTTTATTAGAACTAAAATAATCATTAAAACCAAGAGAATAAGGCCTGGCACAATCCCAGCAGCAAAAGTTTGAGATACTGGTACATTTGTCAACGCACTAAATAGTATTGCTGCATTTGAAGGGGGAATAAGTGCTTCCAAAAGTGCAGCAGATGCTGCTAGCACAACAACAAAGGGCTTAGGGTAACCCTGCTCGATCATTTTTGGCATCATAATTGTGCCAACTGCAGTTATAGCGGCCAAGATAGACCCACAAAATGCTGCAAAGAAACCCATTGCTATAACCATTGCTATTCCCAAACCGCCCGGCCAATGCCCTACCAAAGCAGTTGCAAACGATACTAATCTTGACGCCGCACCGCCTCTTAACATTGCCATTCCAGCAAAAATAAATAAGGGAACTGCAATCAATACATGCTTTGCCAGCGCTTGGAATGAGATTTGTATAAGAGTAGACCACGGTAAATTAAGTCCCCAAATCGCCGCTACAGAACTACCAATAGCAAAAACCAAAAATATTGGTAAAGATATAGCTAGGAAAAAAGTGGATAAAGCTAAAGAAAATATATACATATACTAAGGTTTCCTAAAACTTTTTGAAAAAAATGTTTTAATGTCCAACAGTAATAATTCTAACGAAATTAAACCCAAAATAATAAAACCAACAGGAAATGCCAAATAAATCCACCAAACTGGGACCTCTATTTCTAACTCCATAGTTTCACCTAATTGTATGAATAATTGGGTAGCTTCAATTCCAGCCTGGGTAAATACTATAGCTGCTATAAGTGTAACAATGTGGGTTAAGAATTTAAGAAAAGATACCTGTGCCTTGTTTAAGAAAACGGTTACAAAATCGACAGATATATGTTGCCCCGACTTAAACAAAGGGCCTAACAAAGGAAAAACTAACCAGGTAACCATAGCCGGCGGTAACTCAATAAACCAATCATAACCATTACCTGAAACATACCGTGTCACTGCACTCATCGTTAACGCGAGAACAATCAACCCGATAAGAGTAGTTGCTAAAGCAAAAACACACTGTGAGACAACTTTATTAAGTTTCTCTAAAGGCTTTAAAAAAAAATCAATCATATTCATAAAAATGGCCCCTTAATAAATAAGGGGCCATTTGTTATATCTTATTGGCTGGCTACAAAAGCTTGTGCAGCTTTCAAAGCACTTGCATCAAACTGATCAGCCATATCCGGCAAAACAACCTCGTTCATCAGTTTATCGAACTTAGCTTTCTCTTCACCACTTAATGTCGTGACAATTCCACCCATTGCTTGGAACTTCTTAAGAGAGTTTTCACCCGCGTCAAAGATTGTACCTGTTGCCTTCGCACCTATCTCTGCACCAACAGTCATAAGAAGGTCTTGAAGATCTTTTGGCAGGCTATCAAACCAAGTTGCATTTGCCATAATGTATGCATCAGCATAATATTGATATGGTTTTTGAGCATACTTAAGATGTTCCCACCAGCTGTATGCCTCAACGCTTCCAGGAGGCGTATTGATTGTATCAATCATCCCAGTTTGTAACGCTGTATACACTTCACCTGTCTTCAAAGAGACAATCGAAGCTTCCATTGCTTTCCACATTGGTCTTTCGCTTTTTAGAAGTGCTCTCGCCTTAAGGCCCTTCATAACGTCTATCCCTGTTAACTCTCTCGCACCACTAAATGTCATAATCGGGCCAACTGGGTTATACATAATCAATTTTGTATTACTTTTCTCAGTAATATTATTCCATATTTGACTACCTGTTTCATCTTCTAAGAAAAATCGTCTTTGTTCATCATACGACCCAAACAACCCTGGAAACGATGCAACACTAAAGTTTTTGTTAATTTTTGGAAAGCTTACAACTCCCACTATACCGCCCATTTCAACGGCTCCCGAAGTAACACCACCCATTACAGTTCGAATATCAAACAGTTGCTTTGACGGGTAGAACTCTACTTTTAATCTTCCATTTGATCTTTTTGTTACTTCGTCAGCAAAAAGTTGTGAATGGATAGCACTCTGGTGCGTAGGCGACCAATGGCCTGATATTCGAGCCAAATACTCTTCCGCAGCAAACGCTGGTGAAACCAACAGGCTAACCACCAAAGCTAGCTTGATATATATAAATTTCATCATTTTTAATATTCCTCCCAGAAATAAAGGTATTATTACGTTGACAATTAACTAACGAATAATAAATTTTTTTGTTATTAATTTAACAGTATGAAAAACTATGGTCTGCTTATCTAGCAAAAATTACAAATGAAAATACTACATCTTATAGATAAAAAAAATGTTATATATAGGAAGTATATTTAAAAATAAGTTAATAAGCACCTGATATTAATACTTAATTATGCACTTTAAAGGTCAAAATAAGTAAACTTTGGACCACAAGTCAAAAGTAACCAAATTTTCAGTACAACCGATGTTTACGTTTCATTTAAATCACTGAACCTTGATCAATAGATTTATACTTACATTTATCAGAAAGTTAACCTTAGTCTAACGGCGCATGCAATTTAGTTTCTTTCGTAATGATACCACCACGATTACCAATTTCAATTGATCCATAACGTTCCGTGTAACAATTTGGTAAAGGGCGATCCCCTTTCATAGACAACCATAAACGCATTAAATGGCGGCGCTTTGTAGGATCAGGCCAATCTAAAAACCCAGTACGATCATGCAGTTGAGAATGATTATATACGAATTGCATATCACCTGGCTCCAACTGCATACCAAAGCAAAGATCAGGATTATTTGCCAGGGAATCAAACATGTCTAGCGCTTCAATATGCTCAGGGGTTAATCGCATAGCACCCTCAAACCTCTGTGCACTATCGATATATTGCCGTTGATAAAAAACAGTTAAATATCCTTCATTCCAACTTAAAACAGGTATTTCCATGAATGGCTTTGCACCTTCCGGAATTTCACCTCGCCGATCGGTCGCTATAGGATCAAACAGTTTTTCTAACAAATTAGGATGCTCTTCTTTCATACGGTTATAAATGGATTCAGCGCTCACTAATAATGATCTCCCGCCTTCTTTTGCCTCCCTGATGCAAATCAACCCAACGACATCGGCACTATCTGTATGAAATGTTTGACGATCACAAGTCTGATAAATACGGCTATTTGGATCATTAGCATCTGCGCCAATGTCGCGAACATGACCTAAAATATGACCGTTAGAGTTTTGTGAACGCGCACTTCCAAGATGTGAACCCAATCCACAAAAGATAGTTGCTATAAAAACTTGAGAATAATTTGCGATTGGCAAACCACGTAAAACTTCTACACCAGTTCCTTTTAAGAGTGTCTTGCGCAACCCATCAATGTGTTTCAGAAATGTCGTAAGTGGAAATGTCTCTTTAGTAATTTCACCAACATCAATGCCAAGACCCAGAAAATGTTGGGCAGCTGTTTCCAAATCTATGATATCTTCCGGTGATAAATCATATAACCAAGCCTTAGGGTTGTTTGCCATATCTTTTCCAAGCCAGGCAGATTGCCCTGTTAAGGTCTTGGGCAAGCCCGTTAAGTCTTGAGGAAGAGTGTTCGGCATTTAGATATCTCCATTTAAAAATATATCACGTATATATAGTATTGATTATCCAGATTGTAATACCTAATTTTGGTTAACAGTTTGTTAGAAAGTTCAGTATGAAATACGAGATTAATTGATTGTTGCCTAAGTAAAATGATCATGTCATGCTTAATTTTCAAACTTAAGATTCCATAAATTTATTAGAAACTTAGGAGAAAATATATGATTGTTAAACTTACACAGGACCTCTCTCGTGGGTTTACACCCTGGAAAGAAATGTTTTTTGAAAACGAGGCAGAACTAAATGCCCTTGGAGCTAAGCTGATTTTTGCGGGCTCCGAAAAGGATGATGATAACAAGATGATGGTTTTAATGGAATTTGACTCACCTGAAGCAATGAAAGCTTTTGGAGGTCATGAAGGCCTTAAAGCTAAAAGAGCAGCAGCTGGTGCATTGCTAGAAACTACGAAGATTACAGTTATGAGTGATGAAACTTTTATGGGCACATCTTAAGTTACTGCTTTATAATAAGATATTAACAACAGTAAATGATTGGAGTAATTAGTGGCTATTTACGATAAACTACTTAAAACGATGACAGATAGAGATGTTGACGCTTATCTAGAGCTTATTCACGACGATGCTGTATTTGTTTTTCACAAAACAGGTAACGAGTTTTCCAAAAGTGAGTGGGGTTCTATGGCTACTGGTATGATGGCTAATGAGAAATTTATTCAGGAGTCATCTCGATGTGTCTTTGAAAACGATGACATTTTGGTGACCCATGATTTCATGTCCTACCCAGATGACACAAAAGAAGCCGTTATGGGTGTTATCATGTTAAAGGATGGTAAAATTATTCGGATGGAAACTGGTGCTACTCCCTTAAACTAAATCTCAAATTATGGGAGCTTACAGTTGTAATGTGGAAGATAATATTGAAATGGTTTGTCAGAATCATAATATTTTTATTTTTGGTTCTAGCCTGTTTTGTAATATATCTTCTGCCTTCTTAACCCTACATCTACTAAGTAAGAGAGAGTTCTCAGAGGCGTTGTATTAATTTGTATAGTTTTCATAGTCAGGTTCATTTCTATTATGCAGTGATTGTTTAGAGGAATTTTACCTTTGGTTTAGCTTATCCAAGCGCGCCGTGATAGACAGGCCATGCGCCTCAAGGCTTTCTGATTTTGCAAGCGTTGCTGCTGCGGGGCCAATGTCACGTAGAGCCTCAGCGCTCATCGAGGCCAGAGTTGTGCGTTTCATAAAATCCAACACAGATAAACCACTGCTAAAGCGTGCAGAGCGCGCAGTTGGCAATACGTGATTTGGTCCACCAACGTAATCTCCAATAGCTTCTGGTGTCCATGCCCCAAGAAATATTGCACCTGCATGGTGTATTTTTTTCGAAAGTGCTTTCGGATCAGCAACACAGAGCTCTAGGTGTTCAGGTGCGATCCTATTGGCAAGCTCAGCAGCAATATCCAAAGAAGCAACCGTTATAATAGTTCCAAAATCTCTCCAACTTGCTCCAGCGATAGCTTTACGTTGGAGTGTTTTCAGTCTTCCATCAACAGCTGTGGCAACAGCATTTGCAAAGGCGGCATCTGTCGTAATCAGAAGGGATTGCGCACTTTCGTCATGTTCGGCTTGCGAAAGTAAATCAAGTGCAATCCAGTCGGGGTTATTATCGCCGTCAGCAATAACCAAGATCTCAGAAGGTCCCGCAATCATATCGATCCCCACTTTGCCAAAAACCCGCCGCTTGGCTGCAGCCACGAATGCATTTCCTGGACCAGTTATTTTATCCACTGGTGCGATGCTTTCAGTACCATAGGCCAGTGCAGCGACGGCCTGAGCACCGCCAATGCGATAAATTTCGTTAACCCCAGAAATCTGTGCAGCAAGCAAAACCAAAGGATTGATTACGCCGTCTGGCGTAGGAAATGTTACAACGAGACGGCCCACCCCTGCAACTTTTGCTGGAATAGCGTTCATCAGGACTGATGACGGGTAACTGGCAAGCCCACCCGGCACATATAGCCCTGCCTGAGAAACTGGCGTCCAACGCCATCCTAGCTCAGCACCGTTTGGTTCACGCCACATAGCATTTTCAGGAAATTGTCGTTCGTGATAAGAACGGATACGCTGCGCCGCTAACTCGAGGGCAGTCCGCTCTTCGTCTGGAACTTTTAAAATATGCTCCGCCATTTCGTCTTTAGAAATCTGCAAAGTCTCGGTAGTGAGTGTTAGGCGGTCAAATTTTTTAGTCAACTCAAGCAAAGCTGCATCACCGCGTGCGCGTACATCCGCAATAATTTCAGAAACTACATAATCAACATCTGGGCTATCTTCGCGTTTTGCATCCAGAATTTTTACAAAACTCTCCTCAAAGTTTTGATCACTTGCATCTAAAAATACTGGCATCCTGCCCCCCATTTACAAATTGCAATATAGCGCTCACGCCCTCAAGGCTCAAGTGGTCGCACGTTATTCGGGGTGATTTGGCAATTTTCTTGATTTTATCTTATAGGGGAAGATTAAGTCCTTAAGGCTCACTTCAATCGAGCTGGTTCGAGCTTTCAGCACTCCATATATGTAGAACAGACAGCATAGCAAAAGTAGGAGTAAGTACTGAAAAAAAACAAGGTTGTAGACCACATTACTATAGCTAAACTCCGTACGGAGAGCATACCTAAAAAAGTCATAACTGTACAATTAGGTATATCTAGGCAATCAGTTTATAGATACTATACTATTGTAAAATGGAAGATAATATTGAAAGGAAATATAAGCGAAATGGTTAAACGTATATTTTGGATATTTGTTGGAGTATTAGTAGTATATCTCTGGAAAAAAATTCTTTAGACATCATCAAGAAACTTTCATTCACTCAGGCTCCTATATGCGTTTCTAAAAGCGGCACTAAGACCGCCAAACTACTTTTCCCAATGCGGTGTCCAATCACCGTCGAGGCGAAGCGAAATGCCTGCAGCATCTTCCTCCAATTTCACAACATGAAGTTCACCTTTATCGCCTCCGTATTTTTTCCGCGCTTCTTCGAACTTATCGTAAACGAGCCGAGTGACTGGTGCTGCGGTTCCAGCGTCATCGCAGGCTTCCATTATTAACCGCAGGTCTTTTTGGCAGAGGTCCAACGAAAAAGATGGGTCATAGTGACCAGAAAATACTGAAGGCGCGTCATGATGCATGCACCAACTATTGCTTGCGCCGATCTTGAGTGCATCCCAAGCTCGCGACAGATCAACACCAGATTTCACGGCCATCACCAATGCCTCACCCATGGCTGTGGCATGAATAGCCCATAACTGATTGCTCGCTAACTTAGTGATCGACCCGTTGCCGTTTGCACCCATATTGATGGCCACCCCTTATCAAGTTCAAGGCTGCTGCCCCTCCCATAGTACCTAGTCCAATAAAGCCAATGCGCATTAGTTTTCCCCTAGTTTTGATTGAAACTTTCACTTACCCAGAAAACATGTGCTTAGCTAGAGAACTATTACCTTTTGCGAAGAACAAAACCGCCACCAATGAACCTACCACTTCAGTACAAAAGGCCATCTTTCGCGAAGTTTATGTTACCAAGAAGACAAAATGCCTTCTGATGTTCTAATTATATCCTTTCAAAACTCTAAAAACGACGATTCTGCCGCAAACAGGCATTTCACATAGATCAATTTGTAACAATTTTGAAATAATAAAATAAGAGAATACGATTATAAACCATGAGTGGTTGGCTATATCGAAGTAGCGAACCATTAGTACAACACCTGTTGCTCAACAGGTTTACTACGTCAAAACCGTAAACTCTTACCTAATAAAAGTGAGTATAAAAATGTCTTCAACTCTTTCACGTCGTTCCGGTGGCCGCATCGCCCGACAGGCTCTTCGCTCAGCCCCTCTTGCAGACGATGTTCGTCCTATTAGGGCAGGCATAGAAGGTGGTACGTACAAGCCACTTTCTGATCTGGATGTTCAGAAAATACATACCGCTGCTCTTGATGCACTCGAAACCATTGGTCTTGCCGATGCCCCACCATCAGGTGTGAAAATTCTTACAAATGCTGGCGCAATCCAAGGCGAAGATGGTCGTATCCGGTTTCCACGTGCACTTGTTGAAGACATGCTTTCCAAAGCACGTCGCGAGGTTACCCTATTCAGTCGTGACGGCAAAAATGATCTCACACTTTCAGGCAACCGTGTTCATTATGGTACCGCAGGCGCTGCTGTGCACATTGTCGATGTCCACGGCAATCAATACCGCGAATGCACCGTCCAAGATTTGCATGATGCCGCATGCATCGTAGATAAACTCGATAACGTGCACTTTCTACAGCGTCCTATGATCTGCCGTGACATTCCAAACAATTACGAGATGGATCTAAATACAATTTACGCATGTACATCTGGCACAACCAAACATCTTGGTACATCTTTCACTGAACCATCTTTCGTGCCTGGCGCTTTCGAAATGCTCTATGAAATCGCTGGTGGAGAGGCAAAGTACCGCGAACGTCCTTTTGTTTCTAACTCTAACTGCTTTGTTGTGCCGCCTATGAAGTTCGCGACAGAAAGTTGTGAAGTGATGGAGGCATGCATTCGTGGCGGTATGCCAGTACTGTTGCTGTCTGCTGGCATGGCAGGCGCCACAGCCCCCTCAACCATCGCAGGCGCAATTACTCAGGCGACCGCCGAATGTCTTGCTGGTCTTGTGTATGTCAACGCGATTGTTCCCGGGCACCCCGCTATCTTTGGCACTTGGCCTTTTGGCCTTGATTTGCGCACCGGTGCCATGTCTGTTGGGTCTGGTGAACAGGCACTCCTCACAGCAGGTTGTGCGCAAATGCACAAATTCTATAATTTACCAGGAGGTGCTGCAGGTGGCGCATCAGATTCCAAAATGCCAGACATGCAAGCGGGTTGGGAACAAATGTGTTCAAACGTAATGGCGGGACTTTCAGGCCTCAACATGGTTTATGAGGCCGCAGGCATGCACGCTTCTCTCCTTGGGTTTTGTCTCGAAAGCTTAATCCTTAGTGACGACATCATCGGACAAGCTTTGCGATGTGTACGTGGGATTGAAGTTACTGACGAAACCCTCGCCCTCGATCAAATAGCGCAGGTTTGTATGGGCGGACCCGGTCACTATCTTGGTGAAGATCAAACTCTCAAACGTATGCAATCGGATTATGTCTATCCAACATTGGGTGACCGCACTTCACCCAAAGAATGGGTTGAGCTTGGAAAACCAAATCTGCTAGAAAAGGCAACTAAACGCAAAGAGGAAATCCTCTCAAAACGCTCTGCCGCCCTCTTTGATCAACAACTCGACGCAAGCTTACGTAAAAAACACACAATTCATCTTCCTACTTATCCCAGTCTGGTTTAATTAAGCGAGCTCAAGAAACTATTTTTCTTTTCACACCCATTGGCATCGTAGAGATTCTCGTCATTTCGGACGTTTTAAAAAGTTGGAATTATCTAGATAATTTAACAACATGTCTGTGGGCTTCAGGATATTACTATGTTCTGTTTGAAGATCCAGACGGAATACGTTTAGAGGTTAATTTTATACCAGGGGCTGGCCTTCTAAAAGATGGTGAAAACTTCGGTAGTAAAGAGGACTACGTGCGAGTTGACGATCATGATACAGTCTCCAAATCCTAAATTACTATTTTGCATTTTGTAATTTCTATTAAACTATCCGCCGCTCGAGATTTTTGTACTGAGAGCTTCAATCATTCTGTCTCGCATAATAAATTTCTGAGGCTTACCAGTGATAGTCATTGGTAACTCGTCAACAAATCTAAAGTATCTCGGTATTTTAAAATAGGTTATTTGTCCCAAACAAAACTGGATTAATTCATCTTCTTCAACATGACACCCTGCTATTGGAACTATCCACGCACATACTTCTTCGCCCATTTTTTTATCTGGCACCCCAAATACCTGCACCTCACGAACTTTCGGATGTGAGAATAAAAACTCTTCAATTTCACGTGGGTAGATATTTTCACCACCACGGATAATCATATCTTTAAGGCGACCTGTTATAGTACAAAAACCCTCTTGATCAAAAGTTGCCAAATCTCCCGTGTGCATCCAACCATCATGAATTACATCATTGGTCCTTTTGATGTCATTCCAATAGCCTTTCATTACTGAATAGCCCCGAGTGCAAACTTCGCCTGCTGTACCAACAGAAACAATTTCGCCAAGTACGTCTACTATTTTTACTTCCAAGTGCGGATGGACACGACCAACTGTTTCGCAGCGCTTATCAATTGAGTCATCAACAAAGCTTTGAAAAGAAACTGGCGCGGTTTCAGTCATCCCGTAGCAGATTGTGACTTCACTCATATTCATTTGATTATTTACCTTTTTCATCACTTCTACAGGGCACGGTGCCCCAGCCATAATCCCTGTGCGCAATGTAGAAAGATCCCTTGACCTCTTATCCAGCTCTTGAAGCATTGCAACAAACATCGTTGGAACCCCGTAAAGAGCAGTGCATTTTTCTTTAGCAAGTGTGTCCAATGTTTGTTCGGCATCAAATGCCTCACCAGGAAAGACCATTGCAGCGCCCTTACTCACTGCGCCAAGAACCCCCATTACCATCCCAAAACAATGGTAAAGTGGTACGGGGATTGCCAAGCGATCGGCTTCAGTGAGTTTTATTCTGTCTGTTGTTAGGCTTGCATTATTAACTATATTGTAATGAGTTAAAGTTGCCCCTTTTGGTTGCCCAGTCGTTCCAGAGGTAAATTGGATATTAATTGAATCATCAGGCGTTAAATTTTTATCTATTTCAATGAGTTGTAATTTTTCGGCAGAACCCCCTAGAGCTGTAATATCCTTGAATGACCATAACCCAGCAAAGCCTTCAACATCATCCATAACAATCACATGCCTGAGGTTGGGTAGCTTTGTGGCCTGTAGTTCACCTCGACAACAGGTGTCTATTTCTGGTGCCAAGGTACGGATCATTTGAAGATACTCAGAGCTTTTAAAACTCTTTGCTAAGACTAGGGCTTTGCAGTCGACCTTATTTAAAGAGTATTCCAACTCTGAAAGCCGATAGGCGGGGTTAATGTTAACTAGTACCACGCCGATCCGGGCGGTCGCAAACTGTGTTAGCACCCATTCCAGACGGTTAGGTGACCAAATACCTAGTCTATCACCTTTATTTAATCCAAGAGCCAGAAAACCAATCGCCAAGGCATCAACTGCACGGTCAAAGTCGTAATAGCTCAATCTATGGTTTGGAAAAATGAGCGCGTCTCTTAATCCATATTGGGATACAGACTGTTTCAAAAGCTGCGGTATAGTAGCGTAAACAAGAGGAGGTACTCTAGAGCCTTTCACATGAGAAATGCTGTCTTTAGGTCGAAGATCTCCATAGTTTTCTTTATTATGTTCGACAGTACTCTTATTGGGTGTGGTCATCTTGATTTCTCCTTAAGTGCCACAGTAGTCACATACAAATAAAAAAAATTGTAGCCTAATATATTGATCTCACAATATTTTGGCTTCATTGGCAATATATTTAACAATGAATTTCTCAGAAAAATTTTACTGATGTGACAATTGTTCACAATTTAATATGATTATTTTTTGTGTATCATAAAGTACGTAATTTTAATCAGGAGAAAACTATGAATCTAAAGACTGTTATACTTATCTTAACTATAGGAATATTTCCATCATTTGCGTTTTCATATTCGTGCCCAATGAAAATCAGTAACGTAGATCAAGCAATTTCAGAATTAGACTCAACTAAACATGGAGCTATAATTGAAGCTGCGAAAGTACTTAGAACTAAAGGTGAAAAAGCACACAAAAATGGCGATCACCAATTGTCAGAAGACATTCTGGCGGCTGCTTTGAGGCTTTTGGACGTATAAAAAAATAATTAAATTTGGGCGGCAAAGTATCCGCCCTTTTTCTCTACGCCGATAAAAACTTGAGCTTGTAAAAACTACTATTTTCAAAGCCTCTGAAAACTGCATTGTCTTTTAAAAAAATAGGGCATTTCAATTTAATTTTAATTCGTTTTGCACTTTAATAAGAGCTGCTTCAAGAATATCAAACATTTCATCAATTTGTTTCAATGTAATAATAAGTGGCGGTGAGAAAACAGCCATGTTGATAAGGGGGCGCACTATCAAGCCCAGCTCTTCACAAGCCTCATCAACCCTTGATCCCAGAGAACGTTCTGCTTCAAGGTCATCAGCTTGGCATTCAATGCAACCAAGTAAACCCATACCCCGAGCATCTCCAACAATGTCGTACTTCATAAGTTCTTTTAGACGCCTTTGGAAATGGGGTGATACATTGCGAACATTTTCCAGAATTTTTTCATTTTCAATGATTTCAATATTTTTCAACGCTGCAACACAAGATACTGGATGGCCAGAGTAGGTATAGCCATTTGTAAAGGCAGATGGTTCTTCACCTTGGCTCAAAATCTCCATCACACGATCTGAAATGATACACGCGCCCAACGGTAAATATCCTGATGTTAGTCCCTTCGCACAGGTGATAATGTCCGGGACAAAATCAAAAACCGCTTCTGATGCAAACCAGTGACCCAAACGGCCAAACCCTGTTACAACCTCATCCGAAATGTAAAGAATATCATTTTTACGACAAATTTCCCAAGTTCTTTTTTGATATCCAGCAGCCGGCACAATTACACCACCAGAGCTCAGAATAGGTTCTGCGATAAATGCTCCAATTTTATCAGCACCCAACTCAGAAATGGCAGTCTGCAAATCTGTTATTTTAGCATCACACCACTCTTGCGTGCTCATACCATTTGGTCGGCAATATGGATTCACATCTGGCAAAAAGTGAACAAGCTCAGTATCAAAATCAAAATGAGATTTATCCCTGTCTTTACCTGAAACAGAATGCGCCAAGTAAGTAGATCCATGATATCCTTTTTCTCTTGCGATTATCATCTTTTTTTCAGGAAGCCCTCGGCGATTGTTTAAGTATTGCATTGTGCGAAGTGCAGTATCTACCGCCGTCGATCCACCTGTTGTAAAAAACACATTATTTAAATCACCTGGTGCCAAGTCAGCAATTTTTTTTGCCAAAATTACAGATGGTTCAGACGAATTTGTAAATGGGGAGGTGTAAGATAATTTTTCCACCTGTGTGGCAATTGCTTCGGCCATATCTTTTCTGCCGTACCCAATTTGGCTGCACCACATTCCACCTGGTCCATCAATGTAGCGCTTCCCAGAACCATCCCACATATAGATTCCGTCAGCAGATTCGACAAACATGTTATCATAACCTCTCCAACTATCGATAGCCGCCCATGGGTGAATTTGATGCGTGCGATCCCACTTTTTCAGCGTTTCAAGGTTTGGTCCGTTTGCAGTCAATTTTGAAATCGCCATTTCTATTCCCTAATAAAATTAATTTGATTAATTTAAAACGTCATTTTACATGTTTAGCAAGTTGTTGATCTAAAAGATCACGCTTCTGTTGGCGAAACATGATAAGTGCCGCAATTGCTATGCAAACTGCAACAACCAATATAATGATTGTTGCCAAGGCATTTATGTCAGGGCGTAACCCAAGTCGAATTCGAGAAAAAATTAATATGGGTAATGTAGTAGCACCTGGTCCAGTTACGAAGCTAGCAATCACTAAATCATCAAGAGAAAGAGTAAATGCCAACAGCCAACCTGAAACTAACGCTGGCATCAGACGCGGAATTGTAATCGCTGTCAAAACTTTAAAGGGTTTGGCACCTAGATCAGATGCAGCCTCTTCCAACGATTGCCCCATTCCTGTTAGTCGAGCCTGAATAGTAACCGCCACATAGGCCATCGAAAATGTTATATGAGCAATTGTAATAGTAGCAAATCCACGATTTTCTGGCCAACCAAAAACTTGTCTTAGCGTGATAAATAAAACTAGCAAAGACAGACCTGTTATAACCTCAGGCATAACCAAGGGGGCCACAAGCATCCCACCAAACAAAGTGCGGCCTCTGAATTGACCAAATCGTACCATTGATAAGGCTGCTAATAAACCAAAGATTGTGGCGAAGCTTGCATTCACAAGTGCAATTTTAAGACTCAAACTGACCGCGCCCCATACCTCTTCAGATGAAAAAAGAACTTTATACCATCTAGTTGACCAACCACCCCAAACTGGAACCAATTTAGAATAGTTAAACGAATAGACGACCAAAAGGATCATTGGAATATAAAAAAATGCTAACCCAAGTGTAATCATAACTGTAAGGAAACGAGAGCGCCTACCGTGCATATTCTATTTTCCTCCCGTCGATTTGCCCTGATAATACTGAAATACTATAATAGGCAATACAAGCAAGAAGAGCATAGTGAGAGCAACCGCTGATGCCACAGGCCAATCAGTGTTTCGCGAAAACTCATTATATAAAACGCGACCAATCATTTGAACATTACCACCCCCTAGTAAATCAGGAATAACGTATTCACCAGTTGCAGGAATAAATACAAGTAATGAGCCGGCGATAACACCTGGCATAGTTAATGGCAGTGTTACTTTAAAAAAGGTGTTAGTCGGCCTTGATCCCAAGTCAGCTGCCGCCTCATTTAAACTGCCATCGAGTTTTTCTAGGTTGGCGTAAAGCGGTAATATCATGAACGGCATATATGTATAGACAATACCGATATAGACAGCGAATTCTGTATACAACATTTGAATAGGTTCATTGATAATTCCGAGTGCTACTAGAATACTGTTAATAGTACCTTGATCCGAAAGCAGTCCCATCCAAGCATAAACGCGTAACAAAAAAGATGTCCAAAATGGTAAGATAACTAAGAAAAGAAAAATTGGCTTTGCTAATGGACCAGAACGAACAATCCCATAGGCAATAGGGTAACCAAACAAGAGGCAAAAGAATGTCGAAACTGCCGCAATTTTTACTGAGTTTAGATAAGTATCAAAATAAAGATTATCAGTCATGATATAAATAAAATTGTCGAAAACAATTCGTACTGTCACAATACCACCGTCTGTCCACTCGAACATATTAGAAAACGGCGGGCTCGCTATTTTTAGTTCTGCAACACTAATTTTTGCAACAATAAAGAATGGAAGTAGAAAAAATAATAAAAGCCAAACGAAAGGAATAGTTATTACAATTAACCGCCAATGTTTCTGAATTTGCCGACCAACGCGGCTAGGCAACAAGCTCCGTGGTTCAGCGCTCGTTCTATTAACACTTTTGGTTTGCTCATTCATGAGGTTAGCAACATTACGCTCTCAGGTTCCCAACTCAAAAATACTGTATCTTCCCAAGTAATGCTATGAGTGCGGTTCATCGGTCGTCTTTGGTTGGGTGCTGTTACATCAACAATTTGCCCATTTTGAAGACGAACTTTGTAAATAGACGTTTCGCCAAGGTAGCCTATGTCTTCAACCTGCCCCATAATTTGATTGGGCCCTGTATTTTTAGGTGATGTTATACTGAGGTGAATCTTCTCAGGTCTTAGACCAACCCAAATTTGTTTATTTTCCGCAACTGATTGGCCATGGTTTATATACACCTCTCCAACATTAGTAGACACTCGGACATGATCTGAACCATCTTCGCTTACACGACCTTCAAAAATATTAGCAGAACCAATAAAGTCAGCAACAAATCTAGATTCAGGAAACTCGTAAATTTCTGTAGGTGTCCCAATTTGTTTAAACCTACCAGCATCCATAACGGCCATCCTCGAAGACAAAGTCATAGCTTCCTCTTGATCATGAGTTACCACTATAAAGGTAACCCCTACTTGTTCTTGAATATTAGCAAGTTCGAATTGAGTTTGCTTGCGTAACTTTTTATCAAGAGCTGCCAGAGGTTCATCCAACAACAATAACTTTGGTTCTTTAACCAACGACCTTGCCAATGCTACCCTTTGGCGTTGTCCTCCAGAGAGCTGTTGAGGTCTGCGTTTTTTGTACCCTTCAAGCTCAACCAATTTTAGGATGTCATGAACACGATCTGCAATTTCATCCTTAGGCATAACATCTTGTTGAAGACCAAATGCAATATTTTTTTCAACTGTCATATGTGGAAAAAGCGCATAACTTTGAAACATCATATTAGTTGGGCGTTCGTAAGCGGGAACGTTAGACATATCCATACCATCGATACTAATCGTTCCGGCCTCTGGATATTCAAATCCAGCAAGCATTCTTAAAAGCGTTGATTTACCACAACCAGAACCACCAAGGAGGCAAAAAAGTTCACCTTGGTATATGTCTAAATCGACATTATCGACTGCTATAACATCGCCAAACTTTTTTGTTAGCCCTTTAATCTGCACAAGTGGTTTAGTTTTGTCGTCAGTGTGCCAAGTTGTATCATCTACGTTCGATTTTTCTATCAAATCAAATCTCACTATTTATAATTACTGATAAGAGTAAGACGGCGATATGAAATTACCGCCGTCAAATCTTTATGAGTTTAATTACCCGCTTTAAAATTAGTCCAGGTTCTTGTTTGAAGACGCTTAACTTTTGGTGGTAAAACTGCAGTTGTGTACATGTGATCAACTTGATCAGATGTTGGAAAAGCAGCTGGGCTAGATGTGACCTCTTCGTCGACTAAGCTCTTCCCTGCTAGATTTGCAGTTGCATACCAAGTGTAGTTACTGTCAGCAGCAGCAACTTCTGGACGCATCATGTAGTTCAAGAAAAGATGTGCATCATCCTTGTTGCTGGCATCAGCTGGAATAAGCCAACCATCGATCCAAAGCTGTGCTTTACCTTGCCCTGCTGGTAGGAAGAAATCAAGGATTACACCTGTGTTCGCTTCGGCCGCACCTGACATTGCAAGCAATCCATCTGGACCCCAAGTTACCGACACACAGAATTCTTTTTGAGGCATGCGTTGATAAGCATAGTTATCAAAAGTTTTTACATATGGACGAATTTTAGCGAGCATTGCACCAACTTTTTTATAATCATCTGGATTAGTTGAATTTGGATCAAGTCCCATATGGGCTAGTGCCATTGGAATGATATCACCGGGCGAGTCTAATAATGATACGCCACATTTAGATAGTTCTTTAAGGTGTACTGGATTGAAAATCATATCCATTGAACCGATAGGAGCGTCGGCATATGTCGCCATAATTAATTCTTTGTTATATGTAACCCCATGTGAGCCCCACATATACGGTACAATATGAGCGTTATCAGGGTCCCAATTGCTTGCTAATTGAGCCATGAGCGCCGGATCCATATTTGCAAATTGATCTAACTTTGATTTATCAAGTGGCGCAATAATGCCTGCCTGAATCAAGCGTGCTGTGTCACTACCAGAGTGACTGACAACATCATATCCGCTACTACCCGCAAGCAATTTGGCATCAATTGATTCAGCAGAATCATATTCATCATATATAACCTTTATTCCGTACTCAGTTTCGAAATTTTCAATAGTATCTTCAGCGATGTACTCACCCCAATTAGTAACTTTGAGAACTCGCTCTTCTGCATAAGCTGAATTAGCAAGCAACGAGCTGACTGCTAAAGTATAGGTCAGGCCTATAAATTTATTTATTAATTTCATTGTCGGTTTCCTCTCCCTAGATTAAATTCTTTTTTTCGTAGTTTTGGTAATAGCTATTAATTCAGGCCAATACTTTTATCAAAATATAAGTACACCTACTAGCCATTGCCCCCCTATTCTTGCAATTGACTATTTAGTCTGTAAACATGCTATTCTGTTCAACGCAATAAAGTCAAGTTGACTGATCAGTCAAATAGAATACAAATGTGTAAGCTAAATTTTATAAATCAATCATCTGGCGACACTTTTTAAAAAAAATCTTGGGTGATTTGATTGGCACCGTAAGAAGGGCTTAGCAAAAAATATGGAAATGGAAAAAAATCATAAAATATTATTTGAGCCATTAAAAATAGGCCCTAAGACAACTAAAAATCGATTTTATCAAGTACCTCATTGTAATGGAATGGGCCATCGGTGGCCACGCACAATGGCAGAAATGCGCGGTGTAAAAGCTGAGGGTGGTTGGGGTGTTGTTTGTACAGAAGAATGTTCAATACATCCAACAAGCGATCTAACACCTGCAACGCTAATGCGCCTTTGGGACGACAGCGACCTACCAGTTCATGAATTAATGATTAATAAAGTCCACGAACACGGAGCACTTGCAGGAATTCAACTAGTACATAATGGCCAATCCGTTAGTAACTACCTTTCCCGTATGCCAGCACTTGCTCCCTCTCCTTGTCCAACTGAAACAGCTAACTCCACTCAAGCAAGAGGAATGGATAAAGAAGATATAAAAGCATTACGACGCTGGTTTCGCGAAGCAGCAATCAGATCTCAACGTGCTGGCTATGATATAATTTATGTTTACGCTGCTCATGGAATTATGACCCTACTCTACCAGTTTATTTTGAAACGCTACAATCAACGAACTGATGAATACGGAGGAAGCCTTGAAAATCGCGTTCGCCTTGTACGTGAAATCTTAGAAGATACAAAAGATGCGGTAGGGCAAGATTGTGCAGTTGCGTTTAGATTTGCTGTTGATGAATTACTTGGTGAAGATGGTATGCACCCTGCTGAGGCAGAAGATATTGTTGGTACATTAGCTGAAGTGCCAGATCTTTGGGATGTCAACGTTGCAGACTGGGGTAATGACTCTTTGCCGTCAAGATTTGGGGTAGAAGGCGCGCAAGAAAAATATATTAAATTCGTAAAGGGCATAACTACTAAACCGGTCGTGGGTGTTGGAAGATTTACATCTCCTGATATTATGGCTTCCCAAATTAACCGTGGTGTATTGGATCTGATTGGAGCCGCAAGGCCCTCTATCGCAGATCCATTTCTTCCAAAGAAAATTCAAGAGGGGCGCTCTAACGAAATCCGTGAATGTATCGGCTGCAATATGTGTACGACAGGCGATTACGTAGCCTACCCAATGCGATGCACTCAGAACCCAACCATGGGTGAAGAATGGCGTAAAGGGTGGCATCCAGAAAAAATTCCCCTAGCTAAATCGAAAGATACTATTTTGGTGGTTGGCGGTGGCCCTACTGGTCTGGAAGCGACACTTGCCCTTTCAAATAGATCGTATGATGTTACCTTGGCTGAAGCTAGTAACGAAATGGGCGGCAGAGTATTAAGTGAAACCAAGTTAGGTCCTTTGCGCCAATGGAAAAGGGTCGCTGATTATCGTACTTCGATGTTGTCCACTCGGAGCAATGTGGATTCATTCACTCAGAGCAAAATGGATGTTGATGCTATTCTTGAATTAGGTGCAAACCATGTCGCAATAGCAACTGGGTCTAAATGGAGATTGGACTTACTGGGCATTCATCACAGATTTAAAGATGTTAAAATTCATGCACCCATGATGATCTCACCAGAACAAATCATGTTGGGCCATGTTCCCACTGATAACGTTTTAATTTTTGATGATGATCATTACTATTTGGGAAGCGCTCTGGCCGAGCAACTGGCGGAACTTGGGCTTAAAGTCACCTTAGTCACTCCCGCGTCTGAAGTATCAGGCTGGACGCATTTTTCACTCGAGTATGAGCATATACAAATTAAACTTAGAGAATTAGATGTTACTATAATTTGTAATCATGGCATTGCTGAAATAGGTGACGGTTTCGTTGATCTTTCTTGTGTTTTCGTAGGTACGAAACATAGGGTTGAAGTTAACACGGTAGTACCAGTGACTTCACGAATTAGTCAGGATGACTTGTACTATAAAGTTCTTGCGCGCAGGCAAGAGTGGCAAGACAATGGAATTAAATCAGTCACTAGGATTGGAGATTGTTACGCACCAGGAACCATTGCAATGGCAGTTTATGCCGGTCACGAATTTGCGCGTAATTTAGATATGCCTATCGATCCAGATACTCCTTTTAGGCGTGAAAATGATTTTGAATTAAGTCGATCTTGGCAGAATTTTAAAACATGATAGTTTTGCATCAATCTTCATATCAATTCACAAAAAGAACTGGTATCGACAACACGTCCATAAATATACCCTTAGTGTTGTTTGCATAATATGTTTAAAAGAAAGATATGATAATGACTAAAGATGCGAACAAAAATAGTCCTCCCAAAAACTGGGATAGAAGCGGACTTCCAGGCTGGAGCTATCACAGTCCTGCGCTTTTAGAAATGGAAATAGAAATCTTCAAAACTCATTGGCAAATCGCATGCCATATATCTGATGTTCCCAATGTTGGAGACTTTAAAACATTTGATCTGTGTGGTGAACGTGCAATCATTCTTCGCGATTCAAGCTTAGAGATTAAAGCCTTTCACAATATATGCCGCCACCGAGGTTCCCGTTTGGTTACAAAAGATCAGGGTACATGTAAAAATGCCTTGATTTGTCCATTTCATGGGTGGGTCTACAATTTAGATGGTACTCTGAGAGGAGCTGCTAAACCTGACACTTTTCCAGCCTTGGATAAAGACGAATTTGCGTTACGAACCGTAGAATATGAAGTTTGGAATGGTTTTGTTTTTGTACGTTTTAAGCAGGGCCCACAACCTTCAGTTAAAGAATTGTTAAGCTGTTACGAAGAAGAGGCCACTAGCTACAACATCTCCAATCAGGTTCCAACTGATGGTTTTTGGACTGAAATGTCGCCAGTCAACTGGAAATCAATTCGTGACGTTGACAATGAAGGTTATCATGTTGCAATGGCCCATCCCGGCTTACAAGACTTATATGGCTCGAATTACCGAGACGAACCGTATGAAAATGGTGTGTCACGCTCTGAAGGTCAATTTACTAAGTCGAAGGGTAGACATTGGGCTGTTCGTAATTATAAGAAATTTTCTAAAAAACAAAAGTCACTTCCAGAAAGCATGGCTAAAACTTGGGTTTACTATGGAATTTTTCCAAATTCAGTTATAGCAATGACACCAGAAACGTCTTTGTTTTATCAAGAGTTTCCAGTGTCCTTCGATGAATCTATAATTCGTAGTGCTACATATCGCTATCCAAACGAAGACAGACAACAAAAAGTGGCTAGATATCTGGCTAGCCGTATTGATCGCGAGACAGTAGTTGAGGATCAACAACTTACTATTTGGTCAAATGAATCTATGGCTTCGGACTCATTTGATGGATTTTATTTGTCTGATGCAGAATATGGTGTGCGCACGTATCACGACCATTTACGCTCACTTCTTCCTGTTTATAACGTAAAGGAAGCCCCAAAAGAAAATGAAATAAAACACTTAAATGCTTCTCTTGGTATGAAAAATATATGATGAGTGTTAAGACTTCTATATCTTTGGAATTTAAAAAACAAAAAATACTTTTAGCTTCTAAAGTTGGAATTCCAGGGTCAGGAGCCATCCGTTACGCTGCAGCAATGTATTTTTATAATCACGGTAACGTTTCACTAGAAATGCTTGAAATTTATCGTAGATGCTGCAAACTTGATAAAGAGGATCCCATAGATCTGGCTCAATTTGAGGGTGTTGAAATCATCCCAAATTTGATCTTAGAACTGTGAGAAAATAATTGTTGTGAATTTACCAACAAGTAATCCAGACGTCGTGATTGTAGGCGCAGGAACCGCCGGCCTTTCTGCGGCAAAAACTTTAAAGAAATTTGGCTATTCAGTCATCGTATTAGAAGCAGAAGCATTTATTGGAGGTAGATGCATCACAGATAATTCGACATTCAAAGTACCTTTTGATGTGGGTGGATCTTGGCTACATTCTGCTAAGATCAATCCTTTAGCACGTTTGGCGGAAAAGAATGGAGTGTGTTTACACAAAAAAAATTGGGATTGGACTTGGGTGCATTCAAACGGAACACTACTTACCCCACCACAAGTAAAAGAATATGGTAGACACCATACAGAAATGTGGCAGGCAGCCAACAAGGCTGGTGCTAGGTGCAGGGATCAGTCTGTTGAACAAACTTTACCACATTCTCCCTATAAAAACTTAGTTAAAAATTTAATAGCTCCAATGTTAGGCGCTGATCCAGACGTAGCCTCATCGGCAGATGTTTATCAATATACTGACGCCAAAGGTGATTGGTTGGTAGCTGGAGGTTTGGGCACATTTATTAAAAACCTGCACTCAAACGTAGAAGTTGTTATGAACTGTCCCGTATCAAAAGTTGATTATTCTGGTAATGGCGTAAAAATTGAAACCCCAAAAGGATCTATTAGCGCCAAATATGTAGTTATTACAGTCTCGACCGGTGTCTTGGCCGCTGAGCATATCAAATTTTCACCCCAATTACCAAAATGGAAGTTAGAGGCCATCAACCTTCTCCCAACAGGGCTGTTAAATAAGATAGGATTGGAATTCAATCCAAGCTGGCAAGAGGCCCATCAAGGTCAAAGTGCAAATTACTTAGTTGGCGATAACGATTTTTGCACAATTGATTTTGGATTTTATGAGTCTAATTTAGCTGTAGGGTTTGTTGCAGGGCGCTTTGCAGAACAGCTTGAAAAAGAAGGAATAGGAGCTGCCACAAATTTTTGTTTAGAAGGCATGAAAGCAATTTTTGGCAACAACGTCACAAAGTATATCCATAAAACAACTGAGACTGCATGGAAAAGAAACTTATACACACTTGGTTCATACAGCTATGCCCTTCCAGGTGCGAAAGACGCACGATTAAGGTTGTCCAAGACATTGGATAATCGACTATTTTTTGCTGGTGAAGCAACAATGCTTAATGCGCAAGCAACAGTCCATGGTGCATATTTAAGTGGAATAGAGGTTGCAGAAAAAATTACTACAATCAATAATTGAGTTCATATAAATTTTATCAATAAGTAATTATTTAAGTAACTAAAATGTAGTACTTACTCAGCACTAATTCCTAATTAATTCTCGTGGCAACCGTCCTTTAACGAGAAAAAGTGCGAAGATAAATACACATGCTTCAGAAATCGGTAAGGCATAGAAAACATACATGAAGCCAAAACATTTCCAGAAGATCATTACTAATAATACAGGCAAAACGAGTGAACGTGCCAAAGCAATTAACGCTGATTGTCTAGCGCATTGCATACCTGTTAAATACCCTGTCAAAGTTATATTCGCCGCTGCAAAAATTAACATTGGCCAAATAATTCCTACAATTGTACTGGCAAGGTTTGTTATGTCAGTTTCCCCTTCAGTCAAGAAAATATTAACCATATCTTTTGTCCAATATAAAAGAGCTAGTGTTGCCAAAGAGGCAATTAAAAAATTAATGACAAGCCCGATTTTTAAAAATGCAGAAATTCGCGACGATTTTTTTGCACCGAAATTAACACTAATCAAAGGTGAAATACCCTCACCTACACCGTAAAAGATCAATAAGGAAAAATACATTAAATAGTCGACGACGGTGAAAGCCGCAACGCCCATTGATCCGATGTTAGTTACAAGTATCCAATTAAACATCAGTACGATTAACCCAGCCGAAGTTTCAGTTAAAAACTCAGAAAACCCATTAAATGCAGCATATCGCATTTCCACCCAGCTGCCCTTTGGACGAACAAATTTAATAATCCCATAGTGTCCAATAAAATGTGGCAAAACAACCAACGCACCCGCTAAAAAAGCTAAGCCTGTTGCGAGAGCAGCACCTTTCAACCCCCAATCTAAACGCGCTACAAAAACATAATCAAGAAATATATTAGCGATCATTGTACTTAACAGACCAAAAAATGCATAGCTTGGTTTTCCATCTATACGTAAGAAAAAGTTCATTAAAACGGCAAATCCAAATCCCAGATAAAATAAAGAAAGTACACGTAGATAGTCCATGCTCATCTCTATAGTTTCACCATTGGCACCAAGCATAACTGCTATCTGTTCCGTAAAAAAAATTGATATTAAAGTTAATGAAACCATGGCAAAAAAAACAATGACTGCTGACTTAGAAAAAATATCACAAGCTTTATCAGATTGATTTTCTCCTACGTATTTACCCGCAATTACCGCAGACCCACTGGCAAACATTAAGATAATGCCCCATACAATAGTTATAAATGGCATTACAATATTTACTGAAGCTAGGGGTATAGCACCAACGAAGTTCCCAATAAAAATTCCATCAACAATTATTGCTGATGAAATTGCCATCATGCCAAAAACAGAAGGAACAGCAAAGCGGACGAACTCTTGGCTTATTTTACCAGTGATCATTTTTTGATTTGTGTTTTGTTCTGTCAAGTCTCTCTCACTTCTAGTTTTGGACTGTCTTGTCAAATCACCTTCATGACGTACCCCAGGGGTATGAGTAGCAAGCTATTTTATTTTGTAACTTTATAAATAAATGTATCAGTGAAAATAGCTTTTTCTGATCTGGGTTAGATTAGACAGGCCTATCATTAGGCAAGTGAGGCATCAGAAAAACGTTCCTGGTTAATCAAAATCTCAAGCTGAGAACAAAATCGTATCTGCTTTTAAGCCCTACTAATACTCATATTCCAGGCCACCTCTACAAAACTCTTGGAAAACTGACTAACAGCCAATGAGAGTCCTAAGCATGAGTGATGTTAATATTACCCAACAATAAGAAGCTCTTAAGATTATTTTATCCCATTATAGCTTTAATTTCTAAAAATTCGTCTAATCCCCACTCACCTTTTTCACGCCCATTCCCAGATTTTTTGAAACCACCAAAAGGTGCATCTGCACCTCCACTAGCATAATTAAGGTGAATTTGGCCCGCATTCAAATTGCGAGCAAAGTACATAAGTTTATCAGTATTTTCTCCAGCAACATATGCGGCTAGTCCATATTCACTATCGTTGGCAATGGATACTGCTTCTTCATCTGTTTTATAAGGAATTATGGATAAAACAGGCCCAAATATTTCCTCTTGAGCAATTTCCATGTCGTTAGAAACATTCCCAAATATGGTAGGTTTAACAAAATATCCTATTTCTAGACCATCAGGTTTTCCGACCCCTCCAGTTACAAGCGTTGCTCCACTTTGCATCCCTGATTTTAAAAGTTCCTGGACCTTATTAAACTGCAGTTCACTTACTAGTGGCCCAATATCAGTGCTTTGTAACTTTGGATCGCCAGTTTTCATAGAATTAGCTGCTGTTTTTGCAATTTCTAATGCTTCGTCATGTCGATGTGCCGGCACCAGCATTCGAGTCGGAGCGTTGCAGGATTGCCCTGTATTGGACATACAGCCTGAAACACCTTTCGTTACTGATTCATTAAATTTAGCGTCATCAATTATTATATTAGGTGATTTTCCCCCAAGCTCTTGGCTCACTCTTTTTACCGTTTTTGCAGAGGCAGTAGCGACTGCGATACCACCCCGAGTTGATCCAGTAAAAGACATCATATCTATATCTTTGTGATTTGACATTGCTTCACCAACAATTGGACCATAACCATGTACCATATTGTAAACGCCTGCAGGAGCTCCTGCTTCATGAATTATTTCAGAGATAATTATTGCGGATAGTGGTGCTATTTCACTAGGTTTTAAGACCGCCGTGCATCCCGCTGCGATGCATGGTGCTAACTTAGAAAGAACTTGGTTTATTGGCCAATTCCACGGTGTTATTAACCCACAAACACCTATTGGTTCTTTTCTAATTACCATATTGTTATGGGTATATTCAAACTTTTGTTCTCCAAGCACTCGAATAGCTGTTTTTAAGTGTGCCATTCCAACGCTTGCTTGAGCGCCGCTAGCTAAATTGATAGGAGCACCCATTTCAGTCATAATTGCTTCTGCAATTTCCGTGAAGCGCTTTTTATAGATATTTCTTATCTCTGTAAGAAGTTCGATTCGTTCGTTAACGGAAGTTTTAGAAAATGAGTTGAATGCTTGGCGAGCTGCTATCACAGCATTATCTACATCCTGTATAGATCCAACACTAATGCGCCCAACACTTTCCTCAGTTGCTGGGTTTATAACATCAAGTGTTTCCGGCTTTACAGGGTCTACCCATTTACCGTTTATATAAAACTGAGACAAGTTCATTAGATCGCTCCTACATTAGTTATACTTAATAAGTTTAAATCAAAACTGACTTTAACTTTTGATTAGCATATCGCCTTAAATCAACTCGCTGTCTAGCATATATTAAGTGAACATGAAATTTCGTCACATCATCGAAAAATGTGGTTATTTAAACAATTAATTAGCTGATTAATATTCTATCGTTGCACCTTTAGGGTCAGAAGCACTTATATTCCCAACTCGAGATGGGCAGGCAGAGCATATAACAACAAGATCTTTTTGAGCTTCAAGCTCCACAAAGTCACCAGGTTTCGCCGTTGACGGTTTATCTTCTAACAAACCATTTGATTTGATAAACGCATGTTCAAACAAGTTCCATGGACAAGGAGTGTGACTCAGCTCAAGATTGTAGCTATCTAACGCAAGTTTTAAATTATCAGTACAGTTTGATCTAGGCTCAAGAACATTATAGAATTTATAACTACCCTTACTGCAGGCGGCATGTAACGTGTCATGGCCTCCACTAGATGTGTCAGATATAATCTTAATGATTGGTTCAAAAAGTGTGCTTACTAAAGTATCTTCTGGTTGGAACCACATCTTATACAAAGCAGAGCGGCTATGATGCATTGAAAGTGATTCTGACATATTATTGGAATTGAAGGCCCAAACATCAACGACTTGATGTCCAAAAGTATTTATTATTTTAAATTTTTCACCCTTTTTGATTTGTACATTAGCAACACCTCCAGGTTCAATAAATCTTTGCGACATAAGATCTCTACTTACAATTAATCTAAATAGTTTCTATTAATTTTTTAAGGGTAATACAAATTAATACTGATTGTTCATTTTAGCTCAACCCACACACCAGTATTTTCCAATTTCCAAACAATTTATAATCCTACGCAATAGTTGTGACGTTTTAATCATAAGAAAATAGTTATTTTTTGGGCTAAGCCCATATAGGTAATCCTTTCTATTTAACTCAATTTTGAAACAAAGCGGCGTCCCACTCTCTTAAGAAAGCTGACCTTTTCAATTTGTCGAGAAAGACCAGCAACCCTGAATCTAAACGTATTGGCTTTCTGTTTGCTAGTTTAGAAATTTCAAAGTTATTTAATGCGGGTAATTTTGCCAATTTATCTAAAATATCTTGTCCTTCTACACTAATAAGGTAGTCAAGAAACCGCGTTCCCAGATCAGGACGTTTGGATGCCAAAGGAACCACGGCGGTTCTTAGAAGAATCTGCGTGTAATCCTCTAACGCAATGACTTGAGCATTGCTATCTGACGGCAGCTCAGCGTTTGCATAGCTACCAAGGACGTTATAAGCGAGCGCTAATTCTCCACTGTCGACCGCTTCAATCATTTTTGAGGTACAACAATACAGTTTAGTATTTAGTCGTCCCATTACTTCAGCTAAACGCCAGAAAGTATCTGATTGGCGTGAATCTTGCGTTGAAAAAAGATAACCAGCACCAGAGATTTTTGGGTCATAAGTCCCAATTCTATTAATAAAAATATCTGGATTATTCCGCATCAAAGCCAGTAAATCGCGCCTAGTTTTAGGAAATTTTAAGTCGAGAAAATCCTGTTTAGAAACTAACAAAACAATAGGTTCTAGGGCGAAACCAAATACTTCAGAACGCCAGCGAGCCCAGTTTGGTACATTCTCATTTCCTGCTAAGGTCACCGTTTTTGTAAAACCATCATTTGCTAGCTTCATTTGCAAATCCATCGCAGATGAAATTACTAAGTCAAAAGTTGTACTTTCTGTAGCAATAGCAGTATAAATTTCTGCTGTTGAGGCTGTAACATAGCGAACTGAAAGTTCTGGGTTACGATTAATAAACCCATTTATTACTGGCCTGAAACGCTCACTATCTGTCGAAGATAATATTTGTACAGTTGAAACTGAATTATTGTCACCAAACGTTTCCTCAAGTTCAATTTCGAATGCCGCGACGGGTAATAGATTAATCACATAGATTAACAGACAGGTAATTGTAATATTGCGCATGCACCAACTCCTTTATTGTTCTTAAGAATAAAACTGCCACCGAGAATAATACAGATTTCAGAAATAATTGCTAATCCGAGACCAGAACCAATCACGTCATCAACATTACTGCCTCGTTTAAATCGTTTGTGTATTCCTTTAGTTTTCACACCTTTAATACCTCTTCCATTATCTAAAACTATAATTCTAACAAAATTTTGGTCTAAAACCATTTTTACAAAAATCAGTTGATCAGGATTTGAATATTTAATTGCGTTATCAAGCATGTTGCGTAACGCAACTTCTAAAAGCACCCGGTCAGCCATTACGAAAATATCACCGGTATTAATAATTTCTGTCTTTATTATAATATCTTTTAAATCTGCTGCCGGCTGAAGGTTATCGGCCACATGTTGAACAACAACAGCTAAATCAAGGCGCTTCTCGTCTATTTTTTCTGACCGGTATAGTACAAGTGCGTGATCGAGCAACTGTCCAGCAGACCGAATACTCATATCAACAGACTCAATGATATTATGTAAGTGCTTTCTATTTTCTGAAGATTTGGATTTACGTAGAGCAAGCTGAGATTCTGATTTAACCAACGAGAGAGGAGTTCTTATATGGTGAGCTGCTTCTGCAATGAAAGTTTCTGTTTGCCGTAGTGTACCTGTTAATCGAGAAATAAATCCATTTAAAGACAACACAAGAGGCATTAGTTCTGGTGGTGTTGGTCCCTTAACCGGTCGGAGATCATGCGCCCCACGGCGACTTACTGTACCAGCAAGTGAGTTTATGGGTCTTAGGAAAGATCGAGTTGCAAGCAATGCAACAAGAAGAGCAAACCCAAAAAAGCTAATACCAATAACCCCTGCATTGCGTGACATATCTCTAAGTATTGCCTCTTGAAATAATTGGGTTTGAGCGACCGTTATTTGAATTAATCGTGATTTTCCATTGACAAGAAATAATTGCTGAACAGTTGCTTGACGCAACTTAACCCCCCGGAATATTGTAGAGGAAAAGAATATGTATTCGTTATCAACTGTTAAGTTTTTTAATCTTAGATCTTCATAACCAGTAAGGAATAGACCATCGAGATCAACTCGATAATAAACTTTATCCTCACTTATTGCCCCTAGCATGGTAAAGATGTTGTACGGTAGATCTATTTCCACATTGTTTTCGGTGAAACGTGTTTGCTCTAGTATAGACGTAACAGCTTTTTCCAGCAATGCTTCCTGAGTGGCTTGAACCGCCTGTTTTGTGACTTGACGCATAGTGAAATATAAGAGTGCAGAGGTAATGATCGCTGTTATTATTAGTGGAACTAGAAGGCGCCACCTTAATGATATCGGCTTCCTCATTTTGGTAAAAAGGTTTCGGTTAATCTGTACCCGATACCACGTAAGGTTTCTATGCGCATATTACATCCAATAAGTTTTTTTCTAATTCGAGCAATATATACTTCTATTGTATTCTCGTTAACAGATTCGGAAATATTAAATAACCGATCAGTAAGTTGTTCTTTAGTGAATAAAATATTGGGCGCATTCATGAAAATTTCCAAGAGTCTTAACTCTCGGTTACGAAGCTTAAAGTTTTCTGCAGGGGTACGTAATTCTGCTGTTAGTGGACTTAGTTCAATGTTTCCCAGCATGATGTTTGTGTAACCTCCTCCTCCATGGCGACGCAAGACAGCACGACATCTAGCTTCAAGTTCTGCAATATCAAAAGGCTTAATGATGTAATCATCAGCGCCTATATCTAGAAGATCAATTCGGTCTGAAATTTCTGATCTTGCTGTCATAACTATAACCGGAACAGCAATTTTTTGAAGTCTAAGTGAACGTAAAAAAGTATGACCATTACCATCTGGTAACATTATGTCGAGGAGCATTATGTCATAATGGGTAAGTAAAACTAATTCGTTTGCCGCTTCAACAGTTCCGGCAATACTAGAGCTATGACCCGCAAGATCAAAATGGTCTGCTAATGATTGGGCCAGTTTTTTGGTATCTTCGACTATAAGAATTTTCAAATAAAAAGTTTTTCATGTCAGGTTAGTGTCAGGTTGAAAATATATATTATATATTATGATCGAATTGTCAAAAAAAAATATACCGGTCATTATTATAACTTTTAAAGGAATATAAAAATGAAAATATTTTCGAAAATGGCCCTGGCGGTTGCTTTCAGCACAGGCTTGATTGGTCAATCCTTTGCTGCAGAGTGTATAGCACCGGCTAATCCGGGCGGAGGGTGGGATTTTACCTGCCGTAGTATAACAAAAATCATGTACGATATTGGGGCTGTAGACTCTCCTGTGCAAGTTACCAACATGGCTGGCGGTGGAGGCGGGCTTGCCTATACGCACGTTGTGAATGAACGAAATTCTGACGACGACCTAATAGTAGCGGCTTCTTCAGCTACTGCCACACGATTGGCTCAAAATGCTTACTCGGGTATGACGTCTGACCAAGTTCGTTTTTTAGGTGCGATTGGTGCTGATCCAGGTGTTATCGTTGTTGGAAAGGATTCTCCATTCCAAACTCTTAATGAGCTCCTAGATGCCGTAATTGCCGACCCATCAAAACATGCATTTGCCGGTGGATCTGCAGCGGGTGGATTTGACCACCTTAAAGTATTAATGGCTTTAGGACGTAAAGGTTTCAAAGACATTCTTAAGGTCAAGTATATTGGTGTTGACGGTGATGCAGACGCTATCACCCAAACAATTGGTGGTTTCACATCTGCTATGACTGGAGATATATCGGGAGTTGTTGGCTTTATTAAGTCTGGCGATGTTCGTGTACTGGCATCTTTCACTGATGAGCGCATTCCAGGCTTCGAACAAATACCAACTGCCAAGGAGCAAGGTATTGATGTGGTTGCAGTAAACTGGCGTGGTCTTTATACTCCAAAAGGGGCATCTGACGCTTCTTATGCTAAATGGACAGAAGCATTACGTACAGTAGGTGACTCTCCTGAGTGGAAAGCTGCTATGTTAGCTAACGGTCTTGCACCCTTCAATAAAGTTGGGGATGATTTTCAAGCCTATTTAGCTACTGTAATAGCCGAAGTTAGAGCCCTTTCAAAAGACATAGGGGTTATGAAATAATGTCTGACCGAATTTTCGGTCTTATTATTGCTGTTGTAGCACTTGCTTTTTTTGCAAGTGCTACACAGTTAGAACAACCATTTTTTGCAGATCCCTTAGGACCTAAAGCATTTCCATATCTAATATCCGTTGTTGCTTTTATTGCTGCTTCTATGATGATTTTCTCACCAGATAAGGAGTCAAATTGGCCAAATTTTAAAACACTTATTAGAATAAGTGTGGCAGTAATTATTTTGATCTTATACGCGAACTCTCTTAAACCGCTTGGTTTTTTATTTTCCACAGCCGTAGCCGCTGGAGCACTCTCTTATCAGATCAGACCCCGCAGTATAGAATCTGTCGCAATAGGTGTGGGACTTTCTGTAGTTTTATTTATTATTTTTAAGTATGGGCTAGGTCTAGGTTTGTTCGCTTTTCCTAGATGGTTGTAAGGGATAAATAACATGGATTTATTTTCGAATTTAGCTTTAGGGTTCTCTGTTGCTTTAACACCCACTTGTCTGGGCTTGGCAGTTGTAGGTTGTATTTTAGGTACTATGATCGGTGCCCTTCCTGGACTAGGGCCTTCAAATGGGGTGGCAATACTCATTCCACTTTCTTTTTCTTTAGAACTTGATGCAATTCAGGCTCTAGTACTGATGACTAGCGTCTATTACGGGGCAATGTACGGAGGTAGAATTTCTTCTATTTTGTTAAATATCCCTGGGGATGAACCAGCGATGATGACGACATTGGATGGGTACCCAATGGCAAAGCAAGGCAGAGCAGGAGACGCTCTTGTGTTGTCAGGAGTGGCATCGTTTGTCGGAGCGCTTCTAGCGACTGTTGGATTAATGATCCTTGCCCCTATTTTAGCAAGAGTAGCATTTTTATTTGGACCAGCAGAGTATTTTGCTTTGTATATGCTGGCATTTTGTACCCTCGGGGGTATTGGATCAAATAATCAGGCTAAAGCAGCAATTGCTGTTTGCTTGGGTCTCGGAATATCCATGATAGGAGTTGATAACTCCACTGGATTGACGCGGTTTACAGGTGGTAATTTACATCTATTTGATGGTGTAAATTTTCTGGTAGCGATCGTAGGATTGTTTGCTGTAACAGAAGTTTTTGTCTTCATAGAAAGTCATGGAAAAGAGACAGCCATTGGGGTTAAACTTAAAAAAGTTACTATTCCAATAAAAGACATAATTTACACTAGGTGGTCTATGTTGCGAGGTACATTAATAGGCTTTATCGCTGGTTTGTTACCTGGTGCTGGTGCATCTTTGGGGAGCTTTTTAGCCTATACGTTTGAAAAAGGTGTTGCTAAGGATAAATCTAAATTTGGTAAGGGTGATGTTCGAGGGCTTGTTGCACCTGAGGCTGGAAATAATGCTGCAGCTGGGGGTGCCTTAGTTCCAATGCTAACTTTAGGTGTACCTGGTTCAGGGACTACTGCTGTCCTTTTAGCCTTGCTAATGACACTGAATATAACGCCAGGCCCATTATTGTTTTCTGAGCGACCCGAAGTTGTTTGGGGTTTGATTGCGTCCTTATTAATAGCAAATGTGGTTCTGTTAATTTTGAACGTTCCGATGGTAAAAGTTTTTAGTCGTATATTACAGGTCCCACCATCTATTTTGTTGCCAGCAGTTACTATGATCTCATTCGTAGGAATCTTTTCACTTTCTGGTAGTCATTTTGATTTATTGTTAATGATAGGGTTTGGAATTCTAGGTTATATTTTACGCAAGGTTGATATTCCCGCTGTACCTGTAATACTTGGTATCTTGTTAGGAGAGCACATGGAAGTTAGTTTGCGGAGAGCTATGGTCTTGTCAGACGGTGATTGGTCTTATTTAATAGAATCGCCTATTTCACTTGGCCTTTGGCTCGCGGCTATAGTCGGGTTTATTGCTCCTATATTCCTTCGTGGTTTTTTTAAAAAACCACCTCAGCCTGTAGCCTGATTAGAGATGTCGACTAGAGTACTTGTTCCTTCAGGTGTGTTAGGCTTGGGCTTTGACAGCCAAGCTCTAAAACGGGGGCTCGAGTTAAGGCCAGATATAATATGTATTGATGGGGGATCTACTGATAGTGGGCCTTTTTATCTTGGAACTGGATCATCTAAGTATGCTCACGAAATATATAAATCTGAATGGCGAGAGCTAATGATAGCGCGGGAACGCGGAGGAATTCCATTAGTTTTAAGCTCATGTGGAACATGTGGTACAAATAGCATGGTTGATTGGATGTATGAATTAACCAAAGAGATTGCTAAGAGTTTAAAACAAAATATTAAAGTTGCGTTGCTTTACTCTGATCAATCAATAGAATACGTTACTGAGGCCTTTAATGCTAGGAAATTATCAGAGCTAAACCCTGCCCCCAAATTAAATAACGAACAATTATCAAAATTTTCAAATATAGTAGCCCTTGCGGGAGCAGAACAGATTACAGAAGCTTTAAATACTGGTGCTGATATCATATTAGCTGGCCGCGCCACTGATACTGCAATTATAGCAGCTTTACCTTTAAAAAATGGTGACTCTTCTGGAGGTGCTTGGCATGGGGCTAAGATTGCTGAATGTGGCGCTTTTTGTTCAACAGTTCCCAATAGTGGCGTCATATTAGTTGATTTTGATAGCACTGGCTTCACGGTTGAACCAATGGCTTTAGAAGCACGATGTACCCCAGATTCTGTTTCAGCACATATGCTTTATGAAAATGTTGATCCCTTTATTTTATATGAGCCTGGGGGTTATTTGGATGTAACTAATGCAACATACACTGCACTTAGTGATCGCAAAGTAAGAGTTGAGGGGGCAAAATGGGTTCCTTCAGCGGACTACACGGTGAAATTAGAGAGTGCATATGTTTCTGGTTACCAGACCATTACTATGGTTATCGTAAGAGATGCCAGATATGTAAAAGATATTAAGGTTTGGGTGGCCAAATTAACTAAATTTCTTATAAAAAAGATAGAGATAAATACTGATCTTTTTCTAAATGACTATAGCTTAGACTTTCATTTAATTGGTATTAATTCCGCACTAGGTGAGCTTGAGACAGAGGTAATCTACCCAGTTGAGGTAGGTGTTCAGTTAGTCGTTACAGCTTCAAATCAGAAAATAGCTACAGAGCTTTCTAAGTTAATTAACCCTTATATACTTCATTTTCCTTTAACAGATACGGAACCCTTACCAACTTTTGCATTTCCTTATTCACCGGCACAAATTGATAGGGGTGCATTTTACGAGTTTGGACTAAACCATGTGATGTCGTTAAAAGAGCCTATGGACTGTTTTCAACTAAAATTACATGAGTTATCTTATGACTAAACTAGGTGATGTGGTTAAAAGAATACGCTCTAAAAATGCGGGGCCTTTTTGGATAACCGTTGATATTTTTTGTGGAGATTTAAAGGTTTTCAATTTAGTACGCAATACAATTACTACATCAATGGTTCTCCAATTAACTAAAGCTCCTGCTAAAGCATTAAAACGTTTTGAACTTGAGGATTTAAGGGTGGTAAAATTCAGTTTCCATAGGCAAGAGATTCAGGGAAGTCGTGGAGATCGAGATATGCATGGTGCCCAAATCGCAAATTTATTCTTGGAGCTAGATATAAAGGTATTCGTCTAAAAAAGATAATTTATTTAAAAAATTTATCCATTACTAAAAATCTAGGTATAGAAAATATATGGAGTTGGAAGAAGTATTATGCAACCATCATTGAATTCCAGTCTTACTCCTGTGCTTTCCAGTGATCGAATTATATTACGAGGCTGGCAGGACAGTGACTTTCACTTATATACCACACTAGTTTCTGACCCAGCTATAATGCATTTTATTGGTGGAGGAGCAATGAGTTGCGAAGAGGCTCGTAAGGAGTTTGATAGTATGCGCAAACAATGGATAGATCGCCTAATCGGTATATTTGCCATAGCTGACAAAACATCAGACGAGCTTCTTGGCTTTACTGGATTATTTGAATCACCGCTTATAGATGAGCCAGAACTCAGCTGGTCCCTGTCTGCTAAAAACCATGGTAAGGGTTACGCCAGTGAGGCGGCAATCCTAGCACGAGACTGGGCTTTTCGTGAACACAATATAGGCCCTCTAATGAGTTTAGTTCATCCAGACAATATTAGTTCTAAGCGAGTGGCCGAACGATTGGGCGCGACCGTGGAATCTCATTCCACGTGGATGGGACAGCCAAGACTAGTGTATCGACATATTACCCTAAATTGAGATAACAGACTGATCTTACTCAACTCTTCGTCCAAGTAAAACCATCCGCTGTGCTCTGCACCTCAAGACGAGCAAAGTAGTCATTAAGCATTTTTTAAAGTAAAAAGATTATTAGGGGACTTTCAAGTATCTTCGGCTAACAAGGAAAACCGCATTTTTAAAGGTTATTAATCCTTTCTAGAGCCTTATCATGAAGATATGAGTTTGCTGATGCAAGCATATTTTCTGTACCAGATTCTTTTGACAGGGTTTCACCTTGCCAGTTAGTCAGTAAACCACCAGCTCCCTCTATAATTGGTATTAGTGGTAGGAAGTCATGGATATCGAAGTTTGCGTCAATGCCCAAATCTATCCTGCCACTTGCTATTTGCCCATATGCTACACAGCTTCCACCATAGACTGTTTGGATAGTAGCAGATTGAAGAGTTTTTAAAACATTGATATTTGTCTCATCGTAATAGTCAGGGCTACTAGTTGATAGAGTAGCTTTACTTAAAGCATTGCAATCACTGGTTTTTATCAATCTACCATTATGGAGTGTTTTCTTATTTTTTTGTCCTACCCATCGATCACCAGTCATTGGAATATCAATGATACCAAGAATTGGAAATCCATCATGAAGTAAGGAAATTAGTGTGCCGTAAACTGGTATTCCAGTTAAAAATGCTAAAGTTCCATCTATTGGATCTACCAACCAAACAAATTCTGCGCTTGGATTTACTGCGGTTAATTCTTCACCAATAATACCATGCTCCGGATATTTATCATGGATATATTCTCTTAATATCAACTCTAACTCTTTGTCAAAATTAGTTACAGGACTGCCATCAATCTTATATTCGATTTTGGGTTTGGTTAATATTGACCCTCGAACAAAAGATCTAGCCATGTCTGCCATTATTTCGCCATGCTTCAGAAAAGTATTAGCTAGGCCTGTGTTCATAACTAGAAACCTTTTTTTAATTAGTGACTCAAAATCTGGCTAAGAAATAATTTTGTTCTTTCGTTCTTCGGGTTTTCAAAGAATTCTTGCGGTGAGGCTTCCTCCACTATCTCTCCTAGATCCATGAAAATAACTCTATCTGCTACTGATCGTGCAAATCCCATCTCATGGGTAACACATATCATCGTCATTCCCTCATTTGCTAAATCCTCCATTACTTCTAAAACCTCGTTTATCATCTCTGGATCAAGTGCTGATGTTGGTTCGTCAAAAAGTAATATTTCAGGGCTCATACATAAAGCTCTTGCAATGGCAACACGTTGCTGTTGTCCACCAGAAAGTTGGCTAGGATACTTATTCGCCTGATCAGGTATTTTAACTCGCTCCAGGTATTTCATAGCTATTTCTTTTGCTTTAGATTTATTATTTTTCCTCACTAGTTGTGGAGCTAGCATAAGATTTCTTAATACGGTCATATGCGGAAAAAGGTTAAAGCTTTGAAAAACCATTCCAACTTCACGTCTAACAGCATCAATATCTTTTTCACTATCAGTCAGCTCTCTACCACCAATCAATATTTTTCCACTGTTATGTTTTTCCAAACGATTAATGCAGCGTATCATAGTAGATTTACCTGACCCCGAAGGTCCACATACCACAATGCGTTCTCCTTTATGTACTTCTAAGTTAATATTTTTCAAAGCTTGGAAGCTTCCGAAAAATTTATCTACATTTTGCATTTGAATTAATGGTTGTGTCATTTTTTCCTCATTTTTTTATATGACGGCTCATAAAGTTTTCAAAATATCCAAAGCCCTTTTGAATAAAAAAAGTGAAGATCATATAGATAATGGCTAAGGAAATAAAAATTTCGTAAGGAGCATAGGTTTCAGCTACAATCGTACGAGCAATGCCCATCATGTCAAAGATAGTAATTGTACTCGCTAATGCTGTAGATTTTAGAAGCGATATAACGTCGTTACTGTAGGGGGGTATTCCTAACCGTATTGCCAAGGGCGATGTTATATAAATAAAACGCTGACTCCTAGACAAGCCCAATGCTGACCCTGCCTCCAGTAAGCCACGATCTACCGCTAGCACCGCACCTCTCAAAATCTCTGATACATAGGCACCAGTATTTAGAGTTAATGCAAGGATGGCGCAACCAAAAGGCTCTCTAAGTATAGGCCAAAATATACTTTCTCGTATAGCTTCAAACTGAGGGAGGCCATAATAAATAATAAATATTTGAACTAGTATTGGTGTTCCACGAAATACATAAATAAAAACTTGCGCTGGCACTGAGAAATACCATTTTTCGGTTAATCTCATTAAAAGTAACACGAACGCTAAAAGCAATCCTAAAACCCCAGATAAAATTAATAATTGGAAGGTTAATCCAATCCCAGATAACATTTTGGGCAAACTATCTAATATTAGGGAGATATCAAAGCTCATTTTGCTGCTCTCAAATGGCTTCTTCCATATGCTTCAAGCCCCATAACGAATAAAGTAATTACTGTCGAAATACCAAGATAAATTAACCCTACTACTATAAACATAGTAAATGGTTTTCCCGTAGTAGCGGTAGCTTGTTCGGCAACAAATAATAGTTCATTTAAACCAATAATTGAGATGAGAGCAGTATCTTTTACCAAAGATAGCATATGATTTCCAAAAGAAGGTAAAGCAATACGCCACATTTCAGGAATACGAATATAAACAAAGGTTTGGAGGTTTGACAATCCAAGAGCTCTAGCCGCTTCTATACTACCAGGTTCCACACCTAGAAAGGCCCCTCTAAATGTTTCAGTAGCATAAGATCCGACTATCAATGCTATAGCAAAAGTCCCTGCCCAAAAGGGAGGAACATCAACATATTTAATCGAGGGGTCAAATAATTGAAATAAAGATGTTAGAGCTATAGCTGAGCCAAAATAAATTAATAAAACAACTAATATTTCAGGAGTTCCACGAAAAATAATCGTGTAAGCATTTGCAATTTTTTTTGCAATGATACTGTTTGAAAGCTTAGCTGCCGCACCAATTAAACCAAAGATGACCATTAAAAGTAATGAAGCCATAAAAATTTTTAAAACTACTATTGAGGCAAAAAAGTAATCATCCCACCAACCTGTAATTGCTTCCACTAGTTCCCCATAATATCTTAGCTAAAGTCTATCTTAAGAGTTAGTTTGGAAAATTACGGCAAAATAAATAAATTTCGCCGTAATTAATCTTTAATATTTAATCAGCCCATTTGTCATTATGGATCTGAAACGGGAAGTATTTTAGAGCATACTCTTTTAGAGATCCATTTTTGATAAGAGTCTTTAGTGCTCCAGTTAGGTTATCTCTTAATTGTTCTTGCCCTTGTCTTAGCCCAATACCCACACCGACACCAAAGTAATCAACATCATCGATCACAGGTCCTGCAAGCTCAAAACCGTCATTGCCATCTTTACTTAGGAACTTTAGATGAGCTTTCATTGGGTTAGTCATAATAACGTCTGTTCGTCCATTCATCAGGTCTAAATACAAAGCTTCGTTTGAATCATAGAGTACAACTTTAGCAGATGGTAATGTTTGTTCAAACCAATCTGAATATGTAGTAGCTCTCTCTAGTCCAACTTTTATTCCTTTAAATGCTGCTGGGTCAGGTTTTCCAGCTGAGTCAAATAAATCTCGTCCAAGATCTTTTCGCGCAACCATTTGACCAACAGAATCCCGATATGGTCCACTGAAATCAATTTTCTTCTTTCTTT
>Ga0209816_1000255_pt1 | contig 43950 bp, 42 predicted proteins | sample CoawatmetaG01DNA_FD_187509 | JGI IMG/M metagenome (GOLD analysis project Ga0209816, IMG submission 187509) | Marine microbial communities from the West Antarctic Peninsula - Coastal water metaG017-DNA (SPAdes) (version 2) | ecosystem: Environmental > Aquatic > Marine > Coastal ...
CTATTTTTATTTTACCTTTGCATTAGTTATTGCAAAAAAAAATATTTCTTCTTATTTTTTATAAAAGTAACAAATTTTTTAAAGAATTAACAGGATTTTTAATAACTTTAGAATACTGTTTACAAAATTCGATTCTAGCATCTTGAACTTCTGAACTATACCACCATGAATCAATGTCATCCCAATTTAAATTGATGTGATCAGCTACCTGACTAGGGTTATCAAATAAAATATTTACACTTTTAAGTAAATTATAATATTTTTTTGATTGAGGTAACAAGTGATTAGAGTCTTTATCCCAAAAACATACCACAGGTATATTTAGTGCAAGAAGTTCTAATAATCCAGCAGAATCATAGTTAAATACAGCCAGCCTACTTTTTTTAATAAATTTAAAAATATCAACCTTACCCACATCTATTTTTAAAGAATGATATTTTTTTTGCCAACTCAAAAAATCATTAGATCTATGGTGCATACGTACTAATAGGTTCTTCTGGACTTGTTTAGAGAGGAGTCCATATAACTTTAGCATTTCTTTATGAGATGCCCTAGTTTCATAAAACCTATCATGAATTCCATCCCTTGTGCCAGGACTTCTTTCAACTAAAAGCAAAGATCCATCTTTTTTATAAGTAGAGTTTAATTTATTTATCACTTTAAAATTAAAAGCAGGTATAGTTTTGGTATCCTGGTAAACATCTCGCCAACCCCAGCTATAGAACCTGTCAACAGTATTAAGTTCAGTCCAGTTCTTGCTTGCATAATAGGTACCATAGTTTGCTCCATGCTGTCCAGCATAGTATGGTGTTCCTTGCTCTACTTGCGAACCTAGCCAAAATTTAAATAAATCATCAGCTGTGAAATTATTTGAAGTATAAATAAATTTGGGGTTAGTCGGCCACTTTAGGTTATTAGCTTGCTTACACATAAACTCATATCCTTCAATATATATTTTAGGTAACAGTCTACCAATCAATCTTCTAAGCTCCCTTTCTACACCATTATATTTTTTAAATTCGAGATTAATATTATCTCTATCCAACTCAATATCACTTAAAAAATTATAATCTAGTTCTGGACTTCTCCATACAATTGGCATCTGCCCTAACAAAATTTTAAGTTTCATTTCATCAAAAATTGGTAAATAGCTATTTATGATGAAAGCATCATTATTTCGACTTAAAAAACTACAAAATTCAAAAATCTTAAAAACTATCTTCTTAAAAAAAGATTTCAGACTAAACTCAACTTTATCTTTATTAGATTTACTATTATTAATTTTTTTTACCAAAATTTCTACATTTTGATTATTCATGTTTTTTAAAATTTCAACGTAGAGAGCGTTATTCCATAAATCTGAATTAATTGCTTTTCTGAATTCTGAATAGTTATTTCTTGTCAGGCTAAAGTCTTTTTGGTTAATAAGTATAGTTTTTGTAATTTGAAAACTATCTAAGGCGACTTCTAATGATTTGTATCGGTTCATTACAACCATCATAAAGCTATCTAGCCATGGTCCTATAAGAATAGTCCAGTAGCGAATAGAATAATCTGTTTGATGGAAAGCATTTAGTTTAGATGACAACTCTATTAACAAGGCATCATAAAATTCATGTTTTTCATCATTATCGCTAACTTTTTGCTCAGGCTTAAGCCCATAAGGCGCTACAACCTCAGCTTCAATTTTAGACCATATATGCTGACGATTTGATTTTTTGCACCACTCACCCAAAAAAACAGTATGTAAATTAGGATCCCAAGAATCCTCAATTGAAGTAGTAACTAATAAGCGTTCCATTGCTGTTTAATCTGTCTTTAAAAAAATTATTTGGTACCAGGGATTAGCTCTAATATCTCTTTAATATTCATACACATATCACTTGATTCTGCCTCATAACTTCTTCCATTTTTAAGAATTGACTTCGCAACATTTTGCATTGAAGGATATGCAGATCTCAACATATGATTTGCGTAGCAAACTATATTAACTCCCCTTTTTTCCCATTCTTCTATTGTCACACTATTAAAACTTGAAGGGACAACCATTAAAGGAATACTAAAGTTAAACTTATTGAGTTTTTCACAAAACTCAAATATCTCGTCCGGATCTTTTTTACGACTATGAATCATAATTGCATCAGCACCTGCATCATAATATTCAGCCGCTCTATTTAAGGCATCTTCCATACCTGCATCAAGTATTAGACTTTCAATCCTTGCAATGATCATGAAATCATCAGTAGCTTGGGCGGCCTTTCCTGCAGTTATTTTTTCTTTAAAATTTTCAATAGTGTCTTGAGTCTGAAAAACATCATTACCAAATAATGAATTCTTTTTTAGTCCAACTTTATCTTCTATTACAATTGCTGATACTCCTAGTCTCTCAAGTGATTTAACTGTAAAAACAAAATGCTCTAACTTCCCTCCAGTATCTCCATCGAAAATCATAGGCTTAGTGGTAACCTCAAAAATATGATTTACACTTGATAATCTTGAAGTTATATCAACTGCCTCAATATCAGGCATTCCTTTTGCTGTAGAGTCTGTCAAACTACTCGACCACATAGCATCAAAAGATACCGCTTCGCCATTTCTTTGTTCTAATAAATTTTCTGTTAATAAGCCACAAAGTCCATTATGGACTTCATTAACTATAATAGTTGACTTATAACTAAGTAATCTTCTAAGCATCGATAGTCTAATTGATGGCGTTGTAGCGGTTGGATTAACTTGCCCTTGCAAGTCAGCAGTGAAATTTTTAGAGTATGGAAATTCAATTAACTCACCACCAATTTTAGCTAATAAATCAAGCAGCTCTTTTCTTGTATTACTTAATATTCCCTCTTTCCAATCATCGCCATGAACAACAAAATCGGGATTTAATTGAGACACATTGTCAACGTAACTTATTGAATCTTGTGCTACTACATTAGAGACACCTTTAATATTTTCAAAGATTAGTTTTCTTTGATCAAACCTCATAAAAGGTATTTTTTTATAGGATGAAATTGCTTTATCGGTTAAAACACCGACAGTAAGTTCACCAAGCTCGCTTGCTTTATTAATTATATTAATATGAGCTGGTTGAATAATATCAATACTCATCACTATATATACTTTTTTCATAAACCACACTAAAATTAAAAATTGATACATCATAGCACTTAATAACTTTAAAATTATAAGAAAATTATCAGCTTATCAAGTGTCAAATATTATACATTTTTGGAATCTTCAATGTTCAGTTATGGTTTAAAAAAAAATATAGCTCAAGTTCAATCTGAGCTTCAAAAAGATGGATTTTCCTTACTACATGGATATCTTTCTAATTCACCAGAAGTTATAAACTTAAAAAACAAAATTTATGAGCTTGTCTGCATAAAAGCTAGTCAATATAAAATACAAAATCCACAAAATTCAAGTGATTCTGTAAATGAAGCAATCATGTCTCTTTACTCAATTAATAGTTCTATTGGTGGCTTTTTAAATGACACGCTGAATGCCTCACCAGAATTATTCAAACTGACAAATTCAGATTACTTTATTGAATTAGCAAGAAAAATTATTGGGAATGAGTCAAGCTGCATATTAATTAATAATATTCGAATTCGAGTTCAAATTCCAGGGTGTGACGATATTTCAAACCTACCGTGGCATCAAGACTCTCAGTATAACAACCTCTACAAAGATAATAACTCAATAGTAATTTGGACCTCACTAAATGATATTAATCAAGAAATAGGGCCCGTTGTATTTAAAAAAGGCTCACATAAATTAAAAAAACTTCCGAATGTTGAATTTAAAAAACCAAATGGTCAAGTAGTTTTTTCATTACAAGAAAAATATATTAATAACTCAGACTTTGATGAGCAATCATTTGAAACAAAAAATGGTGATGTAGTTCTAATTGATATGAATGTGATTCACAGATCTGGTGAAAATAAGTCAAATAATTCTGTGAAATTTTCATTACAATGTCGCTGTCATAATGCTAGCACTCAAGGTTTTTTACCTGACTATGATTAAATTTTAACTTAAAGTGATTTAACTTTATTTTTTTAAGAAGTATCTTAACTCTCCCTCTCCCCATATATCTTCTGCCCATTGGCCGTTTTCAAGAACAATTTTATCCAATTCAAAAGGCCTATTTGATTTCATCCTTTGAATTAATTGGTATCCAAATTCATTAAATTTATCTTCAACATACTCTGATTTAACATGATCTTCTATAGGAACATACCAGCTATCTACAAATATAGTTCGGCGAGATGGCATTCCAATTGACTCTAAAATTTGCATAGTAAAATCCATTGGAATTAACTTCATAACTTCGCGCATTTTTTTACGAGACTCCCAGTAAACTCCTCCATTAGCATAGAGATATAAAAAACCATGACCATCTTTTTTTAAAACACGCGAATACTCTTTAATTCCTTTTTCAAGATTACCAGTATGATGAAGGACCCCTTTAGAAAAAACAAAATCAAACTCCCCATCTTGAAATGGCAATTCAAGGACGCTGTGTTCAATGAATTCAACATTATCGATATTCAATTCTTTAGAAAATCTTCTGCCTAGCTCAATTCCTTGTGGATTAATATCAATAGCAGTAACTTTTTTTGCACCTAATTGGGATAAAGCAATTGCAAATCTTCCACTTCCACAGCCAATATCAATTACATTTTTATTTTTAATAATTTCTGACAAATTTAAATTATTATCACTAAATAATTCATTAATCACTTTTTTTGAATCTAGAACTTTGGAGTCAAATCTTTTTTGCCATAGTGCTCCAAATAAATCACTCATTCGAGAAATATTACTTTCTGGTTCCTTTATAAATTGCCTTGCTGTATTTTTATTAACACTATAAGTACCAAGTTTATTAAAGGCATCCAGAATCTGAATATTGTTTTTCAAACAAAGATAAATATTAGTCAATGTATCCTCACTATATCTAGTAGCAATATAGGGATCATTCGGATACATATTTCTAAAATATTCATGCATGAGTATTACAATGACAGCAGGATTTTTTATTGCTATCTTTTTTGATTTATCAATAAAATCATCTAATAATATATTTATTGAATGAATATTTACTTCTTCTTGGTTCATAATGGCTCCCCCTATTTTTTTAAATAACTATTGCTATTTAATCTTTAGATAGTCCTGTTATTCGAATTAAAATCATTACACATATTCATTAAAACTCCATATGAATTCTCAGATGCAGCAGATTTAATTTTTTTTAATTTATTTTTTTGACTCAAACCACTTGTTAAAAATGGTGTTTCTTTTAATTCATCACGAGGACAATTTTGCTCTAAAAGAACTGATGCAGTGTCAATTGATGGCTTAGTTTTTAGAAATCTTGAGATATTTGCAATGCAAGTATCTGTATTAATTAGTAACTGCTCATGACTCACAAACAATATACGCTCTTGAGTTTTTCTATCAAGAGCCTCATAGGAGGACTTATGTTGCCTTCTCATCATGTCAACTGAATAGATTATCCTATCAATTCCACTTGAGTTTAAGTACTTTTCTTCTGATCCATAGGCGAAATATGGCAAATAGCTTCCTTTGTACTCAAATGTAGGAGTGCTAGAGCGTTTTTGAGCGTAAAAATCACCCCCATATTTCTTTCCACTCCAGGAATGTACAATATCAATTGGATTTCTTTGCATATGAATCATTTTTGCGGATGGAAATGCTGCAAACCAGATATTTCCATGGGATAGGCCATTATGAATCATTAAAGGGAAAAGGCTATATGTATCTTCCAATTCTTTTATTACATTATCACCATCTTCACTAGATAACCTTTCAATATACTTCATAGGCTCTCTATAGTTCCAAACGCTAGTGAAGTCATTATTTCGAAAGTTAGCATTTCGGCCAATGGCATTTTCATAGACCATTTTATTTATACCCTCTTTCAATAAATATATAGTTGATTCATCACTTATCTGATTAATAGAATTTAAACAAGGGATTTGTTCAAGAAAAAGATTAATACTACTTTTTTCAGTATTTTCAAAACTTGCAATAATTGGTAATAATAAAGACTTTCCAGATCTAACAAGTCCCGAAACAAAAACTAAGTTACTTTTGATTGATTCTTTAAATAAACTTAAATTTTTCATTTTAAACTCTTTATTCAGTAATGGATCTAACAACTAAAGGATGTAAATTTCAACTTTCAAATTTATCGTATATACTCTTGACTTCATCATATTCAGTTTTTGTATCTATTTCACGCCAGAGAAAGTTTTTTACATCAAAATAGTTAACTTGCCTGCCTTTTCTTGCAATGTTATCTACAGCAATAGTATAGTAGTCTTGATAATGGCCATCAATTAAACTAGACATTTCTTTAACCAGTAATTCACATCCATTTTTATTCATTTTTGCAATACCAATAAAATTACCATCAGCATCTTTAATAGAAGTAGTAGTAATATTTTTTATTCTATCAGAAGTGATTGAAACTCTCATAGTGCTTTCTAGGACTTGAGAAGTATCTATTACCATTGAAATATCATAATTAATATCAATAAGGTTTTTTATTATCGATTTATGAAGAACAAGATCAGCAAAAGAAATTAAGACATCTTCATTCAGCTCTTCTCTAATAGACCATAAAGTATGGAGATTGTTAGTATTTTCAAAATTAGCATAATCGGAATATCTTACAGAGTTTCCAAAATGCTGCATTATAATTTCTTTTTGATATCCAACAACAATTAAAATATCTTTAATTCCACATTCATGAAACTGACTCACTAATCGATCTAATATAGTTTCATCTCCTATTTGCAGCAAACCTTTAGGTTTTTCTAGTGTTAAGGGATAGAGTCGCGTCCCCTTTCCAGCAGCTAAGATTATCCCTTTCATTTATAAATACTCAACTAATGTTTATAAAAAGTTCTTATTCTGCGCATTCCTCTAGCAGCAAGAATGATCCCTTCTTTTTCACCATTCCCAGAATCTCCAAACCCACCAAAAGGTGCAGCCTCTGTTCTATAGCCTGGAGGGCCATTAAAATTAAATTGACCAACCTTTAATTCATTTGATGCTTTTATTGCCTTTTTTTCATCAGTAGTTACAATTCCACAGGCTAATCTATAATTTGTATTCTTTGCAATGGAAATTGCATCCTCAAAATCTTTTGCTCTAATAATTGGACAAACTGGACCAAAAGTTTCATTCGAAACTAAATCCATTGTCAAATTAACATCATCTAAAATTGTAGGGCTCAATAATGCTCCTGATTGATTGCCACCATACAGTAGTTTTGCTCCACCAGCTACAGCAGAGTCAATTCTTCTTTTAATATTAGTGGCAGCCTCTTCATCCACAACTGTTCCCATATGAGTAAGCTGAGATAAAGGATCTCCAAAATTAAGCGACATTACTGAGGAGGTTAACAAACTAATAAACTCTTCAGCAATTTTATTATCCACCACAACTCTTCGAACAGCAGTGCATCTTTGTCCTGAATTTTTAAAACATCCTTTCAAAGCAAGATCAACTGCAATATCTATATCTGCATCATCACAAACTATTAAGGATGAACAACCTCCCAGCTCCGGGACATATCTCTTTAATCCATGCTTAAAGTCAATCATTTTCTGTTGAATAGCTAGCCCTGCAGACAGCCCTCCAGTAAAAGTAATCATATCAAGAAGTGGAAAAGATAAAATGTGATCGAGTGTAAGAGCAGGGTCTATACCATTAACTACCTTAACCATATTTTCAGGTAATCCACATTCAACTAGAATTTCAACCAGCCTTATTGCAGAAAGTGGAGTTTTTTCTGATGGCTTAATAACAATAGAAGCACCAGCTGCTACAGCTGGAAAAATTTTATGTGCTACTTGGTTCATTGGATGATTAAAAGGGGTAATACCAACAATTAAATCAAGAGGCTCTGTAACTACTTTTAATTCTGGATAATTTTCATCATCTAAAACATATTCACTTGTTATATCTTTCTCTGATAAGACACATACTTTTGAACTATATTTTGCGCAATTTATAACTCGCCCAACCTCATAGGTTGTATCTTGGAGAGATAAACCTGACTCTAATGAAATTAATTTAGCGAGGCTGGTGGCATCTTTTTTTAAATAAGAAGCAGTCTTTAATAGTATTTCTGAGCGCTCTTTAGATGATAAATTACACTTAAAATTTAAAGAATCATTTAAGGCTTTATGTATTTGAACACGATTTAAATTGTCTACATTACCAACAATTTCTCCATTAAAGGGATTTAAAACATTGAATTTATCTTTCACCTGCAATATTCTCCATAAATCTAGCTTTTGTTTTTTGTGGTGAGTCATTAGGCCTTCCTAAATCTTCCCTAGATCCATTTTTGGTTTTAACTACTATTCCTTTTAATCCTTTTTCAGAATTATTTAATGAGTTAAATAAATCACCTTCTGATTGAGCATATGATACATTTTTGTAGTTACACCCACTCAAAATTTTAGGAATATTTAGTGAAGATGAAACTGTAGGTTGACCACCAGTCGATTCATGTGATTTATTATCAAATATAATGTGCGTTAAATTCTGAGATTGATAATATCCAATAGTTGCAAGTGATCCCATATGCATAATCATAGCTCCGTCACCATCTAAAATGTATACATCACTCTTTGTCTGCAATGCAATTTCTAAGCCGATTGCATTAACATGCCCCATTGACCCAACATTATAAAAATTTCTCCCATGACCTCTAGTATGAGTAGAGCATATTTCATATAACTCACGTGATGTTTTTCCAGTTGTTGAAACTATTATGTCATGATTTTTGATAGAATCTACAATACACCTAATAGCACTTTCTCTATTTAAACCAAAATTAGCTTTTTTATGGGATTTAATTGACCTCTTTTTAAAAAAACCAGGTTCTATGATTAATACAAATGGTGCCAAATTTGTTTCAGTCCATAATTTTGCTTTTTGTATTTGACTAAGATAGCTATTTGAAGATAATATTTCATAGGGGATATTAAGTGCATCAAGAATTTTAATAGTAACAGCCCCCATTTTTTTATGCTGTGGCTCATCTTTCAAACCTGGCTTACCGCGCCACCCCATTATAATAACCATTGGAATACTATAAACATCTGGATCTGTTAAAGATGTAAGTGGATTGATTGCATTACCAAGTCCAGAATTTTGAAAATAAGTTACTCCAGGCTTTTTATTGGCTAAATAATACCCTGTCGCATGTGCTATAGCTGCGCCTTCATTTGCAGCAATTCGATTTGTAAAGTCACCCTCTTTTTCATCCAGCAAGGTCATTAATGATTTAAAAGTACTATCTGGAACCCCAGTAAAATAGTTTAAACCTAAATTTAAAAACTCATCTAGAAACAATTTAGCATCTACCATTAGTCTACAAACTCCCTAAACCATAACTCAACATTCATTAGCATCCATATTTTTTTTCCCCAAAAGTCGTAGTCTAGATTTTGTTTATTATTTAAAAGTTTTTCTAATTGAGAATGACGAAACAAGTTTCGATTTTTTGTTCTATCATCTAGTAGAATTTCTTTAGCATGAGTTATCATGCCATTTTTAATCCAACTATCTAATGGCACAGGAAAGCCTTTTTTTCTTCGTGAAACTATAACTTTAGGAAGAGTCTTTGAGCCTAGTTTTCTCAAAATATATTTAGAATGATCTAAATTTTCTGAAGCATCAAAACTATTCGTAAAAATTGACTTAACTTGATGAATTGGTGATTTCCATTTTAATTTATATTTGATTGGAATTGTAGAGGCAAACTCAACTAACTCATGATCAACAAATGGAACTCTAGCCTCTACACTTGCTGCCATAGACATCGAATCTAATCTGTCTAACAAACAATTCAAGTGATTTTTTTCAAACATATATAAAATCTTGTCATATTCATTTCCACCTGAAACTTTTTCAAAATCATGCTCCCAAAACTCTAGGCTTGATTTATCATTATTAATAATATCCATAGTAGTATCAGAAAAAATATTCCACTTTTCTTGAAATGGGATCCAGTTATAAACAGAAAAAAAATGTTCCATATGATTATTAACTGACAACCAGCTATCAATATTGCCTCCTGCTCCCATAATTTTAAGTAGGGGCTTATGAAGGCTAATTGGAAAGTTGTTCTTGACGAAAGTTATTTTTTTAAAATCCATAGGGGACCTCTGAACTCGGCCATACCCTCCAAATAATTCATCCGCACCCTCTCCAGATATAACAACAGTAGTATGTTTTTTAAGTTCTTTACATACGTTTAAAAGCGCTACCTCATGAGGAATTGAGAGAGGCGCATCTTTATGACGTATAGTTTTTGTAAGCTGATCAATATAATCACTTTGCTTAAGCTTAATTGATAAATGTTCAACCCCACAATGCTCAGCAACAATTTTCGCATAATTTGATTCGTCATAACCCTCCTCATCGAATCCTATAGAGTAAGTCTTAATTCTATCAGGTGAATACTTCGTCATATATGCAACAATTAATGATGAATCTAAACCACCTGAAAGAAGCGCACCTAATGGAACATCACTAACCAATCGACGCTCAACAGCTTTTTCAAGCAACTCTTCAGTTTTATCTAAATAATACTGCTCTCCCAAATCTTCTTTTTTATCAAAAAAAGGAATTTCCCAGTATTTTGAAATACTAACACCATAAGAGTCGAAAGCCATTGTATGACCTGGCATCAATCGCTTAATTCCTTTAAAAACTGGGCTATCACCTTGTGGATAACGAAAAGTAAGATAAGAGCTAATTGCTTCAAGATTTGCTGAGCGCCGAAACAATGGGTGTTGAAGGATAGCTTTCATTTCAGAACCAAACAAAAGATTATCATCGACTAGAGCATAATAAAGAGGTTTAATTCCTAATCTATCACGCCCAAAAAAAACTTTTTTCTTTAAGTTATCATATACTGCAAAAGCAAACATGCCATTGAGTTTAGATACACAATCGATCCCCCAATGCTGAAAAGCATGAAGCAATACCTCTGTATCACATTCGGTTTTAAAATTAAAACCTTTTTGAATTAACCGTTTTCGTAATTCTTTAAAGTTATATATTTCACCATTATAAACAACAACATATCTTCCATCAGGGCTCTGCATAGGCTGATTTCCATGCTTTATATCAAGAATTGATAACCGCCTAAAACCAAAAGCTACATTATTATCATAAAAATATCCACTATCATCTGGCCCTCTATGCGAAATAGAATCTGTCATTTTTCTGATTGGTTCAGAATTCAATGAACTAGTTTTAAAATTAATTATTCCAGCAATGCCACACATATTGAATTATTTTGCGAATTTGGGATTTAAAAGTCCTAAGACTTCTTCAAGGATAATTTCAGAGCAAGCAGGAATATTATTTTTCTCTGTATCAACCATTAAGTCATAATTCTCATATTCTTCATACTGCTCATGAACTCCAATAAAATTTTTTAATTCACCTTTATGCGCTTTTCTGTAGTTATCCTTAAAGTCTCTTTTTGCGCATATATCTGAACTACATTTTAAATAAATTTCTATGTAGTGATCAAACATTTGACGGACATCTTGCCTCCATTGTTTTTTATGAGCTATACCAGTTACTATAACAATGTTATCTTGTTTATTTAACTTTAAAGCTATCTTAGCTTTTTGATGTCCAATCTCTTCTCTACTAGTAGTTTCAAAATTAAAATTATTTAATTCTTCACGAATACTCTCACCATCAAGCAAAATTATATTTTCTACACCAAGGTTTTTAAGCGAATTAACTAGCGACTCACTTAATGTTGACTTTCCTGAAGCAGATAAACCAGTAAACCAGATTACTGGAAAACTATTAATTAAGGAATTATTTTTCATAAATTTTAGTTACTTTGTTAAGATGATTTATTAGTGCTTTATCAGTTTTATATTTAATTGTTAAATGAGAGTTAATACTTGCCAGATCTGATTGTTTATCTAAAATATTAAATATATTCTTTAAATTTACCTCCAAAGAATGTTTATTTAATTCACCATATAGTTTATTAAACAACTCCAGATCCTCAGCATAATCTAATGTTAATCGATAATTTCTAACTAATTCAGATGGGAGATCAACAATTTCTAATTTAAATATTTCTGGATTATTTTGCATATACCAAGTCATGTATTCTGAAGAATTAGCATCGCCCAAAAAGCTAATAACCCTCTTTAAAGCTTCAAGATTATATATTTCACACCCAGTTCCAACTGCACAATCTCTAGCTGCAGTATAGTCTGCACCTGATTCAAAGTGCCTCTTTAAAAGCACCTCTGAAATCTCTGAAGAGACTACAGGGCAGTCAGCAGTAACTCTAATAATTACGTCTATATTATAATTTTCACATACTTCAATATACCTTTTAATTACATCATCAGGATCACCCTTCCAAAAATGTACAAGACCACCTAGTGTGTAATTTTCAAGTATAGAGTCCTCTTTTACATCTGATGTTGCCAGGATAACTTCATCTGCCACTTTCATATTTAAACAACTTTCCAAACATCTTTCAACACTTGACTGGCCTTCAATTTCTAGAATAGCCTTGTTTTTAAGCCTCGATGATTTCATGCGGCATGCAACAATGACACCAACTTTAGCTTTTTTATAGTCACTAAAATTAATAGCTTTTTGTTCATTAATATTTTCAGCTAAGACATATCCTTGAACTTGTTGATTAATTAGCTGATTAAGAGAAATACCCTCTTGTGATGTCCTCCTATAAATTAAATTTTTAGAAGAAATTAGTGTCCCTTTAGTTAGTTCATTTTTAGAAATAGGAATCTGAATACTTTGAGACAAATAATTTTTCTCTGACTTTGAAATAAACCCCCCTTTTGAGGCTGTAATAGTATTTTCAATTCTTTTTGTAAGCAATTCCATTTGAATAGGCTCAATAGCTGAATGAAAATCATATTCTGAATTTTTACGGCTCAAACAAATATGTTTTTCAATAGCAATGCATCCAGAAGATATAGCAAGAAGCGGAATAATTGTTGCCATATCATCAGTAGCATCAATATGATCTGCAATACATACTTCAAAATTTGGAAACTCTTTCTTTAAATCGTTTATTTTTTGAAGTCCAGTATCTTCAAGGCTAGTAGGGTAGGCTTGATGACCAATTTGAAGAATTATATTATTAAAAGAAAGTTGTGAAAAAGAATTAATAAAGACATCTATTTTTTTAAGAGAAAAACCTGAAATATTTATCATTAGTGCCTGATTAACCAATGCTAACTTTTTTAATCCACTGATTACTTCATAATTTTCTAAAACTGAGGCTTGTAATTTAATACCATGTATTGACGCTAAATTTTCAGATAACACTTCTATTCCATAACTATCAAATAAATCAAGCCAAACTCCTTCATACCCTTTATTTGCTATAGAAATAATTTTTGACCAATTAGATTTTGAAAGCATTAACTTCTTATAAGTTTCATGCCATGAAAAATCCTCTAAGGCAATTGTGTCAGGATGAAAAGGCTGAAATTTAATATGCTTATTTTTATAAGAAATAGAAGAGAATTTTTTTATGGTTTTTTTAAGTAAACCATAGTCCCCCGCATGAGAATTTGCGCACTCAAAAATTAATATTGGTAAATTTTTATTCATAACTCAGTGCGCTAATAAGATTGACTCTAAAGATAAAACAACCTTCTTTAATTGCCTTGCATCAATAGAAGAAAATATAGGCAGGCTGATTGCATTTTGATAGAATTTTTCAGAATTTGGAAAATCCCCTATTTTAAATCCTTTTTGCTTATAAAAAGGATGGGTATGAACTGGAATATAGTGAACATTAACACCTATCCCCTGAGCCCTCATATACTCAAAGAGAGTTCTTCTAGTAATTGACGTATTACTATTATCAATCTGAATCACGTATAGATGGTAAGCAGAATCAGGAGACTTTTTTGGGAGAATAATTGGCAAATCTTTTAAAGCATCATCATAATATCTAGCTATTTCTTGTCTTTTCTGAACAAAAGAGTCCAGTCTTTTAAGTTGGCTGAAACCCAAAGCTGCATGTATATCTGACATTCGATAATTAAACCCTAAAGTGAGTTGCTCGTAGTACCATGGCTCTTGAGAATTATTCACTAATTCTTCTTGGTTCCTAGATATTCCATGTGAACGAAGAAGCATCATTTTTTTTGCCAACACTGAATTATTAGTAAGTGCCATACCACCCTCACCACTTGTAATAATCTTCACAGGATGGAAACTAAATATAGTAATATCGCTATATTTGCAACTTCCAATCATTTCATAATCATATTTACCACCAATTGAATGGGAAGCGTCTTCAATTACTTTAAAGTTATATTTTTTGGCAAGATTATAAATTTTTTTCATTTCAGTACTTCTGCCAGAAAAAGAAACTGGAACGACTATTTTTGGAATTTGATCTTGTGACTTAATATTTTTAAGTTTCAATGCTAAGGCATCTGCACTCATATTATGAGTAATAAGATCAATATCAACAAAATCCACTTCGGCGCCACAATATAAAGCGCAGTTTGCTGATGCTACAAAAGTATTTGGTGTGGTCCACAATATATCACCCTCACCCAAACCTAAAGCTAAACAGGCAATATGTAGAGCACTTGTAGCTGAATTAACACAAACACTATGTCTAACACCAACCTTATTTACTACAGCCTTTTCAAACTTTGGTACCATTTCCCCCTGAGTAAGAAAATCAGATTTTAATACCGAAATAACAGCATCAATATCCTCCTCTGAGATATTTTGTCGACTATAAGGGATCACTTAGTAAATAACTTGTTATTTAATTCAGTTATTGCTTGAATATCTAAAAAGTGTGGATTAGTAGAAGAGTCATATTCAAAGTCTTCAGAAACTTTTGTTCCAGTTTCACCTAGATTATTTAGAGCAAAGTTACGTTGATTGCTATCAGGAAAAACTATTGTAGGCTTAATAATAAAGTGATCACTGAACTCTAAAGTGAGATGAGAATCATCTTTAGTAATCATTGCTTCATGAATTTTTTCACCTGGGCGAATTCCAATTAATGTATGACTGAGATTAGGAGCAAGAGCATTAGCTAAATCTATAATTTTCACTGAAGGGATTTTTGGTATATAGATTTCACCCCCAGACATACGTTCGAAATTTTTCAAAACAAAATCTACGCCTTGTTGCAAAGTAATCCAAAACCTTGTCATACGGTTATCTGTAATTGGCAAAGTTTCGACACCTTCCTTTATCAACTTCATAAAAAAAGGAACTACTGAGCCTCTTGATCCAACAACATTGCCGTACCTTACAACCGAAAAAGATGTTTTTTTCCAGCCTGACATATTATTTGCAGCTACGAATAGCTTATCTGAAGCTAATTTTGTTGCCCCATATAAGTTATTTGGTGCTGCAGCTTTATCGGTGGATAGAGCAATTACCTTTTCTACATTGGCAGCTAATGCTGCTTGAATAACATTCTGGGCCCCATATATATTAGTTTTGATGCATTCCATTGGATTATACTCAGCCGCAGGGACGTGTTTCATAGCTGCAGCATGTATAACATAATCCACACCATGCATTGCTAACTGTAATCTTTCAAAGTCTCGAACATCGCCAATAAAAAAACGAAGCATTGGGTATTTTTTCTTACTAAGGTATTGCTCCATATCGTAATGTTTCTGTTCATCACGAGAAAAAATAATTATCTTTTTAGGTATGTAAAGATCTAACAGTGTTTTTACAAAACTATGGCCAAAAGTACCAGTACCACCAGTTATTAAAATCGTTTTATCATTAAACATATTTTCCTAATTCTTTATTAATATTATTTTCTATATAAGTAGATATGATTTCATGGGGAAATTCTTTTGATTGCTTGATAAAATAATTTCTAGACTTTTTCGTCAAAGTTAAGTACTCCGCATCACTCATACTAAGCAAAGTGTTTATTTTACTGTCCATTTCGGCCTTGTCAAATGTTTCTAATATGACTTCTTTAGGAAGATTATCAAACAAAAAATCAACTCCCTTTCGATTGGTATAAAGCTTATCTTTAGCAAAATCACAAAATAAAACTCTCTTTCCACACCCAAACATTTCAAATGCAAGTGTTGAATCCATCGCAACTATAATTGAAGATGAAAAAGCTATTTTATAAGATGAAAAACTACTTGCTTCGTTTCCAATCAAATTTGTAGTCCTAGATAAATTTAAATAGAACTCTTTTTCTTTTTCATAGTATAAACTTTCTTCACCAAAATGCATTGCTACATTAATAATATTAGAATCAGAATACACAACTAAGTTTCTATAAATACCTTCCATCCTTAATAAGCAATCCCTTGAAATCTTATCTTCAGAATTTAAAAAAGAATCTCTATATTGAGATATAAAACATATTCCATTATTGCCATTTTGATAATCTTTGCTCAAAAAAAGCCCTAACTTTAATGACCCTACTTCATATATTTCAATATATGGCACATTAAGATAAGTAATCAAATTTTTCTCATATTTACCGAATGAGAAATAAATAGGAATATAAAATTTACTCTTATGGGAAACAAAGTCATCTGGCAAAGTCCTGACTCCATTTTGAACTGACAACACTAATAAACTTGGAAAGATTAAACTGATTTGCCCAATCATGCTGCTATTATCTGTAAAAGTAACTATTGACTTTGGCTTTAAAATTTCAATAATAGAACATAATAATGATATGGGCTTAAACCCATATTTAAAAATATTTATAAATAATCTTAGAAAAAATTTTGTTTTAATTAAGTAAGGAATGCTACTTCTAGTATCAATAGAACAATAACGCATTCCAAGAGGAATGCAATTTTTAAGAAATTCTAAACCATTTCTATCAAGTATTAAAATATCAGTCACGCTTGAATTAATTCTTTCAAAATGGCGACCTAAAAGCATTACTTATTTCTCAACGACTTTTGAATAATCTCAATATCGTCAAAACTATCAATATCCACACTCTTTTCTTGAGGCATTAAATAATTTACAGTTTTTTCTGTTAAAAAAGAATTACGCTCTAGAAATGCCTTTATGTTTATTATATAAATTGCACCATTAGGCATATAAACTTTTGGAAGATCTTGGCGTCTCATAAAAGGATACTTGTTATTAACAATACTCTCTAAAAAACCAGCAGAATTTTTGGTGAGTGTTTTTAAAATTTTATTATCAAACTCATACACACTTATAACTGCTTTAGCATTAGATTCTGACATTATCTTGAATGCACTATCAATATCTTTGCTAGTTCTTAGTGGTGAAGTAGGCTGAAGTAAAATAATATAGTGAAATATCTCTCCAAGTGATTCTAAATAATCAAGAGCATGCATTACTACCGATTCTGAAGTTGAATCATCACGTGCTAAATTATCAGGGCGCTTAATTATTTCAGCGCCATATTCTAACGATATACCTAAAATCTCTAGATCTTCAGAGCTAACTATAGTTTTAGATATACATTTTGAATTTAGAGAAGCTTCTATCGTCCAAGCTATTAGTGGCTTACCGGCTACGTCAATAATATTTTTACGTGGTAAGCCTTTTGACTTGCCACGTGCCGGTATTATTGCTAATACATTATTAATCATCCACTCCATTTCCTGACACTTTATGTCTTAATTTCCATTTTTCATCAGATTTTACCCATAAATGAGGACTTCTAAAACTATCAACTACTTTATAAAATTCATCTTTAGTAATGTCTAAATAGTCGCAAAATTCTTTTAAATATTTCGCAGGAAATTCACCATCAAATTTTTCAACTAAATTTATTGCTTCTTGTCTAGTGATTTTTTCATTTCTAACTTCTTGAGCAGAATCATAGGTTGCCCTTCCAATACCAAACTTAATATAAGTCATATAAAAATGAAAAGGAACAATCTTATCATCAATTTCTGTATACCTTGAATAAGTTCCAATTGACCTTTCATATGATGGCATAAATCCAGTATTATCAACAGCATAATAATAGCACTCTTGTGGATCCCATTTTTCAAAATAACCTAAAAAAGTTACTTTTGTATCTGATTCCTTAATTTCTTCTAGAGTTGGAGGAATATAAGGAGCAAAATCATTAAAGCCAAAATCAGTATTATTAATAATTTCTTCAACTTTTTCACCTCCTAAAATCATTTCAAGAGGATTATCAATTGTAAAAAAATCTGGCTTCATAAATGGATCCTTATTTCCCTCCAGAGGATTACCATACTCAGCTTGATTCTCACCATACATAATTAACTTAATACCAAATTTTTTAGCCATTTTAGGACCAATAACTTTTTGACCATGAACAAAGGGCTGGAATGGATGGCCTAAATTCTTAAATGCTAACTTAGTTAAATAACTATGTAGTTTTCCATTTGGAGTGTATAAAAAGCTATCAATACCTCCTACACGAGTCAAGTTATTAAAATTATTCCAACCTGCTCTTGTGAACATATTTGGCGCCCAAGTAATTGCAAGAGGGTTCATCTTATATTTATACTTTAGAATATGTGCTGCAAAAGCACTGTCCTTTCCTCCACTACTTGGAACCAGAATATCATAACTACCATCCTTACTTCTGTATGGCTCCAGAAGATCAAATAATTTTTCTTCACGTTCTTTCCAATCAATCTCTTTCTTATCAGAATTAAAACTGCAAGCAGAACAGATGCCTTTATCATTAAAAGCTATAGTTTCTTTAGTTTTATTTTTATTTTTCATCTCGACAGCTGAATTTGGACGCTGATTTGAAATAGAACATTTTTTACAAAACTTTACCATACTAGGCAATCCATAATAAACTTCTAGTTTTTCACTCATTTTTACACTTCCAAAAATTGGTTACAATCCGTTCTTGATAATTCATATCTTTTTATTTTATCGTCTTGAATTTTATTATCAAAAACACAAGCATCATCAATGTTTAGTTCGCCTAAAACTTTTAGTGTGTCACTATTATATGAACTCTTGTAGCCATAAGGATAGCAAAAACTCTTGTATTCTTGTTTTACGAGGCTATTTATAAATTTAAAAGAATTTTCTATTTCATTGTATTGCTCTTGATACGATAACCTTGATAAGACTCTATGTGAGAGGGTATGAGAGCCTACAATGTTTCCACTCAATACTAAGTCTTTAATTTCAGGTATTGACAAATAAACATCTTTAAATAACTCATCTTCATTAAAAAACTTTTTCATTAATTTACTTAAAATTTTATCTCTATATTTATAACTAATATAAAAATTTAAAAGTCTTCTTAACTTTCTCTCGTCTTCTTCATAGCTTAATCCAGTGTATATTTCTTTATCAAACTTACCAATAGTTGTATGATCTAGCATACTGCTATCAATATTTTGAAGTACTTCATCCAATATAGCCTTGGCACCGTATTTACCTTTTAAATAATGAACTCTGTGAACACCCAGTAATTCATTTTTTTGATATACACCTGTAGAAATATAAAATATCCCCCAAAGGCCTCTTTTTTTCAGTTCGGGCAAGACATAGTCAAAATGGTCCCTAAATCCATCATCAAAAGTCAAGACAACCCCTTTTGGGTTGTGGCCTTTCTTAACTGCATTCTGATATTCAACTTTTGATAAAAAACCATACTCTTTTTCAAAATAATCTAACTGGTTTTTAAAAATATCGACATCTAAACTATTAAGGTTTGGATAATCCTTGCTATATGGACGAACATAGTGATACATAACATTAAGCATTATTTTATTCTTGCTTTATTAAAAAAGATTGCTCAATTAAAGGGAACCGCGAAAGAAGCTTAGTTCTTTTAAATAGATATTTGATAACTGCATCATCATCAAAGTTCTTATATAGTTTTAATGTTAGTTCATCAGTAGCATCTTTAGCTAAATATGTTTTTCCTATAAAATCTGTGACAGGAACTATGTTTTTTATCAAATTAAAATTTAAAACCAAACTGATAAAGTCCCTAGTCATTTGCTTTATTAACCTATTACCAATTTGATGTGGATTGTCAAATGGTAAAATTTGTGCTCGAGATTGATGAATAATTTCACCTGTGTCTATACCTTCATCCAAATACATAAAAGTATAACCCTCAAATTGAAATTCGCAATTAACTAAGCAATGAAAATTTGTACCAGCACCAAAGTAATAGGGTGATAGTCCAAGATGGACATTAATAATTCTATCTTTAAAGTATTTTATTAGGGTTGGTTGAATAATACTACAACCATAAGAAATAATTAAATCAGGGCTTAGTTTGATAATTTCATCAACTATAAGGCGATCATTAACCGCTCCTTTTTTAATATATTTTGAATTACTATTGTCCTTAAAACACTCAATTACATCAGAAAAAAAATCATACTCAGAGTTATGCCTTGCATCAAGATGCAAATCCGCTTTGTTGTTAAGATTTTTTTTGTCTATTTTCTTTGTTTCAAGAACAAAGTTATCATCTGACTCAACATATGTTTTTAAAACATTTATGTTATTATTGTTTGAAAATAATATTTTAAAATAATTATGCCGTATTGCATTTGCAGTAATTATAACTATATTTTTCACTGACGTATTTCCAGGCAAATTAAATCATATATCATTCCCAAGCCGTTAACAAATTTTTTCTCATTATCAGCAATAGTAGTCCAGGATCTTGCAGGATCTTCTTTTGGAGCATCATTAAAAGAGAGTTTGAACTTATGCGTTTTTAATAATTTTAACCCAGATTTTTTAAGGCTTTTTTTAGCTGACTTTATTGAATGATTGTTCCAGCCTGGTTCAAATGTATCAAAATACTTATTATTTCGATACTTTACGATGACATCGACATCTAATTCATTAAAAAGATGAAAAACATAAGCAACTCCATTCTCTTTAAGGCAAGAACGAATTCCAGAAAAAAGCCCATCTAATGAATCAAAATAACCTGTGAGGCCTGAACAAACAATAAGGTCAAAAGTTTCTTTTAGCTGAATATTTTCAGCATCACCCACGCTAAATTTTACATCATTAAGTAAATCTAACTTTTTAGCGCTTTCAATTAAGTCTAAACTATAATCTATCCCATGCAAATATGAAAAATTTGGAACATCGTTTTTTATATGATAAAGTAACTCGCCGCGTGCACAGCCAATATCTAAAAGTGAATAGTTATCGAAAGCATTATTTTTAAGTAGATCAATTAAAAAAGAAAACGTCTCTTTTTTATTTTTATAATAATCTTCTTTTAGGTAAATATAGTCCATATGTTTCATGCTTTACACCTTTAATTAAACTATAGATTTGTATAAAATTTTTTTAGATTTCACTAGATTTTTCTTATAGTATATAACCTTACTAAATTCATTACTAAATGGTAGTTTTTTAATAATTTTATCTAGTAAATACCGTAATAGAAATGAATAAGAGTTATTAAAATCTATGATTTTTTTCATAACTACACCTTATTAATAATATTTATAAAGTTTTTTATAACTTTTAACCCTGCCTTGGAGCTCTTTTCTGGATGAAATTGACAGCCATAAATATTGTTATACTTTACAGACGCACAAAAAGAAATATTACCATATCTAGCAGTCGCTAGAATACCACTCTTATCTGAAGGCTTACAAACATAACTATGAATAAAATACATGTCTTCATTGATCGTAACATTATCTAAAATAGTATTACCCCAAGGAGTCGCAGATTTCTTTAGAGCTGTCCAGCTAATATTAGGAAGTTTCTCATCATTTAAAATTGGGAGTTTACAAACGCTCCCCTTAATTATACCAAGTCCATTTGATAGACCAAATTCTTCACTACTATCAAACAATAACTGCATGCCTAAACAAATACCTAGAAGAGGCTTACTTGTCTTAACATATTGATTTATAGTTAGATCTAAACCTCTAGAGCGTAACTCTATCATGCCTTTTTTGAAAGCTCCAACACCAGGAAGGATAACCCCATCTGATTTTAATATTACGTCCCTATCACTTGTTAAGACTCCCTTAATTCCAAATTTATTTAATGCATTTTGAATACTTTGAACATTCCCAATTCCATAATCTATAACGGCAATATTCATGCTCTTATGTCTATATGATTTAAAATCATTTTATTTTTTATATCTTCAATACTTTCAATTTCATAATGAAGTAATGACGCTATTGCAACTGCATCACAATTTGCATCTCTGCATAAATCAATAATATCATTACTGCTCCCTGCCCCACCTGATGCAATAACAGGCACTTTAACTACACTTGTGATTGAAGTCATAAGCTCAACATCAAAGCCTTTTTGTCTTCCATCATTATCTATTGAGGTTACCATAATTTCACCAACTCCAGCTCTTTCTAGCTCTAGAGCCCATTCTATTGCGTCTTTATTAGCCCTGTGTTTTGCATTATCAATAAATGCCTCCCATCTATATCTATGCCTTCTTGCTACTAAAGATCCAACTATAGCTTGAGAGCCAAACCTCTCAACAGCCTCTCTAATGAAATCTATATTTTTTATAGCTTGTGTATTAATTGCAACTTTATCAGCGCCTGCACTTAATGCATCTTTGATGTCCTCAATAGTTTTAATTCCACCACCTATTGTAATTGGAACAAACGAATCTTTAGAAGCCTGTTTGATGATGTCTATTAAAGAATTTCTGTCATATAAAGAAGCTACTGCATCTAGAAATATTATTTCATCTATACCTTCTTCATAATATTTTCTAGACATTTTATTTGGTTTACCAATTTTTCTTAGACCTTCTAAACATTTTCCTTTAACAACACTATCATTATTAATATCTATTCTCACAATAATTCTGACTTTATTCATAACTGACATCTTGAAATTGTTTCTGGCAATCTAAACTCCAAATTTTATCATCGTTAAGAATTTTTAAAAAAATTTGATCACTATTGCCTTTTCCAAATTCACTAACCTTATTGGGGGTCTCATTCATAAAATTTTTGGCTAGATTAATAGCCTCAAGAATGGATTTTTTTTCATTATTAACATGAAAGATTGACTCTCCCTGTGAGCGATTATTTTGCCTACTACCTATATCAACAGTTGGTGTATTATAATAAGACGCTTCTCGAATTCCTGCACTAGAGTTGCCTATAATATAGTTTGCATTTTTTAACAATGTAAGAAAATATTCAAACCTTAGGGAAGGGAATAGTTTAATTTTTTTATTATTCTCTAGTCTTTTATATTCATGAATAATTTCATAAGAGCCTAAATCATTATTGGGATAAATAACAACGTAATTTTCAGCGCTATTAATCAGCGCATCAACAAACTCTTTAGCATCTTTTTGAGCATTCTCAAATTTAGTTGTGACAGGATGAAACATCGCAACTGAAAAATTATCAAATTTAATATCGTAGTATTTTTTCACATCTACTAAATTAGGTAAATTTTGAGGGTCCATTAAATCTAAATCTGGGGAGCCTAAAACAAAAATTGCACTTTGTAATTCACCAAGTTGGATCAATCTTTTTTTTGCCTTCTCATTCGAAACTAGATGGATATGCGACATCTTACTTACAGCATGCCGAATAAGCTCATCAATAGTGCCTGAAACTTCGCCGCCTTCAATATGAGCTACTAAAATATTATTTAAACTTCCTACTATTGCTCCAGCCATAGCCTCTACCCTGTCACCATGGACTACAATCAAATCTGGCTTTATTTCTGCAATGAAATGCGAAAACCCATCAATTGTTTTAGCTAGAGTTCTATCCATATTATCAATCGAATCATGATTAATGAAGGGGTAAATATTACTAAATCCATTCTTTCTTATTTCATCAATAGTTGATCCATACAATGAATTCATATGCATGCCTGTTACAAATAAATGAACGTCATAATCCTTCGACCTTTGTGTTATTGAAATCAGTGACTTTAATTTTCCAAAATCAGCTCGAGTACCTGTTAAAAAAACTATTTTTCGCATATTTTTTTGAACACTATTCTCATGTTATTAGATACATCTTCTTTACTGATTAAAGCCTCTCTATCCCTCCAATAAGACTCTCTTTCTTTTAATAAGTTTTTATAAAAAAATTTGCTTCTTAGTAAAGTAGGGCTCATATCAAACAACTGTAAATTTTTAAATATATTATTCATACATTCCTTTTTTTAAATGGATATCAAAATTTACGTCTTGAGTGGCAACTCTTCCCAGAATGTCATTATATTGCTCTGCCTTAATTTCACCAATACCGGGCCTTTTTACCCAGATATTATCTTTTGTAAATATTTCACCTTTCTTAATATTCTTGATAGATACAACAGTTGAAAATGCAAAGTCCATTGTCACTTGCTCTTCTCTAGCTGCTTCTTTTTTTCCTCCGCGCATTTTTGCTAGCTCAACACTTCCATTAATTAATTCTCTTAAAGCTTTAGGATCCATGGAATTAATAATATCAGGGCCATCTCTATCCATAGAATCAGTAAAGTGTCTTTCTAATATTGAAGCCCCCAATGCTACAGCACCGAAGCAAGCTAAATTGAGTGTTGTGTGGTCAGACAATCCTATTACAGTATCTGAAAACTCTTTCTGCAACTCTTGCATTGCACCAAAGCGAACAAGATGAGAAGGGGTTGGATATAGATTTGTAGTGTGAAGCAGTGCGTACTGAATATTGTATTTCTGAAGAATATTAACTGTCTTTCTAACAGAGGAAATATCATTCATACCTGTACTAACAATCATAGGCTTGCCATAGGAGGCAATATGCTCAATTAAAGGATAATTATTACACTCTCCAGATCCTATTTTATAGGCGCTTACGCCCATTCTTTCAAGTCTATCTGCAGCAGCTCTTGAAAATGGGGTGGAAATAAATATCATACCTTTTGATTCGATATACTCTTTAAGTCTAATCTCATCTTTTTCATTAAGCGCACAGCGCTCCATGATTTCATAAATTGATATATCTGCATTACCAGGTATAACTTTTCTTGCTTCACCACTCATCTCATCCTCAACAACATGCGTTTGGTGTTTAATTATTTCAGCACCAGAATTATATGCAGCATCCACCATTTTAAAAGCGGTCTTTAATGAGCCTTTATGGTTTATTCCTATCTCTACGATTACAAAAGGAGGATAGTCCTCACCAATAATTCTTGTACCGATTTTTATTACAGGTTTTTTTTTAAAATTATTATTCATACTTAAGTTTTAAAATCAAAATTATTAATATCAACATTTTCAACTTTTCCATCATTATTTAATGTAATTATATGATCGCAGTTTTTTAATGATGAAAGTCTATGTGCAATCATAATAATTGTAGGCTTAGAGCTCAATCCTTTGATTGACTTCATTACCATCTCTTCAGTCTTTGAATCAAGAGCACTAGTTGCCTCATCAAGAACTAAGATATCTGAATTTTTATATAATGCTCGAGCAATTCCTATACGTTGCCTTTGGCCTCCAGATATTCTAGCTCCCCTCTCACCCACCTGAGAGTTGTACTTTTCAGTCCAATTTTCTACTACTAAAGATATTTGAGCCTTTCTAGCAGCCTCTTCAACCTCGCTAAGGATAATATCTTTTTGATCTATACCAAAAGCAATGTTTTCCATAATACTACTATCAGATAAATAAATAGATTGTGAGACATGAGAAATTTTTGACCTATACAAATGCCTATTTTCCTCCTCTAAAATTTTATTATCGATAGAAATTGAACCCAATTCAGGTACTAAAAGCCCCATAATAATATCTACTAAAGTAGTTTTTCCAGCTCCAGTTTTTCCTATAATTCCAATAATTGAGCCTTTTTTTATCTCAAGATTTAAATTTTTCAATATCCAAGGCTTATCTCTCCCATACCTAAAACTAATATCATTGAGAGATATTTTATTATTAAATTTAACTGGCTCTAATATATTTACCTCACTTAATGATAAAGGTAAAGGTTGATTTAGTAAATCTAGCACATCAACTAATGAGGCCTTAGAGCCTGTGATACTAGCATAAGAATTATATCCTTGTTGTAATACTGGCAATATGCGTTGCGCCCCTAATGCTAGAGCGCCTAATAATGGCAAGGTACTTACAATCCCATCTGGCCTTCTACTTAAAGAAAAAGCAATTATAGTCAATAAAACCATACCCAAAGATTCTGTTAAGTATCTTGGACATGCCCCTATAAAAGTATTTCCAGCCATTGCAAGGCGGTATTTTAAATCTGATTTTTGATACATATTGGCATAAAATGATTGACTATTATCAATGATAACATCACGAATACTGCCCAATCCCTCTTGTAAAGACTTAATCATTTGACTAGATTCAGCAGCTACATCGTTACTATTTTTTTCTAATTTCTTTTTGGTAATAAGGGCAATAAAAAGATATATTAGCATAAATCCAGATGCAGCTATAAATGCAGTTACTGTATCAATGAAGAGTAGGGTGATTGTTACTCCTGTTATTAAAATAACGGAGCTTACTAGAACTAAAATTGGGTTTATTACTCCACCAATAACTATGCTGGACTTGGTAATAATGCTATTTATAACTTCACTGCTGTTTCTATTAAGATGGACTTCATAATTTTGATAGAGTGATCGCTTATACATTTCATTACTGAGGTCAGCTCCTGTTAAGTATGAGAAGTAGGTCATCATATAAAGAAGAGTAAGACGAATTAGACCTGCTAATAATACTGCAGTTATAAAACCAAATGTCAGTGGAGCAATGAGGTCTACTGGCTTATTCAAGTCAAATAATTTAATTAGTGGTTGAATCAATTCATGCTGAAAAACTGAATCTGGTGATACTAAAACTCCTAGAAAAGGGAGGAACATTCCAATACTTATAACTTCAGCAATTGATGCAAGAAACATTAATATAAGCAGAAAAATAACTTGTAAATGGCGGCGGCGGCTTAAATGACGCCATAACTTTAAATAATTGCTCACATTATTATAATTAATATTAATAAAAATTTATTTTAAACTAAAATTAAGTTACATAATACCTTAGCAAATTTTCAATAAATAACCAGGTCTTTTAGTGTTTGATATATATATAATTATCTATGTTTAGTGAAAGTTTTAATATTAATAATTAATCTTGTAATTTTGGGTAATTAATTCTAATCAAAAAATGAATATTATTTGTATGAAATGGGGCGAAAAGTTTCCAGTAGACTATGTAAATCGTCTTTATTCAATGGTGTTAAATAATATGAATTCTAAGTTTAGGTTTGTATGTTTCACCGAAAATGCTGAAGGCATTCGTCCTGAAGTAGAAATACAAGGACTCCCTGAACTAGATCTGCCAGCTGGATCGCCTGAGCGAGGCTGGAGAAAGCTTACCGTATTAAAAAAAGGCTTTGGTGGACTCTCTGGGCCAACACTTTTTCTTGACTTAGACATAGTAGTTGTTGGAAACTTAGATGTATTCTTTAACCAGCCAGGTAATTTTCTGATTGCACATGACAAAAAGAATTTAAAGAAAAGGGAGGGAAACTCCTCAGTATTTCGATTTGAAATTGGTAAATATTCACAAATATTGGACTACTTTGAGAAGAACTCTGAACAAGTAAAAAATGAGGTGCGTCATGAACAGGCCTATTTATCACGAGAAATTGATAGGCTAGGTAAATTAAAATTTTGGCCAGATGATTGGGTTCCAAGCTTCAAATATAAATGTTGCCCAACTTGGGTTAAATCATGGTTTGAAGCTCCATCAATACCCAATGGAGCAAGGATTATTCTTTTTCATGGTTTACCCAATCCACCTGAAGCAATTAAAGGTCAGAGTGGAAAATGGTATCGACATATTCAACCATCGCCATGGATTAAAGAATACTGGATAAGTAATGAGTAAAACAACCAAATCTGGAATGAAGGGAATAATCTTGGCTGGTGGATCTGGCACTAGGCTATATCCCATCACTAAAAGCATATCTAAACAATTAATGCCCATTTATGATAAACCAATGATTTATTATCCATTGTCAGTTTTAATGCTAGCTGAAATTCAAGAAGTTTTAATTATTTCCACACCTGAAGACTTGCCAAAATTTAAGCAGCTTCTTGGAAGTGGGAGTGATATTGGTATGGTATTTAGCTACGCAGTTCAACCTTCTCCTGATGGATTAGCGCAAGCATTTCTCTTGGGTAAGGACTTTATTGGTAATGATGATGCTTGCTTGATTCTAGGTGATAACATTTATTACGGTCATGGCATGACTGGTCTTTTGGCTAATGCAGTTTCAAATGCTAAAGATAAAAATATGGCAACCGTATTTGGTTATCATGTTAAAGATCCTGACCGCTATGGAGTTGTGGATTTTGATAACTCTGGCAAAGCACTTAGTATTGAAGAGAAGCCAGAAAATCCTAAAAGTAACTACGCTGTAACTGGTCTTTACTTCTTCCCTAATGATGTAGTTAAAAAAGCTGTTGAAGTTGTGCCCTCTGATAGAGGTGAGTTAGAGATTACCTCAGTTAATCAGATGTATTTGAATGAAGGGAGACTAACAGTTGAACTAATGGGGAGAGGATATGCTTGGCTTGATACAGGAACTCATGAGAGCTTATTAGAAGCATCAACCTTTATCGAAATAATTGAGAGAAGACAAGGCTTAAAAGTAGCTTGCATCGAAGAAATTGCTTACGAAAAAGGCTATATTAATAAAGAACAACTAATTGAATTAGCCCAGCTCATAGCCAAGAGTCAATATGGTCAATACTTACTTAAGCGTGCAGAGGAAATAAATTGAACTTCACTGTCCAGTCAATCGCAGATGTGATACTCATCGAACCCAATATGCATATTGATGATAGAGGTTACTTTGTAGAAACTTTTAGACAAGATCTGCTTGAAGAAGTTATCGGGTACAAAGTTAATTTTGTTCAGGATAATGAATCTAAATCTACAAAAGGCGTTCTTCGAGGTCTACACTATCAACTAAATCCCTACACTCAGGCTAAACTTATAAGAGTGACTGAGGGAAGTGTGATGGATGTAGCAGTTGATATACGTAAGTCAAGCCCTACCTTTGGCCAGCATGTGTCTATAGAGTTATCAGCACAGAATAAACATCAACTATTTATACCGCATGGATTTGCCCATGGCTTTTTGGTACTAACTGAAACTGCAACATTTGCTTACAAGGTAGATAATTACTATTCACAAGCTCATGAAAGAGGAATCGCTTTTAATGATAAACAGCTAGATATTAACTGGGGCTTACCTTATGAAATATTACAAATTTCAGACAAAGATAGGCAGCTATTCTCATTAGATAAAATAGAAAAACTTTTTTAATAAAAAAATATCATATGAAATATATCCAAGTATTAAAACCCAAATATAGAGTAGATGAGTGCCTTTCTGAGATAAAAGAGTGCCTCGAAATTGGTTGGACAGGTATGGGATATAAAACTATTGAATTTGAAAATCAATGGAAAACTTACACTAGCCTAAATCACGCCCATTTCTTAAACTCTGCATCTGCAGGCCTTCACCTTGCAGTTAAGATATTTAAAGAAAAACATAAATGGCAAGATGGTGATGAAATTATAACAACTCCATTAACATTTATATCTACTAATCACTCTATTGTCTATGAAAATCTTAGACCTTGTTTTGCTGATATTGATGATTCATTAAATTTAAATCCCCAATCAGTAATAAAAAAAATAAATAAAAAAACTAAGGCTATTATTTTTGTAGGAATAGGTGGAAATACAAAGAACTTGATTGAAATTATTAGTATTGCTAGAGAAAAAAACTTAGTAATTATTCTTGATGCGGCTCACATGTCTGGCAGTCATATTAAAAGTAAACATGTTGGATTTGATGTAGATGTAAGTGTTTTTTCTTTTCAGGCTGTAAAAAACCTACCAACAGCTGATAGTGGGATGATTTGCTTTAATAACGAAGAGGATGATAAGAAAGCTAGAGAATTATCTTGGTTAGGAATTAATAAAGATACCTTCGCTCGAAGTGATAAGGGAACTTATAAGTGGGACTACAATGTTAGTCAAGTAGGTTACAAATACCATGGAAACTCAATAATGGCAGCTCTTGGAATTGTTGGACTTAAATATTTGGAAGAGGATAATCAATATAGAAGAGATTTAGCAAATCGGTATAAGAAAAACTTAAAAGGTAAAGTTGATTTCATTGAGCATGATTCAGATCAAACGTCAAGGCACATCTTTCAAGTAGTAGTTGATTACCGAGAAGAGTTGATAGATTATTTATCAGCAAACAATATTTTTCCTGGAGTTCACTATCGTCAAAATAATGACTATAAGCTTTTTAATACTAAATCAAAACTCCCAAAATCCGAATATTTTTCTTCACGCATTCTGTCTTTGCCGCTTCATTTAGAATTAAGTTTAGAAGATATTGATAAAGTTTCCAAAGTTTTACTACAAGGCATAAATTCTTAATGAAGAAATTTTTAATAACTGGTGGGGCAGGATTTATTGGATCGGCCTTAATAAGACATCTTATTAATAATACAGATCACCATGCTATAAATATCGACAATCTAACTTATGCAGGAAACTTAGAATCTTTATCAGAGATAGAAAGTAATGAAAGATATTCATTCGAACTAACAGATATTTGTAAAGCTAATGAAATAAAAAATATTTTTGAAAAATATCAACCTGATATTGTTATTCATCTTGCTGCATCAACTCATGTAGATAAATCAATTGACGCTCCAAATGTGTTCATTCAAACCAATATTTTTGGGACTTACGTTCTACTTGAGCAAGCTAAAAATTACTGGTCTGGATTAAAAAATGGTATAAAAAAAGATAATTTTCGATTTCACCATGTATCAACTGATGAGGTTTATGGAGATTTAAACTTGTCAGATAAGCTTTTTACTGAAAAGACACCTTATGCTCCTAGCTCTCCTTATTCAGCTTCCAAGGCCAGTTCAGATCATTTAGTTCGTGCTTGGCAAAGAACTTTTAAACTTCCTACTCTGATTACTAACTGCTCTAATAATTATGGGCCTTTTCAATTTCCTGAAAAACTCATACCACTCACCATATTAAATGCACTGGAAGGGAAGCCTATCCCAGTATATGGGAATGGAAAACAGGTAAGAGATTGGCTTTATGTAGATGACCATGCTAAGGCACTTTTTCTTGTAGCATTATCAGGGATTCCAGGCGAAACTTATAATATTGGTGGTCATAATGCCATTGAGAATATTGATGTCATAAGAACTGTTTGTCAAATATTAGATAAAGTAAGGCCTAGTAAAATTAAAGGTGTAAGTAAATATGAAAAACTAATTACTTTTGTTGATGACAGGCCGGGGCATGATTTAAAATATGCAATTGATGCATCCAAAATATTTAAGACATTAGGATGGAGTCCTGATGAGAATTTTAGTTCTGGAATTTTAAAAACTGTCGAATGGTATCTAAATAATAAAGTTTGGTGGGAAAAGTTACAAGATGGCAGAAATAAAGGAAATGAGGAGTAAAGTATGGAACATACGAGCCACTTAGATATTGGTTGTAACTCCAATCCTAGAAATCCTTATAATGCTGATAAGCTTTATGGTATTGATATAATTGATCTAGATACAAAAGATTTTAACTATCAGAAATGCAACTTAATATTTGATTCTCTTCCATTCCCTGATTCATCCTTTGATTCAGTATCAGCATATGATTTTTTAGAACATGTGCCAAGAACAGCCACGATTAATAATACTGGGGTATTTCCATTTATTCATGTTATGAATGAAATATATAGAGTATTAAAACCTGGCGGAATGTTTCATGGCCTCACACCTGGGTACCCCAGAAGTGAGGCTTTTGTAGATCCAACTCATGTTAATTTTATAACCAAAAAAACTCATACTTACTTTACTAGTCCTAAATATAAAGCTCGCATGTATGGCTTCAAAGGAAAATTTAAAATTGTCAGAAAGGTGAAATGGATAAAATTAACTCAAGAAACTAGAAATGATATGTGGCCTTTAAAAACTTTAAAAAATATTTTTTATACTATTTATTTTATAAAAAAATCTCATTTAATTTGGGAGTTTAAAGCAGTTAAAAATGAGGCAAACTGTGATTAATATAGACATTTGATGAGTTTATATAAGCTTCAGTTCCAATAAATTAAGGAATAATGAATTGAGTAAAATAGATTTATCAATTATTATTGTCAATTATAGAAGTTGGGAGGTTCTGGCTAAATGTATAAAATCATTCAACAAATATACGCCAAGCTTAAGTTATGAAATTATAGTTGTAGATAATAATTCTCAAGACAATCAATTTAATGACTTTAAGCAAAAATTTAATGAAACAAAACTTATTACCAATAAAGGTAATTATGGTTTTTCTAGTGGTTGTAATCTTGGCGCAGATTATGCTAAAGGGGAATATTTATTATTCTTAAACCCAGATGTAACTCTTACCAAAAGTAGTGCTATTGATAATATGTTTAATTTTGCAGTGGCTAATCCAGATGTAGGAATCACATCTTGCAGAACGATTAATTTAACTGGTAAGAGAGAAAGAGAGATTACATTTCTAAACCCATGGCTAACCATAGGCTGGATTCGTGCATTTTATAAATTAGCTTTTTCTCGTAAAATAACTCAAAAGTTTCCAGAAGATAAAAATATTTGGTATCCAGAATGGGTTGCAGGCTCAGTAGTTTTAATACAAAAAGATTTTTTTAAGGAAATTGGACAATGGAGTGAAAATATATTTTGGATGTACTCAGAAGATCCTGATCTATGTCTCAAAGTAACTAAGCATGGAAAAAAAATTGCCCTTCTCCGAAATGTTGAGCTTGAACACTTACATGGTGGCTCATCTAGAAGAAATCCTAAGACTACCTCTATAACTAAATCTGAAGTGGTTACATCAAGCCATGTTTTTATCCAAGAACATACTAGAGGCATAAATAGATTAACCTTACATTCAGTAATTATAATTAATACTTTATTTTCTTGGATGATGCGAACATTAATTACATCTCCTTTTTTTTACAAAGTATTGTTTAGAGCAAACCTATTAACTCTTGTTGCAATTATTAAGTATTATTTAAGCGCACTTATTCGAAGTTCTTGGAAAAGCAAAAGGTTAAAAAATAATGAGTCGTAGAGATAAAACTAAATTTGAAAAATGGTTCTCATTAAGTAGGCATGAAAGGCGTTCTGGAGCAAAAAAATTGTCAAAGCATATATCAATAGACTTTTTTCATCAGAAGCAAATAGTTATTGATGGTGATAAAATTAAATACACTCATGGCAGCTCAAACAATCTGGATGAACATTTTATTGCCTTGAGAGATGAGTTTGTTGGTCAAAGTGAACTCTCCTATACGCATGCTAAAATAATTGTACTTATTAGGCGCGACTTTGATTCAAAATATCATTTTGAATTGTTTGAGCAACTCTGGAAAAAAGAAAAAGATTATTTATTAAAAAACCTAAACATACGCTGGCTTATATCTGCCACAGACACCTTTGCAGATTTTTCAGATGATGAGGCCATTAAAGGCCTATCTCTTGCTAGCTCATGCCTTCTTAATACTGTAAAAATACAAGAAAGTGAGAGCTTTATTAATAATTTTGATAGCTACGTAGATGATAAAGAAAAAATTGCTAGGCTGGATAATGAAGAAAGAATTCCCCTCTTTGATGGTATATCTGTTTTTAAAGTTGGAACAGACGATACACTTAGAAATATGAGATGGAGAATTGATAAGGCAGCAAAAGTAAATATTGCTGGTGAGATTCTTCTTGAAGTCTTCCTCCGCTTACAAGAACATAACACCATATTTAAGCGGCTTAAAGATAAGCATAAGAGAAATAAAACAGGCTGGTGGTAAATGCAAATATTTGTTATTAATTTACCTAGTGCTTCTGAGCGCCGTAAGTTGCAAAAAGACCAGTTAACTAAACTAGGTCTAAAATACAAAATTCTAAATGCTATATCAACTAGTGATATTAATGAAGAGACTTATAAAAAACATTACTTTGACTGGCAAAGACCTTTAATAAATACCGAAGTTGCTTGTTACTTCTCACATAGGTCAGCTTGGGAAAGAGTAATAAAAAGCAGAGAACCTGCTCTTATATTAGAAGATGATGCAATTTTATCAAAAACTCTTCCGGAGCTCCTGATCAGTCTTAATGCTATTGAAAATACCGACCTAATTAACTTAGAAAATAGAAGTAGAAAAAAATTTGTTTCAAACTCAAACTTAGATATTGGATGCAACTCAAAGTTACTTAGGCTATATCAAGACAGAACTGGCGCAGCTGGCTATATATTATGGCCATCAGGGGCAAAAAAACTCATTCAATTCGAAAAAAAAAGTGGCATTGGATTAGCTGATGCTCAAATAACTTCGTGTTATTCACTTTTATCATATCAGGTTGAACCAAGCCCAATTATTCAGTTTGATCAATGCAAAGCATATGGCATTATTAATAGTTATATAAATCTTAGTTCAAAATCCACAGTGAGCGTTAGTCAAAATTACAAAGGTGGAACTTACTTTATTATAAAGAGACTATTCTTTCAATTAAAACTGGCTTTTCGGCAGCTATTTATACTAACCAAATCACAGAGACGCTATATTTCTATTAAAAATAGTGACTTCAATGTCTAATAGAATTTTGACACACTTCAGATTTGGGCCAGCTTTTGCTAGAATCAATCGCACTTTGCGTAGCCGACGAAAAACAATCAATAAAATTATGGCTCTATACAAAGATTTCGGTCTGGTAAGTGATGGTTGTAGTCTATGTAAAAGTAAAAATTTCACTCTTCTTAGTGAAGGTGATCGCTATGGGTTTGATCTTCAAAAGCAGTTTTGTAATGAATGTGGCTTAATCCAAACATACCCAGCAGTTTCAAGAGGGTTTCACGAGGAATTTTATAGTTTTCACTATCGCCCACTCTATCTTAAAAGTAAAATAGTAGACTATAAAGATGTTATTAAAGAGCAAAATGATAAGGCAGAAAAATACTTAGATTATTTTATTAATAATGGCCTTTCAAGAAAACTAGGTAATCTTTCTATTATTGAAATAGGATGTAGCTCAGGAGGCACCATTAATAGCCTAAAAAAAGATGTAAAGTCGATTCAAGGTTGTGATTTAGATGTTAAGGCAATTAAATTTGCTAAAGAAAATTTCAATATAGATGTTGAAGTCAGCATGTACCCTTCATCACTTCCAGATGGGCCTAAACTATTTATCCTATCTCATATGCTAGAACACGTATTTAATCCACTTGAAACTCTAAAAGAAATAAGGTCAATAATGAATCCTGGCGACTATTTATTTGTTGCAGTTCCAGGAATCAATGGTGTTTCTGAAGGTGATTATAAAAACGACTTAAGGAGATATTTTCATATAGCACATGTAACAGATTTCTCCGCCACCACTCTAAGTAATGTGGCTAATTATGCTGGATTCAAATCAATTAATATAGATGAAGAAATTAATGGCTTATTTATTGCAAACGCAGTAATAAATTGGGAAAAAAATAATAACGATTCAATTGATAATATTCAATCAATTGAAAAAACTTACAAGGGAAACTTCCCACATTTATAATAAACTTAAAAAATTAGAATGAAAATTATCATATTTGTCATGAATCCTGAGAAATACTGCGAAAGAAGGATAGCACTAACTAAACTCCTTGAAAAAACACTATTTCAATTTCAATTTATAGCTATCAATGATGATTTAGAGTTAACACCTGAGTCAATTGCAAAAAATCATGATTCAAAAAGAACAATAGATTCTTTTGGAAGAGACTTTAGCCGAGGAGAGTTGGCAAGCACGTTAAATCACCTTTTTTCATATAATAAATTTTTAGATACTGAAAATGATTTTGCAATAATCATGGAAGATGATGCTGATTTTATTGTTGATGATTTTATTTTTATAATAGATCGACTTATAAAAATAATTGATAAAAACAAGCCGGAAGTATACCTATTAACGCCAGTAATTTCATATTTGAGTAAAGGTTACAAAGATTTAAGTAAAGGTTACAAAGTCGTAGAAGTTATTCAATCTTGGGATAGTTCAGGTTATATGATTAATCGAAAAGCTGCCGAGAAAATGATTAGTTCAAATTCCAAATCATGGTTTATTGCTGATGATTGGGTCAGATATAAAAGACATGCAAATATAGATATTTATGGTGTAATTCCTAAAATTATTAAGCAAAATGTAAATATGTTTGCTTCAAACTTGATGGAGTCTAGAAATAAAGTAATCAAGAATAGAAGCCTAAAGTATGTTTTATCCAGGGTGTGCTATAAGATTATTTCTGATGTTAAAAAGTATTTTTGGCTAATACCATTTAAGGGTTATATTAGGAATAAAGATGTTTGATGTTTCAATCATTTAATTACGAAGTTAATTAAATAGACATATAGAGGTCAAATATTTTCAAACTTTTATCGATTTATTAGTTAAAAGCAAAAAGATTGCTAAAAAGAATACATAGAATCCGTTCATATATGTGTCGCCTAATAAAATATTAACCATGCCATGGCTTATATACCCCAGTGTCAGAAGTCCACCTGCAATAAATACAGGATTCTCACGGTTTTGAGTATTTGCTTTAATAAATTTTCTAAGTGGTACAAATAGTAATAACAAAAGAGCACCTAGTAAAATAATACCGCCATTGTAATAGTTTGTTAAATAAGCATTATGAAGATGGTTGTATTGAGCAAGAGTTTGTCCCGTAAACTTGGAGTAATTAGTGTAATTTTCATTTTGAAATAAAACAATATTTGAAGTGCGGTATCCATGACCAAAAAGAGGAACATCTTCAATGTTTTTTATTGCTTCACTGTACATTGTTAATCGTTGACCAACCGAAGTATGGCCATGTTCTCCTGAAAACCATTCAAAAAATTCAACATAAGCAAGATTCGTTCTTTCATAGATATTTTGATTTATACTACTAAATGAAATTAAAATAGCTAGAGCTACCAAAGTGATAATTTTTGTTTTTACTCTAAATTTAGTTTTTTGTTTATAAAAAAAGTAAAGATAAACTCCTGACAATAATAAAAATGAAAGCCATGCCCCTCTAGTACCTGATGCAATTATTATAAATAATCCTGATAATAATGATAAAAAAGAGAATATTTTATGTTTGAATGACTCATTTTGAGAAAAACATATAAGAATAAAAAACAAACAAACTGAAAGGTTTCCAAAAACACCAGCATTTATAACTCCAGTTGGCCTACTACTAACTCCTGATAATAAGTGATAACTGACGATCATTCCAAGAATCAATAACGAAACCTTAACTCCAACTATTAGATAGTTAATATTAAGTTCTGCCTTATATAAAGCAAGGGCAATAAAAGGTGCTAGTAAAAAATATAAATCTCTGGGTATATAGTGTGCTAATTCTGACGCCTGGCCTGAAAAAAGTACTGATAAACAAACAGCTGTGAAATACCCAATAGTTAGGTAAGAAAAAACTTTAATCTCTTTGATAATAAATGGTGATAGTTTTTGCGAAATAGCAACAAATATACCCATCATTGCTAGGAAAAATAAAACTATATCACCCACAACTTGAAGTGAAATAATAACAATTGGAAAAATAAAAATTAATGCATTTACGGCTTTAGAATAGTTTTTTCCTATTGGCTGCTCTGTCATAAATTACCTCTATTTAATAATTTAATTTCTGGATATGTTGTTTGCTTTTTAATACTCTAAGTAGAGAAGCCATTATCTAATAACATAGCGTTTTTTCGAGAAGACTCTAGATCTGATGCAACCATTTCAGCACACAGCTCTTGAGCTGAAACTTGCGGTTTCCACCCAAGAACTTGTTCTGCCTTTGACGGATCTCCAAGCAAAGTCTCAACTTCAAGAGGCCTAAAATATCTCTCATCAATTTTTATAATTATATCTCCAACTGATAAAGAGGGGCACTTGTCACCTAGAATTTTTCTAACAAATCCTATCTCATTTAAGCCTTCACCTTTAAACTCTATTATCAATCCTAATTCTTTTGCAGACCAAAGTATAAAGTCACGAACACTGTATTGAACGCCCGTTGCAATTACAAAATCTTCAGGATAATCCTGCTGCAACATCATCCACTGCATACGAACATAATCACGTGCGTGGCCCCAGTCACGAAGTGCATCTAAATTACCCATATACAAGCACTTTTCCAAGCCTACTGCAATATTTGTTAGTCCACGAGTTATCTTTCTTGTAACAAAAGTTTCACCTCGTCTAGGGCTTTCGTGATTAAAAAGAATTCCATTACATGCGAAGATTCCATAGGCTTTTCTATAGTTTTCAACAATCCAATAAGCATATAACTTAGCAACTGCATATGGACTTTGAGGATTAAAAGGTGTTTTTTCTGTTTGAGGTGACTCTTTAACATTACCATATAACTCAGAAGTTGATGCTTGATAATATCTTGTCTTTTTTTCAAGGTTCAAGATTCTAACAGCCTCTAAAATCCTAAGCGCTCCCAAAGCATCTACATCAGCAGTATATTCTGGGCTATCAAAGCTAACAGCTACATGACTCTGGGCACCTAAATTATATATTTCATCAGGCCTTACTTCTTGAATAATACGGATCAAGTTACTTGAATCTGTTAAGTCACCATAATGTAATTTTAAATTTAAATCATCCTCATGGGGATCTTGGTAAATATGATCAAGGCGCTGAGTATTAAATGAACTTGAGCGGCGCTTTATACCATGAACTTCATACCCCTTCTCCAAGAGTAGCTCTGCCAAATAAGAACCATCTTGTCCAGTAATACCAGTAATCAATGCAATTTTCTTTTTACTATTCATGACTTCCAATTTTATAAAACTAATCTGATCTCAATGCATTTTTATTTTTTAAATAATCATTATAAGTAAGAGCAAGTCCATCTTCTAAACTTATAGAGGCCTTCCAACCAAGAGATTCAATGAGTGAGCTGTCCATTAATTTACAGAGCACACCATCTGGCTTATTTGAATCAAAGACTATTCTACCTTTATACCCCACTATTTTTACTAATTTTTTAACTAGCTCTTCAATAGTAACATCGCTCCCAAATCCAATATTAATATGACTAATCATATCCTCCGTATACTCCCTGTATTGAACTAAATCTAAGTTCATAACATGAATAATGGCTTCTGATATATCATCAATATACACAAATTCCCTTCTAGGTTTACCAGAACCCCAAACCATAACTTCTGGAAGATGATTGACTTTAGCATTATGAATTTTACGAATTAAAGCTGGAATTACATGACTATTTTCAGAGTGATAGTTATCGCCAAGTCCATAAAGGCTTGCAGGAATAACAGTTCGATAGTCAGTCCCATAACTTTTTCTGTACTGGCGATTATAACTTTCACACAATTTGATGCCAGCAATCTTAGCAATAGCATAAGGCTCGTTAGTTGCTTCCACCTGGCCAGCTAGCATTGCATTTTCTTTAATTAACTGATTTGGGAGTTTTGGATAGATACAGCTTGAACCTAAGAATAGAAGTTTTTTAACTCCAACCTTCCAAGCATTATGAATAACATTCGATTCAATCATTAAATTATCATATATAAATTCAGCTGGAAAAGTATTGTTTGCATGAATGCCACCAACTTTTGCCGCGCACAAATAAACCTGATCTGGCTTCTCAGATTCAAAAAATTCTTGAACAAGAGTCTGATTTGTTAAATCTAGTTCGTTGTGAGTGCGAGTCAGTATATTATTGTACCCGAGACCCTTAAGCTTTCGAACAATGGCTGAACCAACCATACCTCGATGTCCAGCGACATAAATTTTTTGTTTTTCAATCATTGAGTTTTTCAGTAAAATAGTTTTAATTAATTTAGTTTACTTTACAGAACGTCCATAAATATCTTCAAAGCGAACAATATCATCCTCACCAAGATAGCTACCAGACTGAACCTCTATTAACTCGAGCTCAACATTCCCAGGGTTTTCAAGAGCATGCACAACCCCAATAGGAATATATGTAGATTCATTTTTAGAAAGTAAAAAGGTTTTATCACCATTAGTCACTCTAGCCTCACCAGAAACTATAATCCAATGTTCAGCTCTATGATTATGCATTTGAACGCTTAGTTTCGCGCCAGGCTTTACTGTAATTCGTTTAACCTGATAATGCTCACCAATATCAATTAAGTCATACTTACCCCATGGACGATAAACTTCGCGGTGAAGCTCCCATTCCTTTCTTGAACTAGCTTTTAATTCTTCTACTATAACCTTTATATCTTGAACACTATCTTTGTGAGAGACCATTAGAACATCTTTGGTAGAAACAATAACCAAATCATCTATACCAATAGCAGTAACTAATTTATCATCAGTTCTGATATAGGAGTTATTCGAGCTATGAAGCATAACATCTCCATGAACAACATTTCCATTAATATCCTTTTCACTAATATCCCAGAGTGATGACCAAGAACCTATATCACTCCAACCGGCATCTAATGGAACAACTACAGCATCTTTAGTGTTTTCCATAACAGCATAGTCTGCGGATTCACTAGGGCAAGCTTCAAACTCCACTTTATCAACTCTTAAAAAATCTAAATCTGTTTGCATATTTAAAACTGAAGACTCACAGGTATCGTAAATATCTGGACGAAAGCTCTTTAACTCTTCCAAATATTTACTTGCTTTAAATAGAAAAATTCCACTATTCCAGTAATAATCGCCCGATCTGACATAGTCTTGAGCCAATTTAAAAGATGGCTTCTCTACAAACTGATCTACAGTAAAACCAGCATCTTTCTTTTCACCTCTTTTAATGTAACCATAGCCTGTGTGTGCCTCATTTGGTTCTATTCCAAAAGTCACAAGTTTGCCAGATTCAGCCAATGGAACAGCTGCGGATACTGCACTACTAAAAGCAGCTTCATCTTGAATCATATGGTCAGCAGCAAGCACTAATAACAACGGGTCATCATCTACTGATAAAGCTGCAAGAGCAATTGCTGGAGCAGTATTTCGGCCTACTGGCTCTAAAATAATTGGTCCTAGCTTGTCAATTGCACGCAGCTGTTCTGCAACAAAGAAACGATGCTCTTCATTACATATTGTTACAGATGACGAAACATCTATGCCTTCCAACCTTTGAAAAGTAGACTGAAGCATAGTAGTATTGTCATGAAGTGACAAAAACTGTTTAGGATGCGAAAACCTTGATAATGGCCACAATCTAGTACCAGATCCTCCTGCTATAATCACTGCACAAATATTCACACTATCTTCCTTTTTTATATTAGAATGCTACAACAAGAAATCACTCTTTGTAAAGGGTATTTCAATTTTTATGATGCCAATAATTACTTTTTATTTACAAAATAAGAATACTTTTCCCTTATGATTGCTCCATCATAGATTGTTAACATTTAATGATATAATATTAAGTTAATTTTACATGTAAATGATGTAACGATGAGCAACACCATTCCTCTAAAAAAGACAGCGAATTTTATTCGTAATCAAATTAATAAAGATATAGACTCTGGGCTTCATAGCTCTGTTATAACACGTTTCCCACCAGAGCCAAATGGCTATCTTCACATTGGTCACGCAAAATCAATATGCATAAACTTTGGAACAGCTAAAGATTACGAAGGCTCGTGCAACCTAAGGTTTGATGATACAAATCCGGCTAAAGAAGATATTGAGTATGTTCACTCAATAAAGAAAGACATAAAGTGGCTTGGCTTTAATTGGAAAGGTGAAGTCAAATATAGCTCAAGTTATTTTGATATCTTTTATAAATGTGCTGAAGAACTTATCTCTAAGGGGCTAGCATATGTCTGCTTCTTAAGTACTGATGAAACTCGAGAATATAGAGGAACTCTAAAAAATCCTGGCTTAAATAGCCCTTATCGTGATACTAGTATTGAGCATAATCAAGCTCTCTTTAAGAAAATGAAGGCTGGTGAATTAAAAGAAGGTGAGTGCGTTTTGCGCACCAAAATTGATATGTCTTCTAGCTTTATGTGTATGCGTGATCCAACTCTTTATAGAATTCGTTTTGAGACGCATCATCAGACAAATGATGATTGGTGTATTTATCCAATGTATGATTTTGCCCATTGTATTGGTGATGCTATTGAGGGGGTTACACACTCTCTTTGCACCTTGGAATTTCAAGATAACCGCAGAATTTATAATTGGTTATTAGAGCATTTAGACGAATTTAATAAGAGCAATCGACCACACCAATACGAATTTTCTCGTTTGAACTTAGAGTACGCAACAACCTCCAAAAGAAAACTAAAACTTTTAGTTGATAATAACCATGTTACCAACTGGAATGACCCTAGAATGCCTACTATTTCAGGACTTCGTAGAAGAGGATATACTCCAGCCTCAATAAGGGACTTTTCAGAGCGTGTTGGAGTTTCAAAAGTTAATAGCCTTACGGATGTCTCAATCTTAGAATCTTCAATCAGAGATGATCTAAATGCATCAGCTCCAAGATCTATGGCAGTAATTAATCCAATAAAGCTAGTGATTGAAAATTATCCTAAAGGTGAAATTGAATCTCTTAAGGCTCCAGTTCATCCTCAAAATGAAGAAATGGGAACTAGGGAGATTTTCTTTAGTCGTGAGATATATATTGATAAAGAAGACTTTATAGAAGTAGCACCAAATAATAAATATAAGCGACTTGCAATTAATAAAGAGGTCCGTCTTAGAAATGCCTATGTTGTCAAAGCAACTCATTTTGATAGTGATCAAGATGGCAATATTAAAACCATCTACTGTACTTATGATCCTAATACTTTAGGTAAAAATCCTTCTGATGGAAGAAAAGTTAAAGGTGTTATTCATTATGTTGAATCGAGTAAAGCTATTAGCGCTGAATTTAGAATATATGACCGCCTTTTTTTAGAATCAAATCCAACTAAATTTGACGACTTATCATCTTCAATTAACCCCAACTCACTTGAAATAAAAAATGGATTTATAGAGCCAAATTTATCAAATGCGAAGGCCGAACAAGCATACCAATTTGAACGAGAGGGTTACTTTTGTAGAGATAGCGAGTCTATAGGGCTAGTATTTAATAAAACAGTTGGACTCAGAGATACCTGGAATTAATAATCTATTTTTTGAAGCCAATCATTCACTTGTTTAACTTCAGAGTGCTTTGTTGTATCAATCTGAAGAGGAGTGACTGATACAAAGTTATTAGAAATTGCATGAAAATCTGTACCCACTGAATTATCAGCCTCCTTACCATTTTCACCAATCCAATAAAAAGTTGCATCCTCTTTATCCTTAATACTTGGTTCAGATTTCTGCCTGCTTCCTAGTCGAGTGCTCTTAATGCCTTGAATTTTGTTAAGAGGAATATCTGGAACATTAACATTAATAATAGTGTTGTAAGATAGTTCAGATTTATCAATTTGGGTAACTAACCTCTTAGCGATTTCTCCAGCTGTCTCAAAGTGATTACACTCCCAACTTGCTAGGGACATTGCAATCGATGGAAGTCCCAAGAATCGTCCTTCTATAGCCCCAGCAACGGTTCCAGAATAAATGGTATCATCCCCCAGGTTTGCCCCAAAATTAATTCCAGTCACTACTAAATCAATTGACTCCTTTATAAAGCCACACAAAGCCAAATGAACACAATCAGTGGGCGTTGCATCGATTGCATAAATATTTTTCTCAATTTGAATTGGCTTTAATGGCCTTCCAAGAGTCAATGAACTACTTGCTGCAGACTTATTCTCACTTGGAGCAACAACAATTACTTCTGCAATTTCACTCAGAGATTTTGTAAGCTGTTTGATGCCCTTGGCCTTATAGCCATCATCATTACTTATAAGAA